>Ga0307417_10000855_pt1 | contig 12418 bp, 13 predicted proteins | sample SalMarWE160210MG_2_FD_202514 | JGI IMG/M metagenome (GOLD analysis project Ga0307417, IMG submission 202514) | Salt marsh sediment microbial communities from the Plum Island Ecosystem LTER, Massachusetts, United States - WE1602-10 | ecosystem: Environmental > Aquatic > Marine > Intertidal zone...
CCGAACACGGCGCCGGCGCGCTCGCGCTGCCGGTCGCACAGGTGATGACCCGCGAGGTCGAAACCTGCGGCGAGGATGAGACCGTGGCCGCGATCATGGAACGGATGACGGCGGGAAAATTCCGTCATATGCCGGTGATGAGCGACGGCAAGCTGGCCGGGCTGATCTCGATCGGTGACGTGGTCAAGGAGCGCGTCGAGGAGATCGAGCGCGAGTCCGATGCGCTGCGGGACTATATCCGCAGCGCTTGAATTTCGAGATTATTTTGCTGGGCCCTCGGGGCCGCATGGCTGCGACAGCGCGGTGACCGCCTCGGTCACTGCGCCGATCGTTTTTTCCGCGGCCTCTGTGCCGATCTTGATCGCTTCCTCGCCGCGATGAAAGTCGAACCAGCCGACCTGGCCGAGACGTGGGCTGATTAATACGTCCGGCGGGTCGCCGGCTAGCCGTGCCCGCGTGATGCGGTCTTGCATCACGTTGAAGGCTTCGATCATGACGGCCGGAATGCTCGGGCGGCCGCGCCGGCCGATAAACTGGCGGCGCAGCACGCGCTCGCGGCTGAACATGCCGAGCAGCCCGTTCGTTTTGGGTGCAATCGCAGCCGCGTCGTCATCCTCGTCGGAGCCGTGGCTGGCGATGATGGTGCCGCGGCCGAACAGGTCGGAATTGAGATTGACCGCGATCACCAGGCGGGCGCCGAGCGCGCGCGCGGCCGAAACCGGCACTGGATTGACCAGCGCACCGTCCACCAACCAGCGTCCGCCGATTAGCACCGGCGGGAAAATTCCCGGCAACGCATAAGAGGCGCGCAGCGCGTCCGCCAGCCGGCCGCGGGTGAGCCAGATTTCATGACCGGTGTTGAATTCGGTGGCGATGGCCGCAAAGCGCAGCGGTAGATCGTCGATGCGGTTGTCGGCGAGCGCGGCTTCCAGCTTGTTGGCGAGATGGCCGCCGCGGAGCAGGCCGGAGCCGGACAGGTTGAGATCGAGATGGCCGAGCACGCTGCGCACGGTGAGGCTGCGCGCCCAGGTTTCCAGCGAATCCAGCTGGCCGGCCGCATAGCAGCCGCCGGCAACCGCGCCGATCGAGGTGCCGACGATAACGTCAGGGACGATGCCGTGGGCGACGAGCGTGCGGATCACGCCGATATGGGCGAAGCCGCGCGCGGCGCCACCGCCGAGCGCGAGCCCGATGGTCGGGCGTATGGCGACCGGTTTGATTGGCGTGGTGGTGGCTTCGGCAGAACGGTCGCCGTTGCGGGCACGCGCGAAAAGACCTTCAAACACCAAACTATCTCTCCCCTGACCCGATGATCGTATCGGGCCCGCCACCCGGCAAGCATTTCGCCCCGATATGGTGAAAAACTGCTGGCGGAGTCTTGTGACCGAAACGTGACAGGGAGCGTGCGCTTCGGTGATTACATTATGGTTAAACGCCGCAGGCTGCGCATAGTTCAGGCGCGCCTGTCACGCGGTCGGCCGCCGCATGGAAAACACGCTCTCGACCACGGTGTATTGGTCGTAGCCGCAGCGGGCGATCGGCTTTAGGGTGGCGGTGTCGAGCAAGCCGTCGACGATGAAGCGGTCGTCGATATGCACGCCGACGACATGTCCGATGACCACGTGGCATTCGACCGCCATGCCGCCGGCGCTCTCGATCGGCACGATCTTGATCAGCTTGCATTCGAGCGCGCAGGGGCTCGCCTTAACGCGCGGTGGCTTGACCAGCCGCGACGGCGCGGGTGCCAGGCCGGCACGCTCCATCTCATTGACACCGCGCGGCAGCGGCGCCGAGGTTGCGTTCATCGCCTCGCGCAGGTCCCAGGTCGCGAGATTGCAGACAAACTCGCCGGTTTCGGCGATGAAGCTCACCGAGTCCTTGAGGCCTTCGCTGGAAAACATCACCAGCGCCGGCCGGCTGGAGATGCCGTTGAAGAAGGAATAGGGCGCGAGATTGATGTCGCCCTTGCCGCTCATGGTGGTGACCCAGCCGATTGGGCGCGGCGTCACGATCGCCTTGAAGGGATCATTGCGCAGTCCGTGATCGTTCTTGATGGCATCGTAGAACATCAAAAATTTTCCAGTTTGCGCATGGTCTTTTCCGAAAACCGGTTCGCATCCCCGATCAGGTCGAGGACACGCTTTTCGGGATCATGCGCGATCGCCGAACCGCGTAACGATGTCGGCGAGCTTGGGCCGGTCGCGATCCTCGGGCGGCTTGGTCGGGCGGCCGATGTGGACGAAGCCGGCGATGCGCTCGTTCGCCGCGACGCCAAATCTGTCGAGCGCGCGCCGATCATAGGCGTACCATTCCGTGATCCAGCTCGCCGCATAGCCCATGGCATGGGCGGCCATGACCAGGCTCATGCTGGCTGCGCCGGCCGACAATTGCTGCTCCCATTCCGGAATCTTTATATGCGGGCCGGCGCGGCTGACCACCGCGATCACCAAAGGGGCACGCGCCAGCCGCTTGCGCTCGAACTCGAGCTGGTCGGGCGTGGCGTCGGCGTGGTCGGCGCGGAAGAATTCGGCGATGGTCTCGCCGGCGGTGAGCCGCGCGTCACCTTCGAACACAATGAAGCGCCATGGCGTGAGCTTGCCGTGGTCGGGCACGCGGGTGGCGATGGTGAGCATGGTCTCGATCTCGGCCGCGGTCGGGCCGGGGTCCGCCAGCTCCATCGGTTTGACCGAACGGCGGGTCTTGAGCAGTTCCAGGGCATCGGGCATCGCGACCTCGCCGGATTTTGGAAAAGACCAGGCACAAAATTAGTGCGCCTGCGCCTAGCATAGGGTCGAAAAGGTGACAAACCGGGCTGATGGCTTGAAATCGCCGCGATTTGATCCGAAAACCGCCCGGTCATGAGCAGCGCTCCCGCAAACGGCGCTACCTGCGGCCGGGTATGGCCCGGGCTTGCGCTCATCCTTTCTTTGCTCATTCCGGGCACGGCATTGGGGCAGGCGGCCGGACAGAACTCGTTGTTTTCGACAACGCCGTCCGTCGGCTTGATCTCGCCGGCGCCGGTCACGCGCGGCGAGGTATTCGGCCACGGCGGCGCGCTGACGACGCCTTCGCAATGGCCGGCGGGCACGCCGCATCAGGCGACGCCGAACGCCCCGGCGCTGATGGTACCGGCCGGCAAAGTGGCGCTGGCGCTCAGCGCCCGCTTCGGCAAGGGCGCGCCGGAAATCAAAGGCGGCCTGACCTGGCGGGTCTATGCCGCCAAGCCCGACGCCAAGGGAAAATTCCGCCTGGTCAAGGAAGAAAAAGCGCCGGCGCCCACGGTGGTGCTGCCGGCTGGCGCCTATATCGTGCATGTCGGCTTCGGGCTTGCCACCGCGGTGCGGCCGGTGACCCTGCGCGGGGCGACGGTACGCGAGGAATTCGACCTACCGGCGGGCGGCCTGCGCATGGAGGGCCGCGTCGGCGACACCCGCATCCCGGCCGGACAAATTTCATTCAACGTCTTCAAGGGCAGTCAGTTCGAACCCGGCGACCGACGGCCGATCGCCGAGCACGTGATGACCGGCAACGTGGTGGCGGTGCCGGAGGGCACTTATTACATCGTCTCGCACTACGGCGATGCCAATGCGGTGGTGCGCTCCGATATCCGCGTGCAGGCCGGCAAGCTCACCGACGTCACTGTCACCCACCGCGCCGCCGCCATCACCCTCAAGCTGGTGGCCGAGAAGGGCGGGGAAGCGCTCGCCAACACCGCTTGGTCGGTGCTCACGCCCGGCGGCGACGTGATCAAGGAATCGATCGGCGCCTTTCCGCGCGTGATCCTGGCCGAGGGCGAATATCGCGCCATCGCGCGCAACGAGGGCAAGGTCTTCGAGCGCGAATTCAAGGTCTCCACCGGCGTGGACGGAGACATCGAGGTATTGGCGCAGTGAGCCAAGCACCCGTGCCCGATCTCGCCGCCGCCAATGATGCGGCCATGGCGATGTTCACGCGTCTCGACCCCAAGGCGATCGCGCTCTTGCTCGATGTCGACGGCACCATCATCGATATCGCCCCGACGCCGCACGAAGTGCATGTCTCCGACGCGCTATGCCGTTCGCTCGCGCGCCTGCTCGACTTGACCGGCGGCGCGTTGGCGCTGGTGAGTGGGCGCCCCATCGTCGATCTCGACCGACTGTTCTCGCCTCTCAAATTGCCGGTGGTGGGCGGCCACGGCGCCGAAACGCGGCTGCGCGACGAGCACATCAGCATGAAGCCTTTGCCGGAGAAGCTGCGGCGGCGGCTCGCCAGCGCGACAAGCATCGATTCCCGCATTGTGATCGAAGACAAGGGCTATTCGCTGGCGCTGCATTACCGCAACGCGCCGCAACACGAAGAGGAGTTGCGGCGGCATATTGCCGCGGCCTGCGCGGCATTTCCCGGCGAAGCGATCGAGTTGCTGCCGGGCAAGGCCATGTTCGAGGTCAAGCGCCCGGGCGTGAGCAAGGGCGAGGCGGTGCGCGCGCTGATGACCCATGCGCCGTTTTCCGGCCGTAGCCCGGTGTTCATCGGCGATGATGTGACCGACGAATCGGTTTTCGCGCTGCTGCCCGAACTTGGCGGTACCGGTTTTTCGGTGAACCGGCATTTTGCCGGCGTCAGCGGGATATTCCATTCGCCTGAGCAGGTCCGCCGCGCCTTGCAAACGCTGGCGGGCCAGTGAGTCCGTGAACATCGGCGCCGTTCGGGCGTTATACGCCGCCCAAATGCGGTTTTTGCGACGGTTTTTTGAATTGCCGATTGCGGCTTATGGATGCAAGCTGATCGGATCGACCGCGATCCAGTTATCGCGAAGCTGGGGAGACCGAATTTGGCGCGGCTCGTCGTAGTGTCGAACAGAGTTGGCGTTCCTGACGGCAGCGCGCGGGCCGGTGGGCTCGAAGTGGCAATCCGGGCCGCGCTCAAACGCCGCGGCGGCCTCTGGTTCGGCTGGAGCGGGCGCGCCACCAACAACGATCCCGGCCCAGCAAAGATGGTCACGCAGGACAACATCTCCTTTGTCACCATCGATCTGCGCAAGGACGACTACGAAGAGTTCTACAACGGCTTCGCCAACCGCGTGCTATGGCCGATCCTGCATTACCGGCTGGACCTTGCGGAGTTCACCCGGCGCGATCTCGGCGGCTACTTCCGCGTCAACGAATATTTCGCCACCCACCTGGAAAAGCTGCTCAAGCCCGACGACGTGATCTGGGTACACGATTATCACCTGATGCCGTTCGCCAAGGCGCTGCGCGACCGAGGTCACAAGAACAAGATCGGCTTCTTCATCCATATCCCGTGCCCGCCGCCGGAAATCCTTACCGCGCTGCCCAATCACGAGCAGCTCGTTCCCGCGCTCGGCAATTACGATCTGGTCGGCTTCCAGACCGAGACCGACGTCACCAATTTCTCGCGCTATCTCATCAATGAATGCGGCCTCAAGCGCGTCGGCGACGACAGCTTCGCCTACGAAGGCCGCGTAGTGCAGGTCGGCGTCTTTCCGGTCGGCGTCGAGACCGAAGCTTTTTCGCGGTTGGCGCGCCGCGCCATCGAATCCGGTTTCGTGCGCGAGGTGCTGGAGAGCCTGTCGGGACGCGCCATGATCATCGGCGTCGACCGGCTCGATTACAGCAAGGGAATTCCCGAACGCATGGACGCGTTCGAGCGCTTCCTGACCAATTTTCCGGACTGGCGCGGCAAGGTTACCTATCTGCAGATCACGCCGCGCAGCCGCAGCGGAATCCCTGAATATGCCGATATCAGCCGCAAGGTGGGCGAGGCGGTCGGGCGTATCAACGGCACGTTCGGCGAAGCGTCATGGACGCCGCTGCGCTACATCAACAAGGCGCACAGCCGCACCGCGCTTGCCGGGCTCTACCGCGGCGCGCGCGCCGCCCTGGTGACGCCCTTGCGCGACGGCATGAACCTGGTGGCCAAGGAATACATCGCCGCACAGGACGCCGCCGATCCCGGCGTGCTGATCCTGTCGCGCTTTGCCGGCGCCGCGCGCGAATGCGGGGCGGCGCTGCTGGTCAACCCCTACGATCCCGAGGGCGTCGCCATCGCCATCAACCGGGCGTTGTCGATGCCGCTGACCGAACGGCGCCAGCGCCACGACCAGAATTACCGGGTGCTGGTCCACAACGACATTACCCATTGGGCCGAACGCTTCCTGGCGGCGCTTGAAGACCCGCCGATGGCGGCGGGCACGCCGCCGGTCGCGCGCGCGGCTGGCGGCCGCTGAGTTTCCCCACAAATCTTAAGTCGGATGAGACGCGCGATACGCCGGTGTATATGATCGTGCCGGCACCAACCCTTGCGAGACCCCACATGAAACGAACAATCGCTGCGCTGCTTTCATTGACCTTTTTCGCGAGCCTGACGGGCGCGGCGTCTGCGGCCGATGCGGCCAACGGCAAGCGACTGTCCGAGCGATGGTGCGCGTCCTGCCATGTGGTCAGCTCCAGTCAGCAGCGCGGTAATACGCAGGCGCCGCCGTTTTCGGAGGTGGCGAAAAAGCCGCACATCGATGCGCCTATGCTGGCGCTGTTTCTGCTGCTGCCGCATCCGAAAATGCCGGATATGAATCTGTCGCGCTTCGAGGCGGGCGACATCGCCGCCTATATCGCCAGCCTGAAGTAGCGCGCGTCAAGCGCCTCATCGAGCGGCATCACCGTCAGGATCTTGCTGCCGCGTGGCTCAGTCTCAATGTTCGTAAAATTCGTAAAGCTGTTTTCTGGAACGTCAGTTGTGATGCCCTTGCCCCTGTGCTCTTATTGGATGTCATTTCCAATCCGGAGGCAGCCATGATCACCGCCGTCGTCACCATCAAGCTTCCTGAAGGTCTGACCCGCGACCAATGGCTCGAGAACACCAAACGTATTGCCGCACGGTTCCAGACGATTCCCGGCCTGATCCGCAAGCAGTTCCTCTATAGCGACCGCGGCGTCGGCGGCGGCGTCTATCTATGGGAAACGCGGGAGGCGGCCGAAGCCTGCTACCGCGGACCCTGGCGTGACAACATCCGCAACATGTTCGGCGTCGAGCCCGAGATCACCTGGTTCGAGTCGCCCGTCATCGTCGATAACGTCAGCCACGAGATCAAGATCGCGGCCTGACGGTGAGCGCTCTGGCGCAAGCCGACGACTGGCGCTTCGAAACCCTGACCACATGGGGGCGGGCGCGCCACGCCCGCACATGGGCGCTGGCCGCTCCGGCATCCGACGCGGCGCTCGCTGCCGCATTGACCTGCTCGGCGACGCCCGTGATCGCCTATGGGGCTGGGCGCTGCTATGGCGATGCGGCCCTCAATGACCGCGGGCGCACGCTACTGTCACGCGAGCGCAACCGCATTCTAGCGATCGAGACCGATCCCCCCGCGCTCGTCGCCGAAGCGGGCGTGTGTTTCAACGAATTGTCGGCCGCCCTGCATCCGCGCGGCCTGACCTATCCGGTGGCCGCCGCGACCGGCGCGGTGACGCTCGGCGGCGCGCTGGCCAACGATATTCACGGCAAGAACCATGTCGACGTTGGCAGCTTCGGCCGCCATGTCGAATGGTTCGAATTGATGCTGGCGGACGGCAGCGTCGTGCGGGTCGACCGGCGCTCCGATCCCGATTTATGGCGCGCCACTGTCGGCGGGCTGGGGCTGACCGGTGTCACCCTGCGGCTCAAGCTGGCCTTGCAACGGCTGCCGGCGCCGGCCGCTGACGTGCGCTACCGCCGGATGGATAACCTCGACGCTTTTCTCGATGCGCTGGAGCCATGGCCGCCGGCCGAACCGTTCTGGTTCGGCTGGATTGACGCGCTGGCCGACGGCAAAGCGGTGGGGCGCGGCATTCTGGAGACCGGCCGGCTCGCGCCCGACGCCGGCGGCATGGCGCCGGCACCGAAGCGCTCGACGGTTTCATTCGACCTGCCAAGCCTATGCCTGCACCCGCAGATCATCCGCTGTTACAACGCGCGCCGCTTCAACCGGCTGCCGGCAGACGGAGTGCGCCTGCGCAAGCCGATCGACGCGTTCTATTTTCCACTCGATCATATCAAAGGCTTCAATCGCATTTACGGCCGGCGCGGCTTCTATTCGGTGCATTGCGGCATTCAGCATGGCGACCGCGCGGGTCTGCACGAGTTGCTCGCCGAGATCGTGCGCGCGCGTGCCGGCTCGGTCGCCGCCGTGCTCAAGCCGATGGGCGGCCCCGGCGAGGGCTTCATCTCGTTCCCGTTCAAGGGCTATGCCTTCGCTGTTGATCTGCCGAGGCGCTCCGGCGTGGACGAATTGCATGCACGGCTCGAGCGCATCACGCTCGACCATGGCGGTCGTCTCTACGCCGCCAAGGATGCGCTGATGAGCGCCGCCGGCTTCGCCCGCATGTTCCCGGAGCTGGAACGGTTCCGCGCCGTGCTCGCCCGCGTCGATCCGCACGGCCGCTTCCGCTCGGACATGAGCAGGCGGCTCGCGATCCGTCCGGAACTCGGCTGACAGTGAAATTTACGCCGTCTGCCTTGCTCGTTTCACATCCGGCGCGACCGCTTCGGCGGCGAGCGCGGCGAGCGCGTCGTCGAGCGCCATGACGTCCTGCTTGTCCTGGCCGAGCCGGCGCACCGAGACCAAGCGCTCGGCCGCTTCCTTCTTGCCGACCACCAGCAATGCGGGGATTTTGGCGAGCGAGTGCTCGCGCACCTTGTAATTGATCTTCTCGTTGCGCAGATCGCTCTCGACGCGCAAGCCCGCTCTGCGCGCCGCCGCAATGGCCTCACGCGCATAATCGTCGGCGTCCGAGGTGATGGTGGCGATCACGGCCTGCGTCGGCGACAGCCACAGCGGCAGGTGGCCGGCGTAGTGCTCGATCAGGATGCCGGTGAAGCGCTCCAACGAGCCGAACATCGCGCGATGCAGCATCACCGGCGTCACCTTGTTGGAATGCTCGTCGATATAGAAGGCGCCGAGCCGCCCCGGCAGATTGAGATCAACCTGCACGGTGCCGCATTGCCATTCGCGGCCGATGGCGTCGCGCAGCACGTATTCGAGCTTGGGCCCGTAGAAGGCGCCTTCGCCCTTGTTGAGCGTCCACGGCCGGCCGGAGGCTTTCAGCGCTGCCATCAATGCTGCCTCCGCCTTGTCCCAGACCGCGTCGTCGCCGATGCGCTTTGCGGGGCGGTCGGAGAATTTGATGCTGACGTCGGAGAAGCCGAAGTCCTCGTAGATCGAGAGGATGAGATCGTTCATCTTCAGGCATTCTTCGGCGATCTGCCCGCCGGTGATGAAGACATGCGCGTCGTCCTGGGTGAAGGCGCGCACGCGCAGCAGCCCGTGCAACGCGCCCGAGGGTTCGAAGCGGTGCACCTTGCCGAATTCGGCCATCTTGAGCGGCAGGTCGCGGTACGACTTCAGGCCGTTCTTGAAAATCTGCACGTGGCCGGGGCAGTTCATTGGCTTGATGGCGTAGACGCGCTCATCCTCCTCGCGCGGCGCGGTGAGGAACATCATTTCTGAGAACGTCGGGATGTGGCCGGTGGTGACCCACAGCTCGCGGTCCATGAGCTGCGGCGAGTTGACCTCCATATAGCCGGCCTCGGTCTGGCGGCGGCGGATGTAGTTTTCCAGCGCCTGAAACAGGGTCCAGCCGTTGGCGTGCCAGAACACCGAGCCGGGCGCTTCCTCCTGGAAATGGAACAGGTCCATCTCGCGCCCGACGCGGCGGTGGTCGCGCTTCTCGGCTTCTTCGAGCTGCTTGAGATAGGCGTCGAGCTCGTCCTGTTTTGCAAAGGCGGTGCCGTAGACGCGCGTGAGCATCGGGTTTTTTGAATCGCCGCGCCAATAGGCGCCGGCCACTTTCATCAGCTTGAAGGCGTTGCCGACCTTGCCAACGGACGTCATGTGCGGGCCGCGGCAGAGATCGAACCAGTCGCCCTGTTTGTAGATCTTGATCTGCTGATCTTCCGGGATGGCGTCGATCAGTTCGACCTTGAATTCCTCGCCCATGTCGCGGAAGGTCTGCTTGGCTTGCTCGCGCGACCAGACTTCCTTGCTGAAAGGTTTGTCGCGCGCGATGATCTCCTTCATCTTCTTTTCGATCACCGGCAGGTCTTCCAGCGTGAACGGCTGGTTGCGGAAGAAGTCGTAGTAGAAGCCATTCTCGATCACCGGGCCGATGGTGACCTGGGTGCCGGGCCAGAGCGACTGCACGGCTTCCGCCATCACATGCGCGGCGTCATGCCGGATCAGCTCGAGCGCGCGCGGGTCTTCGCGATTGATGAATTCGATCTTGGCGTCATGCTCGATCGGATCGCTGAGGTCCGCGAGCGCGCCATCGAGCGCCATCGCCACCGTGCGCTTGGCGAGCGAGGGCGAGATGCCCTTGGCGATGTCGAGGCCGGTTGTGCCAGGGGGATAATCACGGCGGGCGCCGTCGGGAAAGGTCAGCGCGACCATCAGCGTCTCCTTGCTCACTCGCTGCCTACGAATGCAGGTAAGCGTTATTGGGCAGGGATATAGCAGCCGAATCGGGCGGCGCAACAGCCATCAAGCCGCCGGGCGCCCCAAAAGGCCGCTGCGGGTGATGGTAGCCACAGCGAGCACCGCCAGCGACACCATGAGCCCGCTCAAGTTGCCGAGGAACTGGCTGGCCGCATCGATATTGCTGCCGATGGCGAAGCCGAGGCCGAGATAGGCCGAGGTCCATGCGAGGCGGCCCAGTCCCGAGAACAACAGGAACGAGGACCAGCGGTAACGGCTCAAGCCTGCGAGCAGGCTGGCGAGCGAGCTCAGATGCGACACCAGCGTGCGCGTGAACAGCACCGTCAATCCGCCCCAGCGTGCAAACAGCGCCTGCACGCGCGCGAAACGCGCGGGCGAATAGCCGATCCAGCGGCCATGACTGATGAGAAAATTCTCGCCGACCAAGCGGCCGATCAGAAACGCAATCGCGTCGCCCGCCATCGAGGCCACGATCGCGATCACGGCGGCCCACAGCCACTGGATTTCTCCGAGCGCGGCCAGCGAGCCGGCCAACACGGTCACTAAGCCGGTCGGCACCGGCAAACCGAGGGCGCCGAGCAGCAGCGTCGCTGCCAGCGCCGGATAGCCGTAGGCAAGCACCGCCGACAGCACGCGGTCGCCCAATCCGCCTTGCGTCTTGTCCTCACCACCCGCTGACGGCGCGCTGGCGCCGATGGCGCGCTGCACCTGGCGCACGAAATCGAAGCGCGAGATGCCGCGCCGATCGGCGATCGCCTTGAGACTATCGTCACGGTTGGTGGCGGGCGGCAGGTCGAGGCGTGCGATCAGTTCGTCCGCCGGCACGCGATAGGTTGCCGCCACGTGATCGAGCGTCATCCAGGCGCGCAGGCTGCTCACCTGTGGGCGGCCGGCTTCGTAGGCCGAGCGCAACAGCAGGAACGAGCCATAGCTGCGCAAGCCGAAGAGGATCACGGCGAGCGCGATCACCAGCGTGAGGATGCGGGCTGTGCGTTTGCTCATCGCGACCCGGGCGGCACCTCGTTCGTCCCCCGCCAGCGTCCGTAACGCCACGGCGTCCACCAATGGGCGCGCGCCGGGATCACATGCGGCACGAAATCGAGGCCGGACGTGCCCCAGGGCTGGCAGCGCAGGATGCGCGCGAGCGCCATCCAGCCGCCCGCCCACAAGCCGAAGCGCGTGATCGCCTCGTCGGCGTAGTCGGAGCAAGTCGGCAGGTGCCGGCAACGCGGGCCGATCACGCCCGCCAGCGTGTAGCGATAGGCCAGCACCAGGGCGCGACCGGCGCGGCGGGGCAAGCGGCGGACAAAATTGACGGCCTCCCCCGCCGGTGGGGGAGGTGACGACGCGTCTCGCGTCATTGCTTCACTCCGCCGCTTGCTTCTGTGTTCGCTTGGCTTCGATCTGGTCGAGGGCGGAAACCACCGCATCGAAGGTGAGCAGCGTCGAGGCATGGCGCGCCTTGTAGTCGCGCACCGGCTCGAGCACCGCGATGTCGGCCCATTTGCCGGCGGGTGGCGGGCCGTTTTCCTTCAGCATCTTGCGCACGGTCTCGCGCAACTCGCGCAATTCGGCGGGCTTCGCGCCAATGACATGGCGGGCCATGATCGAGGAGGAGGCCTGGCCGAGCGCGCAGGCTTTCACGTCATGGGCAAAATCCGAAACCGCGCCGTGATCCATCTTGAGGTCAACGGTGACGGTGGAGCCGCACAACTTGGAATGGGCGGTGGCGCTGGCGTCGGGTGCCGAAAGCCGCCCCAGGCGAGGGATATTGCCTGCCAGTTCCAGGATTTTGGCGTTGTAAACATCGTTCAACATTGAGATTTTTGCCGGTTTCCCGCCTGCGGATTGCCTAAGCCGTGCAATCGAATATATAGGGGCGAGACCTGCGGCGCGAGAAGGGTTCTCAAGGCCTCAGGCCATGGCATCGAGCCATGCAGAATGGGAATGCAGCGT
>Ga0307417_10000856_pt1 | contig 12413 bp, 10 predicted proteins | sample SalMarWE160210MG_2_FD_202514 | JGI IMG/M metagenome (GOLD analysis project Ga0307417, IMG submission 202514) | Salt marsh sediment microbial communities from the Plum Island Ecosystem LTER, Massachusetts, United States - WE1602-10 | ecosystem: Environmental > Aquatic > Marine > Intertidal zone...
TCGCCGAGCCGCGGCCCGGGCGGGATGATGATCTGTGCCGTGTCCGGCCCACGATTACCACTCTCCGCCAACAGCTTTTCGTAGGCGGTGATACGCGCCTGCGATTTCGCCTGCCGCGCCCGGGGGCTGGCCTGGATCCACTCGCGCTCGCGCGCGATGGTCCGCATCCGCGACGAATCCTCGCGCTGCTCCTGCTCCAGGCGCTTCTGCTTCTGCTCCAGCCAGGCGGAATAGTTGCCTTCGTAGGGGATGCCCCGCCCGCGGTCGAGCTCGAGAATCCACCCGGTCACGTTGTCGAGGAAGTAGCGGTCATGCGTGACCATGACGACGGTGCCGGGATATTCGCGCAAGTGACGCTCCAGCCAGGCCACGGAGGACGCGTCCAGATGGTTCGTCGGCTCGTCCAGCAACAGCAGGTCGGGCTTCCGCAGCAGCAGCCGGCAGAGCGCGACCCGGCGGCGCTCGCCGCCGGAGAGCGTCTCGACCCGGCGGTCACCCGGCGGGCAGCGCAGCGCGTCCATCGCGATTTCGACCGTACGGCCGAGGTCCCAGGCGTCCGCGGCGTCGATCTTCTCCTGCAACGCCGCCTGCTCGTCGATCAGCGCCGTCATCTCGTCGGGGTCCGTGACTTCGCCGAGCTTCATGCTGACCGCCTCGAAGCGATCGACCAGCGCCTTCTGCTCGCCGAGCCCCTCGAGGACGTTCTCCTCGACCGTCTTGGCCGGATCGAGATGCGGCTCCTGCTCCAGCAGTCCGAAGGTCGCGCCATCGGCCGCCCACGCCTCGCCGGTGAAATCGGTGTCGATCCCGGCCATGATACGCAGCAGCGTGGACTTGCCCGCGCCGTTGTAGCCAAGCACGCCTATCTTCGCGCCGGGGTAGAAGGCAAGCGTTACCTCTTCGAGCACTTTTCGGCCGCCGGGATAGGCCTTCGTCATGTCCTTCATGACAAAGATGTACTGGTAGGAAGCCATAGACATCCTCTCTTCAGGAAAACCGTCGGGCATCACCGGGAGAATCCCGGTCAACCGGCCCGCGCCGGCGGATGCTACATAGCCCGGGAGCTACCGTCATTCAATCCATCTGATGGCGTTCCCGCCGGACGGACGCCCCCTCGTCCGTCGCCGATATCGGACCTCATGACCGCCGCCGCGTCGAGGTCGCGGCGCAGGTCGCGGCGAACTTGCTGCCAGCGGAAACGAACCGAATTCCGCACGATTTCCGTGTCGTACTGCTTCAGCTCGTCGACAATCGGCGCCCAGACGACCAACGCCTCCGGACTCTCGCAAAACGGGTCGTCGTCATCCGTCACCGCCGACCAGTCGGTCCCGGCCAGCCGCTCCCGAATGCGGCCGGCCCCGGCGGCGAAGGCAGGCCCGGCGTCCGCCGGGATCCCCGTCGCATCCAGCGCTTGGGATACGACAGCCGCCATCAGCGCGCCGACGCGATCGTCCGGCGCCGACGTCCGATGGGCAAGAAGCCCGCCCGCATAAACCGCGAGATCGGCGAGGCAGGCCAGCCAGACCTGCCATTTCGCGATGTCGAGCGCTTCGGCGAACGAATCGTTGTGGAACAACTCGGGATATCGCACACCCGCACGGGTACGGACGTAGCCATACAGCGATGTCTGCGCGACGTGGCTCGCGCGCGTCTCGATAAAATAGCACAGGCTAGAGATATCTTTGATCGGAAGGCGGCGTCCCCGGCGCTTCACACCGAAATAGTCGCAAAGCCATTTCCAGACTTTTACTAGTGCGTCCACGATCCACCCTGTTACAGCTTCTGCTACCTATGCTGAGCGACGTATAAGCTATTTAGTTGTCTAAACATGATGGTTTTTTTCTGAAAATGGGTTACGCTTTTCATGCCCCCTTGCCTATTTCGCGTCTTGTCCGCGTTAAAGGGCGGAGAACGGGAGACTGGCTGAACGGGTCGGCATTCGTTGGGGAGGAAAAAAACAATGTCCATATCTGCGTCCGATAAGGAACGGCACTGGGCGAGAACACGTTCGCTCATGATCGTTCATCTCGTGATCTGGTTCATCTTTTCCTTTGTCGTGCACTGGTTCGCATACAACCTGAACCAGTTCTCCTTCATTCACTTCCCACTCGGTTTCTACATGGCGGCACAAGGCTCGCTGATCGTGTTCGTCGTGCAGCTATTCGTGTTCGTATGGCAGCAAGACCGTATCGACCGCGAATGCGGCATGGCCGAAGAAGAATAGGGGGGAAGCATCATGAGCATGTTCACAATGCGGGGGTCGTTTATCGACAACCTCCCGAAGATTTACGGCCTGTATACGGGCGGCTTCATCGTTTTCATCGGCCTCATGGCCGTGCTGGAGCAGCTCGGTCTCAGCGCCGACACCATCGGCATCCTGTTCGTCGCCTTCACCATCGTCATCTACGCCGTCATCGGCTGGCTGTCGCGCACGATGCAGGTCGACGCCTACTACGTGGCCGGCCGGCAGGTTCCCGCCGTGTTCAACGGGATGGCGACCGCGGCCGACTGGATGTCGGGCGCATCCTTCGTCGCCATGGCAGGCGGCATCTATATGGGCGGGCATGCCTATCTCGCTTTCGTCGTCGGCTGGACCGGCGGCTACGTGCTCGTCGCCGTCCTGATGGCGCCGTATCTCCGCAAGTTCGGCTGCTACACCGTGCCGGACTTCATCGGTACGCGGTACGGCGGTAACTTTGCGCGCTTCTGCGCCGTCGTCGTTCTGGTGGTCGCTTCCTTCACCTACGTGACTGCCCAGATCAACGCGACGGGTACGATTGCGTCGCGCGCGCTTGCGGTGCCGTTCGAAGTCGGCGTCTGGTTCGGATTGCTGGGAATCGTGCTCTGTTCGATGCTTGGCGGCATGCGCGCCGTCACCTGGACTCAGGTAGCGCAGTACATCGTGCTGATCATCGCCTACCTGGTGCCCGTGATCTGGATGTCGAACAAGCAAGGTTTCGGCTTCATCCCGCAATTCGAATACGGCAGCGCCGTTGCCCGGCTTTCCGAGCTCGAGGTGTTGCAAAAGGTGGGCGAGCTCAAGCCTGCCCAAGCGGTTGCCGGCATGAGCGCTCTGACCGTGCCCTTCGCGAATCCCGGGGATTCGACCCTCAGCGCGTGGCGATTCGCGACCCTGGTGGCCTGCATGATGCTCGGCACCGCGTCGCTGCCGCACATCCTGATGCGCTACTTCACAACGCCGTCGGTCCGGGCGGCGCGCCAGTCCGTGGCGTGGTCGCTGTTCTTCATCTTCCTGCTGTACTTCACCGCCCCGGCGCTGGCGACCTTGTCGAAGCTGCAGGTCCTGGATCCGACTTTGGCGACCAGCATCATCGGGAAGTCCATTGCCGATGTGAACGCGCTCGAATGGATCCAGAAGTGGGGCAATGTCGGCTATCTCAAGATCATCGACTCCAACGGCGACGGTATCCTGCAGGTCAACGAGTTCTTCATGCGGGGTGACATCGTCGTGCTGGCAACGCCGGAAATCGCGGGATTGCCCTACGTCATCTCCGGCCTTGTCGCTGCCGGCGGTATGGCCGCGGCGATGTCGACGGCGGACGGCCTGCTTCTGGCGATCGCGAACGCGCTGTCGCACGATCTGTACTACAAGATGATCGACCCGAAGGCGGAAACGGCCCGGCGTCTTATCGTCGCCCGTGTCCTGCTTCTGGTCATCGGCGTGGCCGGCGCGGCCGTCGCCAGTCTCCGGCTAACCGGCATCCTGGGCGCTGTCGCCTGGGCGTTCGATTTCGCCTGCTCCGGCTTGTTCTTCCCGCTCGTATTGGGCGTCTGGTGGAAACGGGCGAACCGGCCGGGCGCGATCGCCGGCATGATTGCCGGCTTCGTCGCGGGGAGCTGGTATCTCTACATGGTCTATAACGGCCTCATGGCGCCGTGGCTCGGGATAGATCACATTCGCTTCGGCATCATCGGCATGGCGGCAAGCCTGATCGCCATGGTCGTCGTGACGCTGGCGACGAAGGAGCCGGACGCGGAAACGCAGGCAATGGTCGACGAGATCCGTATTCCCAAGGGGGATACCTATCTGTCATCGACGCATTGACGGACTCACGGCATGAGACCGGGGCGAGGGCAACCTCGCCCCGGTTCTCTTTCGCGACCCGTCGCCATCGCTCCTGATGCAAAGACCACATACTCATGATTGACGGTTTACCCTTCTGGGTCATCGCCATCGACTATGTCCTCGGCGTGATCATGTGGACCCTTATCGGCCGTTTCGGCATGGGCATATTCCTGCCGGAGAACAGCAACTTCTTCTTCATGCGCTTTTTCGTGCGCGCGACCGACCCTCTGATCCGTTTTTTTCGGCCGGTGACGCCCGCCTTTCTGATCCAGCCGCTGGTCCCGCTCTACGTCGCCTGGTTCTTTTTCATGTTCCGCTTCTATGTCATGCCATGGCTGCTAGGATATTCGGTCATGGGCATGCTTTCATTTCCGCTGGAAAGCGAGGTCGGTCAGGGTGTGGCCCATTTCATGGGAAAGTTCGTGAAATAGATTGAAAGGTTCCCGGATGCCGGGCAGCGTTTCGATACCGATTCACACACCGATCGCAGCCCTTCCCGTTGTCGTTCTCGACCTGGAAGCGACAGGCCTCGACGTGAAGCGCGACCGCGTGGTCCAGGCGGCGGCGATCGCGATGCTCGGCGCGCGTATTCTCGAATCGCCCCGCCTCGACCAGCTCGTCAATCCCGGCACGCCGATCCCGGAAAGCGCGACGCGTATCCACGGCCTTGCCGATTCGGACGTTGCCGCCGCGCCGCTGTTCGCCGACGTTGCCGAAACCCTGCGCGAGATCCTGTCGGGGCGGGTCGTCGTCGGCCACCACATCGGCTTCGACCTCGCCATCCTGCGCAACGAGGCGGCGCGCGCGGGCATTCCGTGGGCCGAGCCGCCGTCGCTCGACATCGCGATGCTGCTTGGCGCGATGGCGCCGTCCCTGCCCGATCTGGGCCTCGAAACCGTGGCGAAACATCTTGGCGTCGAAATCGCCGGCCGGCACAGCGCGCTCGGCGACAGCATGGCCGCGGCGGAAATCTTCGTGCGCCTGATTCCGCTGCTGCGCGAAAAGGACGTGCGAACGCTGGGCGAAGCGCAGGCGCTGGCCGCGCGACGCGACGACCTGATGCGCCGACAGGTCGAGCAGGGCTGGCACGAGCCGGTCGGCGCGCAGGCGGAAGCGGCCCGGCCTCCCTTCCGGATCGACAGTTACGTATTCCAGCGGCGGCTCCGCGACCTCATGAGCGCACCGCCGGTCTTCGCGCCGGGCGATACCACGCTTCGCGCAGCGGCGCGGATGATGGTCGAGAGACGCATCGGCGCGCTGCTCATTGGCGATGCCGGTCGGCCGCCCGACGGCATCGTGACGGAACGCGACCTGTTGCGTGCCGCCGCGCAGGGCTCGGTAGATCTCGACACCGCCGCCATCGGCTCCGTCATGAACGCGCCGGTCGCCGGTATGGCCGGCGGCGAGCTGATCTATCGGGCGCTCGCCCGCATGGACCGCCTGGGCATCCGGCATCTTTGCGTCCTCGACGACAAGGGGATCGCGCTCGGCATGGTCTCGCAGCGCGACCTGCTGCAGCATCGCGCCCGGTCATCGACCATCATCGACGACGCACTGGTCGAGGCGGATACGGTCCAGGCCCTGGCCGCCGCCTACGGGCGCGTGCCCCAGGCCGCGACGCAACTCGTAACCGAAGGGCTAAGCGGAGTCGAAGTCGGGCGGATCATCTCGACCGAATTGCGCGCGCTGACGCGGCGCTCGGTCGCGCTGGCGCTCCAGCGCCTGAAAGAAGACGGCCACGGCGAGCCGCCGGCGCCCTGGTGCTTCTTCCTTCTCGGTTCCGCCGGCCGCGGCGAAAGTTTGCTCAGCGCCGATCAGGACAACGGTCTCATCCATGCCGGCAGCGATGCGGACGACGAATGGTTCGCCGCCCTCGGGGCGTGTACGAGCGACTATCTCGACGAAGCGGGCGTACCGCGCTGCAAGGGCGGCGTCATGGCGGCCAACGCACCATGGCGCGGCACCGTTTCCTCCTGGCGCGAGCGGGTCGGGACCTGGCTTGGCCGCGCGCGACCCGAAGACATCCTGAATGTCGACATCTTCTTCGACCTGATACCCGTCACGGGGGAGTTCGAGCTTGGGCACGCCCTGCACCGCGACGCGGTGCAGGCAGCGTCGCAACGCCCGGCTTTTCTCGGCCTGCTTGCCGCATCGGTCGAGAGCTACACGCCGCAGTTCGGCCTGTTCGGCAGGCCGAGGGCCGAGGACGGCCGCATCGACCTCAAGCGGAACGGGCTGCTGCCCCTGGTCAGTTTCGCCCGCGCGCTCGCCCTCAAGAGCGGCTCCACATCGCGGCCGACCCCGGAACGTATCAGGGACATCCAGAACACCGGTCGGATCGGCGAGCGGGATGCGTCCCTGCTGATCGAGACGCAAGACGTCCTGATGGGGCTGGTGCTGCGCCAGCAGATCGCGGACCTGCACGAAGGCATTCCCCCGTCGAGCCGCGTCGAGTCCGGATCGCTGACGCACGACGAACGGCACGATCTGAGGAGCCGGCTGCGGTCGCTCGACCGGATCGTGCGCGAGATCCGCGGCATGATGGCGGGGTAGTGGTGGCGCCGTCGCGCGGTCAACTGATGACGCCGGCGACCGAAGTGGGTTAGAAAATCCGGAACGTCCGCTGCACACCACGCCGCGGCCGGCCATGTCCCTGGACGAGAGATGAGACGCCGATGCCGAAGATCACGGGTTCAACCATTATCAAGCTTCTCATCGCGTGTTTGATCGTCGGCTTCGCGCTGGCATTCTTCAAGGTCGATCCACGCAACGTCCTGACCTGGATGGTACATTTGGCGAGGGATCTGGCGCAGTGGAGCGTCAGCGTCTTCGGCGACGCGATCAGCTACATCCTACTCGGCGCCGTCATCGTTCTTCCCATCTGGCTGTTCTTCTATCTGCTGCGCGCAGCGCGCGGCCGGCGCTAGAAGTCAGAGAAATCTATCCGCGTCCGTCAGGACGCGGATTGCTCCAGGCAAGCGGCCCACGACGGCGCTATTCCGCCGTGAACGGCCAGTTGGGCTCGGACGGCTGGGATGACCGGGATGGCTCCGCACGGCCGGCATTCTCGTGCAGCCAGTCCTCCACCCGTTCCACGAGCTTCTTCTGCTGCGCTTCCTCTTCGCTTTGCGGGGGGCTCGAGGCCTGCCCCGTCAGCTGTCGGAACCATGCAACGACCTGATGAACGACCTCACCGACGGCAATCAGGTCGTCCTCTTCGGTGCCACGGAGCGGGCGGACGGGCATGTCTTTCGATGCCTCGATGATGAACTGCCGCCAGATGCGTGCCGGCACGTCGCCGCCGCCGCCTCGTCGCATGGGCGTGTTGTCGTCGTTGCCGATCCACACCCCGGCCACCAGATCGGCGGTGTAGCCGACGAACCAGCCATCCCGATAATCCTGCGTCGTACCGGTCTTGCCGGCCGCGGGGCGATCACCCGGACGCGCGGCCTTGCCCGTTCCGGAACGAATCACCTCGGACAGCATCTCGTTCATGCGCTGGACCTGTTGGGCGTCGACGACACGGTCGTTCGGCCAGGGCTGGCGGCGGTAGATCACATCGCCGCTGCGCGTCCGGATTTCCGACACCGCATAGGGCGCCCCGCCGCGCCCGCCGTTGGCGAAGGGAAGATACGCTGCCGTCAGCTCCAGGACGGTCACTTCGGATGTGCCGAGCGCAAGCGACGGCTGTGTGGAAAGGGGACTGGCGATTCCCAGCCGCCGCGCGGTTTCGCGAACTTTCTCGCGGCCCACGCTTTCCGAAAGCTTCACGGCAACGGTATTGATCGATTCGGCCAGCGCGCGTTTCAGGGTCACATCGCCCGCGTAGCGGCCGCTGACATTCTGCGGCTGCCAGCCGTCGATCGTTACCGGCGAATCCGTCACGCGCGTTGCGGGGTCCATTCCCGCCTCCAGCGCGGCGAGGTAGACGAAGGGCTTGAACGCGGAACCCGGCTGGCGCGACGCCTGGACGGCACGGTTGAACTGGCTTTCCCGATAGGAGCGCCCGCCGACCATCGCCTTGATCGCGCCGAACCGGTCGAGCGCCACCAGCGCTGCCTGCCCGGCGTTGCGCGACTTCCCGTAGCGCCGCAGTGCGTCGCTCACCGCCTTCTCGCCTTGCCGCTGCATCGCCGGGTCGAGCGTCGTGAAGACCACGAGGTCGTCCATGGTCCGGCTGGCCCATTCGGGCAGCAACTCGTGCACCCAGTCCACGAAATAACGCGCCCGGTGCGGCCCCTCGACCGCCTTCACGGGTACCGCGGGCTTCCGCACCGCCGCCGTCGCCTGCGCCGCGGTGATATAGCCCGCGTCGACCATGTTGAGCAGAACCTGCTCGGCCCGCGCGCGCGACCGCTTAAGGTCGTTCGTCGGCGCGTAGCGAGAGGGCGCCTTCAGCAGCCCGGCGATGACCGCCGATTCGGGCAGCGACAGATTGCGTGCGGATTTCCCGAAATAGCGCCGCGCCGCCGCCTCGACGCCGTAGGTACCGTCGCCGAGATAGACGCGGTTGAGGTAGGCCGCCAGGATATCGTCCTTGTCCAGCCGGGCCTCGAGCCAGATCGCCAGCATCAGCTCGCGCAGCTTGCGGACTACCGTGCGTTCCGAAGATAGATACAGGTTCTTGGCGAGCTGCTGGGTGATCGTGCTGCCTCCCTGCACGATGCGCCCGGCGCGGATGTTGGCGACGATCGCGCGCCCGAACCCGACGACATCCATGCCGAAATGCTGGTAGAAGCGCCGGTCTTCGGTCGCGATTACCGCCTGCGCGAGATACGGTGGCAGGGCGTTCAGCGGAACGAAGACGCCGTTGAACGCACCGCGCTGGTCGAGTGTCGTACCGTCGGCGGCCACGATGGTAATGCCCGGACTCTTGCGCATGGTCCGCAAGTCGGACAGATCGGGCAACGCCGGCGCGAGAAACAGGAACAGGCCGACCCAGATGACGCCCAGCGCCAGCGTGCCGTATATCAGCCCCTGCTTTATCCGCCGAACCCAGAGCATCGTTAGAAATGGGGAAGCATGGCCGTGCCGGCAAGGCGACAACGGCAACAATCAACCGCCCGGACCTTCTGGAAATGGCGCTGCATGAAAAGGAACCCGTATCCTCGCCGCCTGTCCGATTACCGGACGACGCCGGTATTCGTGGGCGCGAGCCGGTCGCGGCCGACCGGGTCGGGAACGAGGTTCAGGCGGCCATTCTGACGGAAGGGCACGGTCTCCGAGCCGAAATGACCGACGATCGCGGTTCCCTTGATGCTGTAGTCGACGGCGCCGGTGCGAACCGCGTTCAGGATCTGGCGGAACAGGTCGAAGGAGTTTGCCGTCGTCTCGACCGAAATCACGGCGCTGTCGAGCCGCCGCACCACCACCTTCCGGTTCGACAGGCCGGTTGCGAAATAGTCGCCGTTGACGTCCATCTCGAAGGACAGACCGTTGATCGGAATATCGAAATCGTTGAGGTTGCTGATCCGGAGGTCGACGAGGAACCGCTGCTCGAAGACACCGGACGACGCGGCCGGCACGATATTGACGAGGTTGACCCGCGGCGGAACCACATCGTCGGTGGTCGCGCAACCGCCGACGGCAATGGCGAGCGAGATGGTGATGAGCAGCGCTGTTAACGACTTCACGGTATTGTCCTTCCCGACCGGCGCCTATTAGCTGATTGCTGTCCGGCCGCCGGCGCCCGGCAAGCGAAGACAAGCCCGGAGCCCCTCCCTGACGCGAAACGTTAATGCGGCGCGGGTACCCGGGCAAGAGGCGGCGAATCGGCGCCCGGTTAGCGGCCTTTCACGGCTTCGCCCGGCCTGCGCCATCCGGCCCGGCGCGCGTCCACATCGCTGCAGAACAACCGGCCGCCTTTCGCCTCGTCGACCGATATCTTCTTGTAGTCGAGGTCCGTCGGCACGTAATAGATCTTCTGGTCCTCGGCATTGACAATGGCCCGGATCGGACATCCCATCGTCTCGGCGGCCGCGTCCGCGCCGGGCAACCGACGCCCGTTCCGCCAATCCCACGGCGAAACGAAAGACATGTGCCATAGACCGAGATTACCCTCGCGCGCCGAGTGTTCGGCCTGGCGATAGGCAACGTCGCTTCCCGATTCAGCAATGGCATAGCCGGCCTTCAGCAGCACCAGCGCTACATTGACGCTCGCCGCATGGCAAACGATCTGGCGCCGGTTCGCCGGCGCCGGTTCGCACCGCAGCGGCTTGTCGAATTCGAGCAACTTCTTCAACTCGAAAGCCGCCGTGATACCGCAATGGTTCCACCGACCGTCCTGAAGGCAAAGCTGTCCCAATTCCGGTGCATCGATGCCGTAAAGATTGTAGACATGATTGCCGATCTGCAGCGTATCACCGTCGACGACCGAGTAATCCTTGACCAAATTATCTGCCGCCTGGCCGTCAGCCGCCCATAGGGCCGCGAACAGAGTCACGGCTCCAATTACCGCCACCAACCCGAAATGACGCGGTTTACCTGAATGTCTGATGACCACGGATATTTACCTTTCCTGATACGCCCAGGATCATCCATGGCAGGGCGATCGACAATCGGGCTGGATTCCTATGCGCAGAATAAGGCAATTTGGTGTCGGTAACCGCCTCTAACAAGCGACTACAACGATTGACCGCCACGACGCAAATGCCGGCCGACCACTGCCCCGAATGGCTGTCCCAGGCCCGAAACGCCGGGCATACGCGCCCCGACGACAGATAGCTGCCATGCTGAAAAGCGCCAAGGTACAGGAAACGGGCGGCCTCGCGGCCGTGCTCTTCAGCGTCGGCGTCCTCCTCGGCATCCTGGCGACGGCCATGCTCGTGCCCGCGGCAACCGACCTACTGGACGGGAATTCCGATGGCAACGCTTTTCTAATCTCCGCCGCGCTGACGGGCTTCACCGGCATCCTGCTCGTGCTCGGCAACCGCCGCCGCGAGATGCGCCTTACCCGACGGAACGCCTTCGTCCTGACGACGGTTTCCTGGCTGGCCACCGGCATCTGCGGCGCGCTTCCCTTCATGCTGTCGACAATTCATCTCAGCTTCGTGGATGCCTTCTTCGAGACGATCTCGGGCCTCACGACAACCGGGTCGACAATCCTGACCGGCCTCGACCTGATGCCGTCGGGTATCCTGCTTTGGCGCGGGCTGCTGCAATGGCTGGGCGGCATCGGCATCATCGTGATGGCGGTGTCCATCCTGCCATTCCTGCAAGTCGGCGGCATGCATCTGATCCAGACCGAGTTTTCCGACAGATCGGAAAAAGTGATGCCCCGCCCGGCGCAGTTCGGCCGCGCCCTCGTGACGGTCTATCTGTTCCTGTCCGCCTGCTGCGCCCTGCTCTACTGGAACGGCGGCATGTCGGGCTTCGACGCGGTCGTGCACGCGATGACGACGATCTCGACCGGCGGCTACTCGAACTACGATGCGTCGCTCGGTCATTTCCCGCAGCCGTTCATCCAGGTGACCGCCATTGTCTTCATGGTCCTCGGCAGCCTTCCCTTCGTCATGTATGTCCGGATGCTGCGCGGAGACTTCTACCATCTCTGGAGCGCGGGTCAGGCGCGAACCTTCATCCTGATGCTGGTCGGCGTCATCACCTTCCTGGCGATGTGGCTCTGGCTCAAGGGCGGTATCCCGCCGCACAAGGCGCTCATGCTCGTCAGCTTCCAGGTGGTGTCGATCGTCAGCACGACGGGCTACGTGACCGCGGACTACGAACAGTGGGTGCAGGGAACCGAGGCGATCTTCCTGTTCCTGACGATCATCGGCGGCTGCATGGGCTCGACGGCAGGCGGACTCAAGGTGCTGCGATTCCAGATCATGTTCGCCGCCATTCGCTATCACCTGCGGCAGCTGATCTTCCCGCGCATGGCGCTGGCGTTTTCCTATTCGGCGCGCCTCGGCGACACGCACATCATTTCGACCGTGTTCACCTTCTTCGCGGTCTTCCTCGCCACCTATGCGGGCCTCGCGATCGCGCTCAGCCTGTTCGGCCTCGACATGGTGACGAGCCTGAGCGCGTCCGCGACGGCGCTGTGCAATGTCGGACCGGGGCTGGGCGCGATCATCGGCCCCGCCGGCAACTTCGCGACCCTGCCCAACGGAGCGAAATGGCTACTCTCGCTTGGCATGCTGTTGGGCCGGCTCGAGCTCTTCACCGTTTTCGCGTTCCTGCTGCCGCTGTTCTGGCGACGCTAGATGACCAGGATGCGGGACCTTTAGTCGGCCGCTTCCTTCTTGGGATACCAGGTGCCGCTCGCGTAGTCCTCGATCACGATGTCAAAAACGATGCCGTTCGGGTCGCGGAACTTTTCCTCGGT
>Ga0307417_10000857_pt1 | contig 12400 bp, 7 predicted proteins | sample SalMarWE160210MG_2_FD_202514 | JGI IMG/M metagenome (GOLD analysis project Ga0307417, IMG submission 202514) | Salt marsh sediment microbial communities from the Plum Island Ecosystem LTER, Massachusetts, United States - WE1602-10 | ecosystem: Environmental > Aquatic > Marine > Intertidal zone >...
ATCGAGTTCCGCAGCGACCGCTGGGCGGCGGTCTATTCGCGTCGCATCGACGAAACGATCGCCGCGCTCAAGAGCAAGGGCGTGCCGGTGTTCTGGGTCGGCCTGCCGTCGATCCGCGGCACCAAATCGACCGCCGACGCGGTCTATCTCAACGATCTGTTCCGCGCCCGCGCCGAGCGCGCCGGCGTCAACTACATCGACGTGTGGGACGGCTTCGTCGACGATTCCGGAAAATACTCGTCCTACGGGCCCGACTATGAAGGTCAGACGCGGCGGCTGCGCTCGGCTGACGGCGTCTACTTCACCAAATACGGTGCGCGTAAGCTTGCGCACTATGTCGAGCGTGAAATTCGCCGCTACATGAGCAACCGCGCGCTGCCGGTGGCGTTGCCGAGTGGCCCGCTGGGGCCCGTGCCGGGTGGCGGCAAATCGGCGGTGCGCCCGGTGGTGGGGCCGGTGATTCCGCTGACCGTGACGAAGGGAAATTCAGACCAGTTGCTCGGCGCTGCCGGCAGCCGTCCGGCTTACGGCGACGCCATCGCCAACGACGTGCTGGTGAAAGGCGAGCCGGTCAACGCGCATCCCGGCCGCGCCGACGATTTCGCCTGGCAGCATGGCGGCGATGCCAATGGAGCCCAGAAACCGGCGGCGGATGTAAAAGCGCCGGAGCAGGGTGCCGCGATGCCTGCAGCGACTCCGAAGCGCGCGGTGAGAAAGATCGACCTCAGGGGCGGCGACCAGACCAAGGCGAAAAAAGAAATCAAAGACGGGACGAAAAGCGGCAACGCTGATAAATCCGAGCAGGTCACCGAGGCTGTTCCCCTGCCGCCTCAGCCGCCACCTAAGCCCGCGCATCACAGCGCGCCGCGTCGGCGGTCGATCTTCCCGTTCAATCCGCTCGGCTGGCTGCGCTAAGGCCTTAATCTTTTTCAGTCATTCCGTCCCGGAATGACGCGTCGCAATCACCTCGGCAGCGTCGTCGTTCCCATCAGGAACTTGTCGACCGCGTGCGCGCATTGGCGGCCTTCGCGGATCGCCCACACCACCAGCGATTGACCGCGGCGCATGTCGCCGGCGGTAAACACCTTCGGAATCGAGGTGGCATAGGCCTCGGTGTCGGCCTTGACGTTGCCGCGCTGGTCGAGCTCGACGCCGAGCGCTTCCAGCATGCCTTCGTGCAGCGGATGCACGAAACCCATGGCGAGCAGCACCAAATCGGCCTCGATCTCGAATTCCGTGCCCGGCACCGGCTTGAGCTTGCCGTCGACATGCACGCAGTGCAATTTCTTCACCTGGCCGTTCTCGCCGGAAAATTTCTGCGTCAGCACCGCGAACTCGCGCATGGCGCCTTCCTCGTGGCTTGAGGAGACGCGCAGCTTGAGCGGCCAGTCCGGCCAGGTCACCAGCTTGTTTTCGTGCTCGGGCGGCTGCGGCATGATCTCGAAATTGGTGACCGAGACCGCGCCCTGGCGGATCGAAGTGCCGATGCAGTCGGAGCCGGTGTCGCCGCCGCCGATGACCACCACCTTCTTGCCCGTGGCGAGGATCGGCTCGTCGCCGGCTTGCGGCTCGCCGCTGACGCGCCGGTTCTGCTGCGGCAGGAACTCCATGGCGAAATGGATACCCTTCAGCTCGCGGCCGGGGATCGGCAGGTCGCGGCCCTTCTCGGCGCCGCCGGTGAGCACGACGGCATCGTGCTCATTCACCAGCTTTTCGGGCGGCAGGTTGACGCCGACATCGGCGCCGTAATGGAATTGCACGCCTTCCGCCATCATCTGCTCGACGCGGCGGTCGACGTGAATTTTTTCCATCTTGAAGTCGGGAATACCGTAGCGCAGCAGCCCGCCGGCCTTGGCCCAGCGTTCATAGACATGCACCTCATGGCCGGCGCGCGCGAGCTGCTGCGCGCAGGCCAGGCCCGCAGGTCCCGAGCCGACCACGGCGATCTTTTTGCCGGTCTTGTGCGCCGGCAATTCGGGCTTCAAGCCTTGCGCGATGGCGCGGTCGGCGATCTCACATTCGATCGTCTTGATAGTGACCGGGTTCTCATCGATGTTGAGCGTGCAGGAAGCCTCGCACGGCGCCGGGCAGACGCGGCCGGTGACTTCAGGAAAATTGTTGGTCGAATGCAGATTGCGCGCGGCCTCGTCCCAGTTGCCGCGATAGATTAGGTCGTTCCAGTCGGGGATCTGATTGTTGACCGGACAGCCGGTGGGCGCGCCGGTGAGGCGGCTGGTGCCGTGGCAATAGGGCACGCCGCAGTCCATGCAGCGCGCGGCTTGGTCGCGCAATTCCTGCTCGGGCAGCGGCAGCACGAATTCGTGCCAGTGCTTGATACGCTCCGCGACCGGTTGGTATTTGCGATCGTGCCGCTCGATCTCAAGAAAGCCGGTAACCTTGCCCATACCTATTCCGCGGCCTGCATGGTGGCGGCCTTCTCCTTTGCCATCTCAGCGAGCGCGCGGCGGTATTCGACCGGCATCACTTTCTTGAACAGCGGGCGGTAGCGTTTCCACTGGCTAAGGATCTCGGCCGCGCGCTTGGAATTCGCGTAGCGGGCATGGTCGGAGATCAGCATATAGAGCCGTTCGGCGTCCTTGATGGTCAGGTCGGACATCACGTCGACGCGGCCGTGGCTCTCAAGGTCCTGATACAGGTTGAATTCCGTCTCGGCGACCTGTTCCTCCTGCGGCACCGGCTCGAGTTCGACCATCGCCAGGTTGCAGCGCGATTTGAACGTATCGTCCTCGTCGAGCACATAGGCGATGCCGCCCGACATGCCGGCCGCGAAATTGCGTCCCGTGTAGCCGAGCACGACCACCACGCCGCCGGTCATGTATTCGCAGCAATGGTCGCCGGCGCCTTCGATCACCGCGATGGCGCCGGAATTGCGCACAGCGAAACGCTCGCCGGCGACGCCGCGGAAATAGCATTCGCCGGCAATCGCGCCGTACAGCACCGTGTTGCCGACGATGATCGATTCCTCAGGCACGATGCCGCTGTCGGCCGGCGGCCGGATCACGATGCGCCCGCCCGAGAGGCCCTTGCCGACATAGTCATTGGCGTCGCCGTCGAGCTCGAAGGTGATGCCGCGTGCCAGCCAGGCGCCGAAGCTCTGTCCGGCGGTGCCGGCAAAGCGCACATGGATGGTGCCGTCCGGCAGCCCCTCATGGCCGTAGCGCTTGGCGACTTCGCCCGACAACATGCCGCCGACGGCGCGGTCGGTGTTCTTGATTTTCGTTTGCAGCCGCACCGGCGCGCCGCGGTCGAGGGCTGCCTGCGATTCCGCAATCAGCTTGCGGTCGAGGATGTCCTTGATCTTGTGATCCTGCGGCTCGCACTTGTAGATGGCGGTGCACTTGGAAGCCTTCGGCTTGGTGAACAGCTTGGAGAAGTCGAGCCCTTTTGCCTTCCAATGCTCGACCAGCCGACGTTGGTCGAGCATCTGCATTTGCCCGATCATTTCGTCGAAGGTTCGGAAGCCGAGCGTAGCCATGATCTCGCGAACTTCCTCGGCGACGAAGAAGAAATAATTGATCACGTGCTCGGGCTGGCCCTTGAAGCGCTTGCGCAGCACCGGGTCCTGTGTCGCAATCCCAACCGGGCAGGTGTTGAGGTGGCACTTGCGCATCATGACGCAGCCGGCGGCGATCAAGGGCGCGGTGGCGAAGCCGAATTCATCCGCCCCAAGGAGCGCGCCCACCACCACGTCGCGCCCGGTGCGCATCCCGCCGTCGACCTGCACGGAAATACGGCCGCGCAGCCGGTTGGCGACCAGCGTCTGATGGGTCTCGGCCAGGCCGATTTCCCACGGCGAGCCTGCGTGCTTGATCGAGGTGAGGGGGGAAGCGCCGGTGCCGCCTTCGAAGCCGGCGATGGTGACGTGATCGGCGCGCGCCTTCGAAACACCGGCGGCGACGGTACCGACGCCGACCTCGGACACCAGCTTCACCGACACCCAGCCATCTGGATTGACGTTCTTCAGGTCGAAGATCAGCTGCGCCAGATCCTCGATCGAGTAGATGTCGTGGTGCGGCGGCGGTGAAATGAGACCGACGCCGGGCGTCGAATGGCGCACCTTGGCGATGGTCTTGTCGACCTTGTGGCCGGGCAATTGGCCACCTTCGCCAGGCTTGGCGCCTTGCGCCATCTTGATCTGCATCATGTCCGAGTTGACGAGATATTCGGCGGTGACGCCGAAGCGGCCCGAGGCCACCTGCTTGATGGCCGAGCGCATCGAATCCCCGTTCGGCAGCGGCTTGAAGCGGTCGGCCTCCTCGCCGCCTTCGCCGGTGTTCGACTTGCCGCCGATGCGGTTCATGGCGATGGCCAGCGTGGTGTGGGCTTCGCGCGAGATCGAGCCGAACGACATGGCGCCGGTCGAGAATCGCCGCACGATATTCTTCGCCGGCTCGACCTCCTTGATCGGGACTGGGCTGCGGCCGTCCTCCTCCGCAGTCCCGATACGGAACAGGCCGCGGATCGTGGTGAGTCGCTCGTTCTGCTCGTTCACGATCTTGGCGAACGCGCGGTAGTGGTCCTGCGAATTGCCGCGCACCGCGTGCTGCAGCCGCGCCACCGTCTCGGCAGTCCACACATGGTCCTCGCCGCGCACGCGCACCGCGTAGTCGCCGCCGACGTCGAGCATTGACTTGTAGATGGGCGATTCACTGAAGGCGTCGCGGTGGCGGCGCACGGTCTCTTCCGCGATCTCTGCGAGGCCGACGCCCTCGATGCGGGTATGGGTGCCGGTGAAATACTGGTCGACGAAGTCCTGGCGCAGGCCGACGGCGTCGAAGATCTGCGCGCCGCAATAGGACTGATAGGTCGAGATGCCCATCTTGGACATCACTTTGAGCAGGCCCTTGTTGATCGCCTTGATATAGCGCTTGACGACTTCCTTCTCGTCGAGCTTCTGCGGCAGGTCGTCCTTGGCGGCGACCAGCGTCTCGAAGGCGAGATAGGGATTGATCGCTTCCGCGCCGTAGCCGGCCAGACACGCGAAATGATGCACCTCACGCGGCTCGCCCGTCTCCAGCACCATGCCGACCGCGGTGCGCAGGCCCTTGCGGATGAGATGGTGGTGCACCGCCGCGCAGGCGAGCAGCGAAGGAATCGGAATGCGGTCGGCGCTGGCCTTGCGGTCCGACAGAATGATGATGTTGCAGCCCTGGCGCACCTCTTCCTCGGCGCGCTCGCACAATTCGTCGAGTGCCCAGCCCATGCCGTCGGCCCCGTGCTCGGCCGGGAAGGTGATGTCGAAGGAGTGCGACTTGAAGTGATCGCCGCTCATCTCGGAGATCGAGCGAATCTTCTCCAGGTCCTCGTTGCTCAGGATCGGCTGGCGCACTTCCAGGCGCTTGGTGTGCGACATGCCTTCCAGGTCAAACAGGTTCGGCCGCGGCCCGATGATGGAAACCAGGCTCATCACCAGCTCTTCGCGGATCGGATCGATCGGCGGGTTGGTGACCTGCGCGAAGTTCTGCTTGAAATAGGTAAACAGCGGCTTCGGCCGGTCGGACAGCGCCGAGATTGGCGTGTCGTTGCCCATGGAGCCGATGGCTTCCTCGCCGGTAGTGGCCATCGGCGTCATCAGAAACTTGAAGTCTTCCTGGGTGTAGCCGAACATCTGCTGGCGATCGAGCAGCGCCAGGTTCGAGATCAGCGCGTGATTGGCGGTGCCCGGCAGCTCTTCCAGCACGATCTGGGTGCGTTCGAGCCATTCCTTGTAGGGGTGGCTGCGCGCCAGCGTTGCCTTCAGTTCCTCATCGGGAATGAGGCGGCCCTCGTCGAGATCGACCAGCAACATCTTGCCCGGTTGCAGCCGCCACTTCTTGACGATGTCGGCTTCCGGGATCGCCAGCACGCCGGTCTCCGACGCCATCACGATGCGGTCGTCGCGGGTGAGCAGATAGCGCGCCGGCCGCAAGCCGTTGCGGTCCAGCGTGGCGCCGATCTGCCGGCCGTTGGTGAAGGCGATCGCCGCCGGCCCGTCCCACGGCTCCATCAGCGCGGCGTTGTATTCGTAGAAGGCACGCCGCTCCTCGTCCATGAGCGGGTTGCCCGCCCACGCCTCGGGGATCAACATCATCATGGCGTGCGCGAGCGAGTAGCCGCCCTGCGTGAGAAATTCGAGCGCGTTGTCGAAGCAGGCGGTGTCGGACTGGCCTTCGTAGGAAATCGGCCACAGCCGGTTGATGTCCTTGCCGAACAGCGGCGAGGCGACGGACGCCTGCCGCGCGGCCATCCAGTTGACGTTGCCGCGCAGCGTGTTGATCTCGCCGTTATGCGCGATCATCCGGTAGGGGTGCGCCAGCGACCAGGTCGGGAATGTGTTGGTCGAGAAACGCTGGTGCACCAGCGCCAGCGCGCTCTCGAAATCGGGATCGTGCAGGTCGGGATAATAGGTCCCGAGTTGGTCGGCCAGGAACATGCCCTTGTAGATTACCGTGCGGCAGGAGATCGATACCGGGTAAAAGCTGGCGACGTGCCGCTCGCGCTTCTTGTAGATGGCGCTGGAGATCGACTTGCGCAGGATGTAGAGCCGGCGCTCGAACTCGTCCTCCGACAATTTCTTCTTGCCCTGGCCGATGAACACCTGCATGTGCACCGGCTCGGTCGGCTTGACCGATTCACCGAGTGTCGAATTGTCGGTCGGCACGGCGCGCCAGCCGAGCAGCGTCAGCCCCTCGCGCGCGATCATTTGGGCGTAGATGTCGCGGATGATCTGCCGCCAGTTCTTCTCGCGCGGCATGAACAGCTGGCCGACCGCGTATTGCCCCGGCTCCGGCAACGTGAAGCCGAGCTCGGCCGTCTGCTTGGCGAAGAACCTGTGCGGGATCTGCGACAGGATGCCGGCGCCATCGCCCATGCGCGGGTCGGCGCCGACCGCGCCGCGGTGCTCGAGGTTGCAGAGGATCTTCAGGCCGTCCTCGATGATCTGGTGCGACTTCACGCCCTTGATGTTGGCGATGAAGCCGACGCCGCAGGAATCCTTGTCGAGCGAGGGGTCGTAGAGGCCTTGCATCGGCGGCGTGCCGGGATCGGCGCTGGCATGCGAGCGCGTTGCGCCGCGGACCCGTGCCGCGCGCTTGAGCAGCATCTTGCTCTTGCTTCGCTCGTCCATCTCGCCCTGCCCGGCCGAAGGCGCTCACCGCCTCCGGCGCACCTGCCTCGTCCGCAGCGCCCAAAAAGACGCCGCGGTCAACGCGCAACTAGTCTCGAGAAGGGCAGCCTTGCCCGGCTTATAATCGCCCGCCGTGGCTGCTCCCGTTGGGCGCCACCGACGTCGACCCCGCCTCAAAGGGCCGGCCCCGTGGCCGCCAGCCATTAGGACAGCACTACTGTCCTAAAGGACAATGCCAAATTTTGCCCCGCTACACAAGGCTGGTCCACGCCGAAATTCGTGGAACCGCAGGTTTTTGCGGCGGCGCTTTCTCTCCTCGCAGCTCTTCTGGCAAGAAGAGGACCATGCGCCGCACCATTGCGCAATGCCATTGCTCGGCCGTCGGCCGCAGGGGAGCCGTCGAGCTAGGCTTTGACCCGAGCCCGGGAAACCGGCAGTGGGTGCGACGGCCGGGACGCCAACAACCAATGCCACATCCGCCAGCGACTAAACGCTCTATGGTCGACTGTTTCCGAGCGGCGGCGGGGCCGTAACGCTACTGGGATTTCGCTTCGGGATTTACTTGAATGATGCGGGCCGATGCGCCCGTGTCTCCAATTGGAAATATTTTCCCGAGATACACAAATGTTGTGGGCTCAGACCAAGACCACAATTCTCCCCTCTGCTTGTCTAAAATTATTACTTTGTCTGTACGGCTATTTTGATCGTGATTTTGGTCTTGCGGGATGCTGGTGATCATAGAGTTGGTTTGATTTCGTGGAATGGTCACCATTTCATAGCGGCTCTTATGCTGCGACTGAGCCGACGCTTGCGTTGCAAGCGTCACCAGCGCCGCAATGAGTAGGATGCGGTAAATGGCGTTCATATGATTTTCTCCCCGTCGCAATTCGCAAGCATTATCGCAATACGATATCGATCCGTCCGGGACGTTGCAACGAGACGCGCGTTAACCTGAAGAATCAAGCTTAATTCGAGCGGCGCGAGCGCATTGGCAACGCGCGTCGCGAGCCATTCGCAAGACCTGGGCAGCGCAGCAAATGCATGCCTTGCTGGCAACAATCCGATTCCAAGGGCAGAAATACGCTGCGCCGCATGCGGAAAATAAAAGCGCCCCGGACTTGTCCGGGGCGCTCGTCATTTGCTGCAGATGAGTTAGGCCGCCTTGGTGTCGATCACCTGCGGCTTGGCCTTCTCGGCGCCGTTGCCGATCGGGATTTGGCGCGGCTTCTTGGCCTCGGGGATTTCGCGCACGAGATCGACGTGCAGCAATCCGTTTTCGAGGCCCGCGGCCTTGACCTGGACGTGATCGGCGAGCTGGAAGACGCGCTCGAAGGCGCGCGCGGCGATGCCCTGGTAGAGCACCTCGCCGTTCTGCTCTTCCTTGGTCTCTTTGGCGCCCTTGATCGTCAGCGTGTTCTCTTTCACCTCGATCGAAAGCTCCTTCTCGCCGAAGCCCGCGACCGCTACGGTGACGCGGTATTCGTTCTCGCCAGTGCGTTCGATGTTGTAGGGCGGATAGCCCGGGGCGGCATCAAAGCCACCGTCCAGCATCGAAAACAGCCGGTCGAAGCCGACGGTCGAACGGTAAAGGGGTGCAAGATCGAAAGTACGCATGGCATATCCTCCATTGTTGAGCGACATGCGGGCGGTCCGCCATATGGCCGGACCGAAGACCCGTGCGCAGCCGTCATGGCCTGCGCAAAACTGATATGGGAGCCTGTTCCGAAGGCCGCAAGAGGACTCCGATATCTCCTTTAAGCTATTGAAATACAATACGTTTTAATGGGCCGCCGAAGCGTGCTTGAGTCCGCCTTGCGGCCTCTTTGTTTGGTGCATGATCTCTTTATCGCTTCCGAAAACCGGTTCCCACTTTTCGGGATCATGCACTATAAGGCCCGGGCCCACCGCACACCGGCTCATTTTCGGCGCCATGAAACTCGTCTCCATCCCCGCCAATCCGGTGCCCGACGATGCGGTGGTCGGCAACATCAAGACCCCCGACGGGGTCAATCTGCGCTATGCGCGCTTTGCGCCGCCGCCCGGGCGCAAGGGCACGGTGGTCGTATTGCAAGGGCGCGCCGAGTTCATCGAGAAATATTACGAGACGGCGCGCGATCTGCGCGCGCGCGGTTTCGCGGTGGCGAGTTTCGACTGGCGCGGACAGGGCCTGTCGGACCGCCGGCTCTCCGACCCTCACAAGGGCTACGTGCGCGATTTCTCGCAATACGCCACTGACCTCGACACCATCATGGAGCAGGTGGTGCTGCCCGACTGCCCGCCGCCCTTCTACGCGCTTGCTCATTCCATGGGGGCGGCGGTCGCCATTCGCGCCTGCCATAACGGCCGCCGCTGGTTCGATCGCGTGGTGCTGTCGGCGCCGATGATCGCGCTTGCGCCCGGCCATCTGACCGCGATGGCCGGCCCGCTCGCGCGCTTCTTGCGGTACCTGGGGCGCGGCGGCGCTTATGTGCCTACCGGCAGTTCTGCCATCAGCGGCACCGAGAATTTCCTCGGCAATGTGGTCACCTCCGATCCGGTGCGCCATGCGCGCAACGCCGCTGTGCTGGAAGAGGAGCCGGCGCTCGGCCTCGGCGCGCCGACCATTGCCTGGACCGACGCCGCGCTCAAGCAGATGAGGCAGTTCCGCAGCCCCGGTTATGCCGGCCAAATCCGCCAGCCGATGTTGCTGGTGGCGGCCGGGCGCGACGAGGTCGTCTCGACGCCGGCAATCGAGGAATTCGGCATGCATCTGCTCGCCGGCCGCCATCTCATCCTGGCCGGCAGCCGGCACGAGATCCTGCAGGAGCAGGATCAATACCGCTCGCAATTCTGGGCGGCGTTCGACGCCTTCGTGCCTGGCACGCCGCGGTATTAGCCCTTCAGCATCTCCAGCGTCGCTTCGTGCACACGCGCGTCGCCGGCGACCACGATACGGCCGCCGGCTTGCGGCGGGCCGTTCTCCCAGGTGGTGACGATGCCGCCGGCGCCGGTGATGATCGGGATCAGCGGCACGATGTCGTGCGGCTTGATCTCGGTCTCGATGACGAGATCGATCTGGCCGGCCGCCAGCATGCAATAGGCGTAGCAGTCGCCGCCGTAGCGCGACAGCTTCACCGCGTGTTCGACGCGGCCGAAGGCTGAGCGGTCGGCCTTGTTCATCAACAACGGGCTGGTGGTGAACAACAGCGCGTCGGCGAGCCCCGCGCATTCGCGCACATGCAGCTCGCGGTCGCCCGCCGGGCCACGGTAGTGTGCGGCGCCGCCGTCGCCGGAAAACTTTTCGCCGATGAACGGCTGGTGCATCATGCCGAATACCGGCTCGCCGAAACGCATCAGGCCGATCAGCGTGCCCCAGGCCGGCATGCCGGCGATGAACGACTTGGTGCCGTCGATCGGGTCGAGCACCCAGATATATTCGGCGTCGCCGCGTTCGCTGCCGTACTCCTCTCCCAGGATGCCGTGACCGGGAAAGGTCTTGCGGATGAGCGCGCGCATGGCGTTCTCGCCGGCGCGGTCGGCGGCGGTGACCGGATCGAAACCGCGGGCATCCTTGTTCTCAATGGCAAGTGCCGTGCGAAAGAACGGCAGGATGGTCTCGCCCGAGACCGTGGCGAGCTGATCGACGAAGCTGGCGAAATCGATGGCCGTCATGGTGTGGCTTCGAGGTATCGGAGAGCGCGAACGCGGGCAACCGGCCGCCGCGGGCCCGTTTTTTTCGAAAGCGGCTTTGTGTTGCGCTGCGGTAACACTTTGGTCCCAAGTTTCCGCATATCAAAGCTACCGATCAGCAAAACCAGCAGTCACGTATGCAAATTTGCATGGGAAAAACCCTGGTCAACCTTGATTTTTGTGCGTCGCGGTGTAACTTATTGCAATGCGGTAGCGATACCGCTGCCCTCCTTGGGCGTTTCCTCCCTAGACTTGGGCCGCTTGCTTCACGCGAGCGGCCCTTTTTTTGCGCTACGGCCCAGCGAAACGTGACCTTCATCCTGAGGAAGCCGCGAAGCGGTGCGGTCCTCCTCTCCATGAGGGTTCAGGCTATTCGGCGGCGGCCCGGTAGGGGCGCAGCTCTTCCAGCGGAATCTCGCCCAGGCGCCGGGCCAGGGTGTCCAGGTCGGCGGCCAACCGGCTGAAATTGCGCGAACGCTCGTAGCGTCGTTCGTCCATATAGAGCGCACGGTTGATCTCGAGCTGAATGGCATGCAGGCCGGCGGCCGGATTGCCGTAATGCTCGGTGATAAAGCCGCCGGCATAGGGCTTGTTGCGGCTGGCGCCGTAGCCGAGCGAGCGTAACGTGTGTTCCACCGTCTCGGACACCACGCCGACGCAACTGGTACCGTAGCGGTCGCCGAGCACGAATTCCGGCCGCGGCCGTTCGTCCTTGTGGCCGGCGCTGGACGGCATGGAGTGGCAGTCGATCAGCACGGCGGCGCCGAAATCCCGGTGCAGGCGGGTAAACAGCCGCCGCAGCGCGCGGTGATAGGGCTTGTACAGGCCTTCGATTCGGCGCAGCGCATCGTCGACCGGGATGCGCTGGTCGTAGATTTCCTGGGCATCGCCGACCACCCGCGCCACGGTCCCCAGGCCCCCCGCCACCCGCATCGAGCGGGTATTGGCGAAGGACGGCAGTCGCCCGTCGAACATGCGCGGATCGAGCTCATAGGGCTCGCGATTGACGTCCACAAAGCAGCGCGGGAAATGCGCCCGCATCAGCGGAAAACCGCATTCGACCACGCCGGTGATCAGCTCGTCGACGAAGCTGTCCTCCGACCGGCGCAGGGTGGCGATATCGAGCCGCGAGGTGGTCAGGAATGCGCGCGGATAGGTTGAGCCGCTGTGCGGGGAATTGAACAGCACCGGCCCCTTGCATTCGGCCGGCTCGAGGACTTCGAACGGCGGGTCGAGATCGTCGCGGATTTCACTCATGGATGGTGACGGCCATTGGCGGCGTGGTTAGGGTCGGGCGGGCCCGAAGCCCGGTTTATACCTTTATTGTCCATGCACTGGCGGATAAAGCCAAGCCATCGTTTCGGTTCACCCGTTATTTACCTAGCATAAGTCTTATGGAGCGGCTGTGGCCGGCCCAAGGGGACTTCTCAGTGGGGCGGCCGGACGGGGCGTGCAAAGGGTATGTCGAAAATCCTCCTGGCCGAAGACGACACGGATATGCGGCGCTTTTTGGTCAAGGCGCTGCAGAATGCCGGATTCGAGGTCACCTCGTACGATAACGGGCTGTCGGCCTATCAGCGGCTGCGCGAGGAACCGTTCGAGCTG
>Ga0307417_10000858_pt1 | contig 12396 bp, 8 predicted proteins | sample SalMarWE160210MG_2_FD_202514 | JGI IMG/M metagenome (GOLD analysis project Ga0307417, IMG submission 202514) | Salt marsh sediment microbial communities from the Plum Island Ecosystem LTER, Massachusetts, United States - WE1602-10 | ecosystem: Environmental > Aquatic > Marine > Intertidal zone >...
TATCACATTTTGTTTTATATCGTGTTTATTACAATTCACATAATTATAATAGTAACAGGATTTATCTTTGCGCGGCAGGGGGCAATTGAATTAAAGGCGGCTGATAAATAAATGTTTTAGTGGAATTCTTTATTTTTAAATAGAAGAATTAATTTTATTTATATGAACAAAGCTTTATTAATAAAATCATATTTCCTGATTTGGCTTGTACCTCTTTTAATTATTTCAACCCTTGTGCTGATTGCCAAATCCCCGGTTTTTTATCAGCACCCGGATAAACTTTCTATAGGCATTACTTTAGATTTTGTAATTACGCTGCCGCTTGTATTTTATCTTTTAATCCGCAGGAAAAATATTTCCTGGATAGCCGTATCTCCGGTTGCTACACTGGGAATAATACTTGCTGGCCTGGTTCTTCCAAAAGATCATCAGCAATTACTATCACATGTCAGACTAGTTGCTTATTCTTTGATGGAGCTGATGGTTATTGTTTTTTTTGTGAACAAAACAAGAAGAGCGAGAAAAGCATATAATTTACAAAAAGACGTTTCATTTGACTTTTATACAGCATTGAAGAAAGCTGTTTCAGAAGTTGTGCCGAAAGCGGTTTCAAATTTACTCTCAACGGAAATTGCGATCTTTTATTACGGATTTTTTAGCTGGAAGAAACGGAATCTTAAAGAAAATGAGTTTACCTGCCATAAAGAAAATGGTGTGGTTGCAATTTTCTTCGCAATAATTTTTATAATACTTGTAGAAACAGTGGTTCAACATATATTGATCGGGATGTTCAGTATGACCGTTGCATGGATTATAACCATAATCAGCATCTATAGCATATTTGTTTTATTTGGTGCTGCCAGGTCATTGATCAAAAGACCAGTAATTTTAACTGAAAATAATATTTATCTTCGCTACGGAATTTTATCCGAAACATTAATTCAACGAAGCAATATTGAGTCCATTAAGATCTCTCCACGTACCGTCGAGTTTAATAAAGAGATGATTCCCCTATCACCGCTTCATAAACTTGAGAATAAAAATGTGATTATTAATCTCCGGGAAGAGAGTTTGCTGAATGGTTTTTACGGCAGGAAGAAAAAATTTAAATCGATTGCCCTCTATATAGATGATTTGGACAGATTTAGGAAGCAAATGAAAAATCAAACAAATGACTGATCCGCATGGCCGGGTTTCTCCCATAAACAGCAAAAATCCTGCAAATTTGCCCGAAAAAGCCTTTGGTTTTCTTTGATTTCATTCCTATATTTGGAGTCACTTTTGTTAAAAATTCAATCAGAACAGGACGATTTTACGATGAAAAAAGGTATTCATCCAAATTACAGGCCGGTGGTTTTTCAGGACGGTTCATGTGATTTTGCGATTTTAACACGTTCAACTATTAAAACGGAAGACACAATTGTCTGGGAAGATGGCAACACGTATCCACTTGTTAAACTTGAAATATCCAGCGGTTCGCACCCGTTTTTTACGGGTAAGCAGAAACTTCTTGATACAGCAGGAAGAGTGGAGAAATTCAATAGAAAATACGCAAAGAAAAGTTAGAATTTTTCTACGCAAAGTTTTCTATCTACTATAAATAAATTCTAGCCAGCTTTGACTGGCTTTTTTTTGTTTTGGAGAATGTTGCAGATTAAGTAAATGTTTTTCAATTCTCCAAATCCGATAGTAAAAAGGGTACTTCAGATTAATATTCTGTTTCTATTATTAACTTTTTGAGATAACCCGGCCATTTTGTTCACTGAAAGGCGGATATTGATAAAAGTCCATACATCACTTTTGTGTTGTATAATTGAATTTATTTTTCCATTTTATCCGAACTAATTTCACGACAGCCTAAGTAAAATTTAGTAAACATTAATTTTATTCAGAATATTTTATGGACAAGAAAAAGAAAAACATAATTTATGCGGTCATCTTTGTTGTGGTGATTGCTGTACTGCTCATTTTAAAATTCAATTCCGGCGGACCCGGTATGCAGGGTGGCATTGGAGGACCCGGTATGGGTAGTCCCGTTCCGGTAAAGGCGCATATTCTTAAACCGCAAAAGCTGGATAACAATGTTATCACAAACGGTACCGTACTCGCAAATGAATCAGTCGATCTCAAATGTGAATCCTCCGGAAAGGTTACACACATTTATTTTAAGGAGGGCACGCAGGTAAATAAGGGCGATCTTCTTTTAAAGATAAATGATGAAGACCTTCAGGCACAATTGTTAAGCGCAAAGTCAGCTTTACAGCTTTCGCAGGATAATTTTGAAAGACAGAAATCATTATTTGAAAAACAGGGCATCAGCCAGCAGGACTTAGACATTGCCCAGAACGATCTGAATTCAAAAAAAGCAAACGTTGCCTTAATAAAAGCACAGATTGATAAAACCGAAGTGCATGCGCCATTCCAGGGGATTGTCGGATTGAGATACGTAAGTGAAGGAAGTTTTGTAAATTCTTCTTCTACTATCGCCAGCCTGCAGGATATCGACCCGATAAAAATCGATTTTTCAATTCCCGAAAAATATGCCGGTTATGTTAGCAAAGGCGACATGATCACTTTTACAGTTTCGGGAAACAGTAAAACCTATTCTGGAACCGTGTTCGCGGTTGAACCACAGATTGACCAGGAAACAAGAACGTTAAAGGTCAGGGCAATTGCTCCGAATGCAAAAGGTGAAATTCTGCCGGGCTCTTTTGCTGACGTAACACTTATCTTAAAAGAAATTACAGATGCGCTGATGGTTCCCACACAGGCTATCATCCCTATTTTAAAAGGACAGAAAGTTTATCTCTATAAAAACGGCATTGTTTCACAGGTTGAAGTTAACCTGGGAATAAGAACAGACACTGACGTTCAACTTACTAGCGGAGTGATCACGCAGGATACGGTTATTACCACGGGCGTACTCCAGATAATGCCCGGGGTTCCCGTAAAAATCACAGGTTTCAATTAAAGAGATTTTGAATTTATGAGTTTATCATCATTAAGTATAAGAAGACCAGTGCTCGCAATAGTGATGTCAATCGCTATTGTGCTGTTCGGTATTATAGGCTATACATATCTTGGTATCAGGGAATATCCTGCCGTTGATCCGCCGATCATTACAGTTAGTACTACTTACACCGGTGCCAACGCCGATGTAATCGAATCGCAGATAACTGAGCCGCTTGAAGAATCAATTAATGGTATCGCGGGCATACGCTCACTTACATCGGTAAGCCGCGATGGAAGAAGTACTATAACAGTTGAGTTTGATATCAACGTTAATCTTGAAACGGCGGCAAACGATGTGCGCGATAAAGTTTCCCGCGCTATCAGCCAGTTGCCCCCGGATATTGAAAACCCGATCGTTTCAAAAGCAGACGCGAATTCTTTCCCGATAGTTTTTATGAACCTTCAGAGCGATACGAAAAACCTGATGGAGCTTTCGGAAATCGCCAACAATGTTTTTAAGGAAAGATTCCAGACAATTCCCGGCGTTAGTTCAGTACAGATATGGGGAGATAAAAAATATTCAATGCGGCTCTGGCTCGACCCGGCAAAACTTGCGGCTTATCACCTGAGTCCGGTTGATGTTAAAAACGCACTTGCGCGCGAGAACATAGAGCTCCCTTCCGGTATTATTGAGGGAAATAACACAGAGCTTTCCATCAGGACAATTGGAAGGCTATCAACAGTTAAGGAGTTTAATAATCTTATTATTTCCGAAGCCAACGGCAGTATGGTGAGGATGAAAGATATAGGGCATGCAGAACTTGGTCCTGAAAATACGAGAACAATTCTGAAGCGTGACGGTATAGCCATGGTCGGTGTTGTGCTTATTGCGCAGCCGGGCGCAAACAATATTGCGATAACAGATGAATTTTATAAAAGACTCGACCAGATAAAAAAATCAATGCCTTCCGATCTTAAAGTTGGGATTGGTTTTGACGTTACAAAATATATTAAAGATTCTATAACAGAAGTTGAACAAACGATCTTTCTCGCGTTCTCTCTTGTCGTACTGATTATCTTCCTGTTTTTAAGGGACTGGAGAACAACTGTTATTCCGATAATCGCGATACCTATTTCTCTGATCGGGGCGTTTTTTATAATGTATATCGCTGATTTCTCAATAAACGTGCTGACCCTGCTTGGAATTGTGCTTGCGATAGGAATAGTTGTGGATGACGCTATAGTTGTGCTTGAAAATATTTATGCGAAGATTGAAGACGGGATGAATCCTGTTGACGCGGCCACAAGAGGTTCCGCGGAAATATTCTTTGCTATTCTTTCAACAACTATTGCGCTGGCTTCAGTATTTCTGCCTATCATATTTTTACAGGGATTGACAGGAAGGCTTTTTCGTGAATTCGGAATTGTGATTGCCGGGTCTGTAATTATTTCGGCATTTGTTGCTTTAACACTAACGCCTATGCTTGGCGGAAAAATTCTGAAAGCGCGCGATAAAGAAACACACAACTGGTTCTATCTGAAGACAGAGCCGTTCTTCGTAGGAATGAATGAATGGTACAGGTCAACCCTGAATACTTTTATGACCAGGCGATGGATTGCTTTTTTAATTATGGGGCTTTCTGTTGTAATGATTTATGTGCTCTTTATCTCGACTCCGGCAGAACTCGCGCCTCTTGAAGACAGGAGCAGTCTGATTATTTCCACAACCGCTCCCGAAGGTACCACGTTTGATTATATGGATAAGTTTATGGATAAACTTATCAGCCTGATCAAAAAAGATGTTCCTGAAAATGACGGAATTATTTCTGTAACCTCGCCGGGATTTGGCGCATCGGGCTCAACAAACTCCGGGTTTATATATCTGCTGCTAACGCAGCCGGACCAAAGACTGCGGACCCAGGGACAGATTGCGGGCGCTCTCACAGGCGAAGTAAACGGCCTTACCGAGGCACGTACCTATGTAGTTCAGCAGCAGACAATCGGCCAGAGAGGTTTCGGTCTGCCTGTTCAGTATGTTCTGCAGGCTCCCAATTTTGAAAAGCTGAGGGAATTTCTTCCTAAGTTTGTGGAAGCTGCTCAGAAAGATCCTACGTTTGCATTCGTGGATGTAAATCTGAAATTCAATAAACCCGAACTCCGTGTAACAATTGACAGAGAAAGGGCTCGAACGCTCGGAATTTCGGTTGCGGATATTACGCAGACGATTCAGGCTGCGTTCAGCGGTCAGAGATTCGGATTTTTTATCAGGAACGGAAAACAATACCAGGTTATCGGTCAGGTTGACAGGGCCGACAGGGATGCCCCAATTGATCTGCGTTCGCTTTCTATAAAGAATAACAAAGGCGATATGATTCAGCTTGATAACGTTGTGCACATGGTCGAAGAAAGCACTCCCCCGCAGCTTTACAGGTTCAACCGGTATGTATCGGCCACTGTAAGCGCCGCTCTTATGCCCGGTAAAACTATCGGCGACGGTATTAAGGCGATGGACGTTATAAAATCAAAAGTGCTTGATGCCACTTTCTCGACAGCACTGGACGGCGCTTCAAAAGATTACGCGGAAAGTTCATCGAGTCTTCTCTTCGCATTTTTGCTGGCAATCATATTAATTTACCTTGTGCTGGCGGCACAGTTTGAGAGTTTCAGGGATCCGTTTATTATTTTGTTTACCGTTCCTCTCGCAATTGCAGGCGCCCTGGTATCGATCTGGTATTTTAACCAGACGCTGAATATATTCAGTGAGATCGGAATAATAATGCTAATTGGCCTGGTTACTAAGAACGGAATTTTGATTGTTGAATTTGCAAATCAAAGAAAAGCACAGGGACTTTCAAAAGTAGACGCAATAGTAGATGCCGCCGCCGCCCGTCTGCGACCGATTTTAATGACTAGCTTATCTACTGTTCTTGGTATTTTACCGATTGCTCTCGCCCTCGGCGCAGGTTCGGAAAGCAGAACTTCAATGGGTATCGCGGTAATCGGCGGACTTATTTTCTCTACTGTACTAACGTTGTTCGTAATTCCAGCAATTTACTCATACTTCTCACGAGCTACAACGACAGTATCCAATGTTACAGAAGATTTAAATTCGTAATTTTGAAAAACAAAAATTTTGAAATAATATGAAAACGCTAATCAAAAAATATTTATGCTTGCCATCACTTATATTTTTATTTTCATGGAGTGCAAGCGCACAGGAAGTTTTATCCCCTCAGGGTGCTGTAACTATTGGATTAAAAAATAACTACTCAATTAATATTGCTAAAAATTCCAGGGACATAACGGAAAACAATGCTTCTCTTGGCAACGCTGGCGTTCTTCCTACGCTTGATGCAACGGGCTCTGCATCGCGTTCTGTTAACAATACAACCCAGGAATATTCGAATGGTACTTCTGTCGACGTAAGCGGTGCGGTTTCAAAAAATTATGCTGCCGGTATAAATCTTAATTGGACAATCTTTGACGGCCTGAAAATGTTTGCTTCTCTTGAACAATTGAAAGAGCTTCATCAGGTTGGTGAGTCAAATTATAAACTAACCGTAGAACAAAATATTAACGATATACTTTCCACTTATTATGATATTGTAAGACAGAAGCAAGTGCTGGAGGCGACCCAAAGAAGTGTCACTATTTCGAAAGAAAGATTGAGAATTACTCAATCGCAAAAAGATGTTGGTACCGCTTCAAAATTTGACGTGCTCAGGGCGCAGGTAGATATGAATGGCGATAAGTCGTCACTGATGAATCAGGAATTAACTTTACAGCAGGCTAAAACAAGATTGAATCAGTTGCTCGGGCGTGATGTAAAAACCAAATTTGATGTTATAGATACTATTGATGTAAAAACAGGCCTTTCATATAATGATCTTTTTTCGACTACAATGCAGAAGAATAATCAATTGTTGCTGGCAAAACAGAATAAAAATGTTGCTCAGGCACAACTACGGTTGGAAAGAGGAGACTTGTTCCCGGTAATATCTCTTAACCTTGGTTATAATTATTCCCGGTCTGAATCAGGTGCGGGATTTTTTAAATCAAGTAACACCACCGGGATTACATATGGAGTATCTGCTTCTTTCAACCTCTTTGATGGTTTAAATACCAGGAGAAGGATTGAGAATGCAGAAGTTTCCATTGAAAGCAGTGAGCTTGCACTAAAGCAGGTTGAAGATCAGGTTAAAGCTCTCTTTGAAAATACTTATTTGAAATATCAAAACAGCTTACAACTGGTTAAGCTTGAATCAGAAAATTACAGAGCTGCTGAAGAGAATGCCAATATCGCGCTGGAAAAATTAAAAGTTGGCAGCATTACCCCGGTAGATTTCCGCCAGGTACAACTTGATCTTATGAATGCAAAGAGCAGGTTGCTTTCGGCAGAATATGATGCAAAAACCTCGGAAACTAATCTTTTACAAATCAGCGGGCAGCTTGTTAAGAGCTCGGAATAGGTAACCTACTTTTTACTTCCCTTTTCTTAAGAGGAAATGACAGGATTTGTCTATAAATTGATTCAAACCTCCATTTCTCTAAGGATTATTACTCCAAAAAGTGCTAAATTAAAACTTTATTTTTAACAAGTAATAACTATGCAAATCTGCATATTTGAAGATAAAAACTACATAAATCTTGAGCCCCTGATATATTCACGCCCGGTTTATCAACTGGTTTGCGGGATTTTAACCTTGAGAGAAAAAATATTGCGAAGTTTTCCCGGCAAGAAATATTCTCTTCACTGCAGAGCTTATCTTCATGATGTATTGCAGCGGGAGTTTCCCCAAATTCCTGTTAATAAGCTTACTGATAATGAATGTCTGTTCATTAATGGTAGAATCCTTTCGGATAAAAACCTTGCTAAGCTATTTTTAACCAAGGAAGACAGGTTATTTGTCTCCGGTGGTACAATTGCAGCAGCAAAACTTTCCGGGGATCAATTAAAAGCATTTAGTGAAAACTTTCCTGATGTTCTAAGTCTGGAAGATTTTTACGGGCTGCCGGTTCAGGAGGTTGATATTGAATTTGTCAATTATATCTGGGATCTCATAAATAATAATGGGCTGGAATTAAAAAGAGATTTTGATTACTTATCGGGGAAAGGAAGGGCGGTTAAAAAAGGTCCCAGGAGAAAAATTCACGAGGGCGTTCATTTTATAAATAATAAGCAGATATTTATTGGCGACGGAGTGGAAATAAAACCTGGCTGCGTTATAGATGCTTCTGGAGGCCCGGTGTATATTGATAAAGAAGCTTATCTTTATCCAAATGTTGTAATTATGGGGCCCGCGTACATTGGTGCGAAAACAAAAATCAAAAGCGGTGCTACTATTTATGGAAATGTGAGTATTGGAAAAGTTTGTAAAGTTGGCGGTGAAGTCGAGGGTATGATAATGATGTCGTATAGCAACAAACAACACGCCGGATATATCGGTCACGCTTTTCTCGGAAGCTGGGTTAATTTAGGCGCTGATACTAACAATAGTGATCTAAAAAATAATTACAGCACAATAAAAGTTGCAGTAAACGGAAAAGAAATTAATAGCGGTATGCAGTTTCTCGGGTTAATTATGGGCGATCATTCAAAAACTGCTATCAACACCATGTTTAACACGGGAACAGTAGTTGGATTTTCCTCTAATGTTTTTGGCGCGGGTTTTCCATCAAAAGAAATCCCCTCCTTTAGCTGGGGAGGAAGTGAAGGAATGATGAATTATAATGTTGAAAAAAGTATAGATACGGCCGAGAAGGTTTTGGGAAGAAGAAATGTACAAATGTCAGAAGCGGATAAAAAATTATTTATGGACATTTATGAAATGACCGAAGATGCCAGAATGAGAAAAGGATATTAATTGTGGAAACAATACAATTTGAAGAACATAAAGTTAAGGATCTTTACGAAGGCGTTAGAGGACGTGCGGTAAGCATACTCAACAAAGTTGAAAGGACAGACGCTTACCTGGAAAAGCTTCTTGATAATGAATTAAAAAATTCAGAGCTAAGTGGAGCTGATAAAGCTTTATTATATGAAATAGTTCACGGAGTTGTGCGTTGGGGCGGGCGACTTGACTGGGTCTTGAACGGTTTTTATAAAGGGCAGTTTTCTAAAGCAATACCGAATTTGAAAAATGGTCTTCGCGTTGCGCTTTACCAGATTTTATTTCTTGACCGTGTCCCCGATTATGCAGCAGTTAATGAAGCTGTAGAATTTGTAAAAAAATTGCAGGGACAAAAACCTGCCGACCTGACTAATGCAATTTTAAGAAATATAATTCGCAGCAAAAATTCTATAAGGTATCCTGACCCTGAATCTGATCTTCCCGGTTATATAACGGCATATTATTCTCATCCACTATGGATGGTGAAAAGATATCTGAAAAGATTTGGGAGAGAGCAGACAGAAAAGCTATTAGCAACAAATAATGAAAAACCATACCTGACATTAAAGATCAATGCATTGAAAACAAATCCGGATGAATTTAAGGAGCTACTCAATTCGGTTAATCTGAAATTTAACAAGGGAAAATATCTTCCTGAATTTTTCCAGCTTCAAAATCTTACTAATATTACAGCCTGGGAATATTTTGCAAAAGGTTATTTTAATATTCAGGATGAAAGTGCAGGCCTGGCTTGCCGGTTGCTCGATACTGCGCCGGGAATGAGGGTTCTCGATCTTTGCGCTGCACCGGGTGGTAAAACAGCTTATCTTGCAGGTTTAATGCAGGATAAAGGTGAAATAGTTGCTATTGATAGATTCGAGAGCCGGCTAAAGATTTTTAATAAGAATATCGAAAGACTTGGTTTCAAAAGTATAAAAGTTGTTGAAACTGATGCCCTGGAATATGAAGGGGAACTATTTGATAGAGTGCTGGCAGATGTTCCTTGTTCCGGAACGGGAACTCTATCAAAAAAGCCGGATATAAAATGGAAACGCGACCTGCTTGATATAAGAAATATGACCGAAATTCAGTATAAGCTTTTATGTAAGGCATCAACTTTAGTTAAGAAGGATGGCGTACTGGTTTATAGCACTTGTTCAATAGAGCCTGAAGAAAATTGTGAAATAGTAAAAAAGTTTTTGAAAGAGCATCCTAATTATGTTCTTAAAAGGGCCGATGAAAAATTTGCGCAAGAAATAGTTGATGAGGATGGATGTATACAAACACTGCCGCAAGTCCATCAGATGGATGGAGCATTTGCTGCGAAGCTTGTAAGGATTGAATAACTTTAGTAATTAAAATATTTTTTTGGGATTTAGTTTATTATGCTGGATCAGTTTTCAGAAGAGCTTAAAAAAGCGCGTGAAAAGAGCGGGGTTACATTACAGCAGATAGCCCAGAAATCACGCATAGATCTTAAATTCATCGAAGCAATAGACCGGGGTGATTTCGGTTTCCTACCTGAACTTTATGTTAAAGCGTTTATTAAGCAATATGCCAGGAATGTCGGACTCGATGAACAGGAAACACTAAATAAATATGACGCAGCAAAAAGGGGAAGAACCATTGATGAAGAGGAAGTTGAAGAGATAAAGGATTCACAAAAACACAAACCTGCTTCTACTGAACAAAGATTGAGATCCATTTCAACAGCGCCGGTAAAATCTTTCGAGGAGAACTTTCAAAAAAAGGAAGAAACAGAGCCTGATAATTTTTTTGAAAGGTTAAAAAATAACAGGCTATTGCTTGGCGGAGTAATCTCCGGAATAGCAATTATATTGTTTCTGATTATTTATTTCCTGTTCTTGAAAACGAGCTCAAATATTGTAGTTGCTGAAAAACCTTATGACCAGATTATGAAAGAGAATCAGCAAAGGTACCTCGAGGAAAGTAACCTACCTGTTGCAAAAAAACCAACTCCTGTTGATAGCCTAACATTGAAGGTAACTGCCATAGATTCTGCCTGGTTTCAAATTCGGGTGGATAACAGCCAGATTCTGGAATTTGTACTTTACCCTAATGCCAGCAAAACTATTAAAGCCGCTACTGGTTTCAAAGTGACAATTGGTAATGCAGGCGACACGCGTTTAAAGCTGAATGACAAAAGTCTCAACCTCTCCGGGAAAAAGAAAGAAGTTAAATATGTCTCTATAGATAAGAACGGATTAAAATATCTGGAACCTCCTAAAAACCCCGATCAGGAATAGATGGCCCAAAATATTGAAAAAAGAATAGAAGAACTCAAAGATTTAATCAGGGAACATGACCACAAGTATTATGTTCTTGCCGAGCCATCCATTAGCGATTATGAATTTGATAAACTGATTAAAGAACTCGAAAAGCTTGAAGTTGAGAACCCTGAGCTTATTACTCCGGATTCACCGACACAACGAGTTGGTAAAGATCTTACGAAAGATTTCAAACCGGTTACTCACCAGGTCCCTATGCTCAGCCTTGCTAACACGTATAATGAAGAAGAGCTTTTTGATTTTGATAGAAGGGTCCGGGAAGCTTTACCGGAAGGTGAAAAGGTTGAGTATATTGTTGAAATGAAAATGGATGGTGCTTCTGTCAGCATTAATTATGTAGACGGATATATGAAAACTGCTGCAACCAGGGGCGACGGGACTGTTGGTGAAGAAATAACTACCAATATTAAAACAATCAGGTCGGTACCATTAAAGCTTAAAAAACCGGGTTCCCTTACTTATAAACTGAATAATATTGAAATTAGGGGTGAAGTCTTCATGAAAATTGAGGACTTCCTGAATTTAAACAAAGAGAGAGAAAAAACAGGCGAAAAGCTTTTTGCCAACCCAAGGAATTCTTCTGCAGGAACTTTAAAAATGCAGGATCCAAAAATCGTTGCGAAGAGGCCTTTAAATCTTTTTGTTTACACATTGCTCAGTACGCTAGAAGAATTCAATTCACAATATGAAAATCTCCAGATATTAAAAAAGCTTGGGTTTAATGTTAATCCGGAACACAAGCTGTGTAAAAATATTCAGGAAGTGTTAGAAGAGTGCAATCAACTCGAGAAGAGAAGAAATTCACTTCCCTATGAAATAGATGGTGCGGTTATAAAAGTAAATTCTCTGAGACAGCAAAAGATTTTGGGAAGCATTGCTAAATCCCCTAGATGGGCTGTAGCATTTAAATTTAAAGCAAAACAGGAATTCACATATATAACTAAAATTAACTGGCAGGTTGGAAGAACCGGTGCAATCACCCCTGTTGCAGAACTGAAGCCAGTATTTCTTGCAGGCTCTACAATTAGCAGAGCTACTCTTCACAACTTTGATGAGATAAAAAGAAAGGATATCCGCGAAAGTGACAAAGTTATTATCGAAAAAGGAGGAGACGTAATTCCCAAAGTTGTTTCAGTTGTACTATCAGAAAGAAAAAAGAACGTTAAAGCACCCAAGCCGCCGGAGAAATGCCCGGTTTGTAAATCCCCTCTATTTAAACCGGAAGGTGAAGTTGCATATTACTG
>Ga0307417_10000860_pt1 | contig 12384 bp, 10 predicted proteins | sample SalMarWE160210MG_2_FD_202514 | JGI IMG/M metagenome (GOLD analysis project Ga0307417, IMG submission 202514) | Salt marsh sediment microbial communities from the Plum Island Ecosystem LTER, Massachusetts, United States - WE1602-10 | ecosystem: Environmental > Aquatic > Marine > Intertidal zone...
GAGGCGAAGCCCTGTGCCGACCTCGTCGCCGGCTTTGCCCGATACGCGCAGATCGGTCGACCGCTGGTCACCCTCAAGCTGGCTGCCTCTCTCGACGGGCGGATTGCCACCCGCACCGGGGCCTCGCGCTGGATCACCGGCCCCCGGGCGCGGCGCTTCGTCCACCGGCTGCGAAACGAGACCGACGCCGTCATGGTCGGCGCGGGCACGGTGATCGCCGACGATCCCAGCCTTACGTGCCGGGTCCGGGGCGGGCGCGATCCTCTCCGGGTGATCGTCGACGGCCGACTGCGCCTGCCCCGAGAAGCCCGGGTGCTGACAAAGGACCTGGCGCGCGGTACGCTTCTGGCCACGGTGACGCGGAAGACCCAGATCTTGGACCAAATGCGGCGAGACGGAGTCACGGTACTCGTGCTGCCCGGCCGACGGGGGAATCTCTCTCTGCGACGGCTGTTGGAGGCTCTGGGCGACCGGGGCGTACGCAGTGTGCTGATCGAAGGCGGAGCTACGCTTGCCGCCGCGGCGCTGCGCGAGCGTGTGGTGGACCGCCTCCTGCTCTTCGTCGCCCCCAAGTTGATCGGCGGCGACGGGCGGCCGATGATCTCGTCTCTCGGCGTGGACCGCCTTGCCGATGCCCCGCATGTGGGCCCGCTGGTGGTTTCGCGCCTGGGCGATGACGTGCTGATTCGCGCCACGCTCGGTGGACCCCATGTCGTTTAGTCCGATCGCGAACGTCCTGCCCGATCTGCGGGCGGCAAAAGTCGTGATTCTCGCCGACGGAGAGGAGGGGGAGGCGCATCTCTGCTCTGCCGCGGAGCTGGTTACGCCGGAGACGATCAATTTCATGGCGACGCACGGGCGTGGGTTGATCTGCCTGACAATGACGGAAGAGCGTCTTCGGTCCTTGGGAATTCCCCTCATGGTTCCGGATGCTCTGCCGGCACCGCGCCGCCGCTTCGGAGCATCGATCGAGGCCCGGCGGGGCGTGACCACAGGTATCTCCGCCAGCGACCGCGCAACGACAATCCAGGCCGCGATGGCCCCCGATGCCGGTCCGGACGATCTGGTCATGCCCGGACACGTTTTCCCCATCGTCGGACGCAAAGGCGGCGTTTTGGTGCGCGCCGGTCTGACGGAAGGGTCGATTGATCTGGTGCGATTGGCCGGGCTGCAGCCCGCGGCGGCGGTGTGCGCGGTGCTGAGAGATGACGGTACCCTGGCGGGCCTGGACGACCTCGAGCATCTGGCCGAGCTGTTCGATCTCAAGATCGTGCGCATCGGGGATCTGGTGGCGCACCGCCTGCGCACCGAGTCGCTGGTGCACCGCGTGGCGGAGCGGCCGATCACGGCTCGCAGCGGCGGCAAGTTCCGCGCCGTCGTCTATCGCAACGACGTCGACCCCTACGAACACGTGGCGCTGATCAAAGGCACGATACGCCCAGGCGACACGGTCATGGTGCGATTGCATTCCCAGTGCCTCACCGGGGACGTGTTCGGCTCGGAACGATGCGATTGCGGGGAGCAGTTGGAGCAGGCTCTGCGCATGATCGCGGCAGAGCGCAAGGGGGTCCTCGTTTACCTGCATCAGGAAGGCCGGGGCATCGGATTGGCGAACAAGCTGCGCGCCTACGCTCTGCAGGATCAGGGGCGGGATACGGTCGAGGCGAATCTCGAGCTCGGCTTCAAGGAGGACGGCCGCGACTACGGCATCGGGGCGCAGATTCTGCGCGATCTCGGCGCGCTGAAGATTCGTCTGATCACCAACAACCCCAAGAAGATCGAGGGTCTCGAGACATACGGGATCTCCGTCGCGGAGCGCATTCCGGTCGAGGTGCCGCCGCACTCCGGGAACATCCGCTACCTGCGTGCCAAGCAACAAAAGCTCGGTCATCTGCTCAGCGGGTTGAAGCTGATCACATGACAGGTCGCCGCTCGGTGCTCCGCATTGGTCATTGCTGCGCGCGGCGGATCGTGAGAAGTAGTTGAGCATGGCGAGGACCCTGGAGGGCAAGCTGGACGGCGCCGGTCTCAGGATCGGCGTGGTCGCGTCGCGCTTCAACAGCGTGATCACCGAGCGCCTCCTGTCGGGTGCGCTCGACGCGTTGCGCCGTCACGGCGTGCTGGAGGAGGCGATCGAGGTGGCGCACGTTCCGGGCGCCTTCGAGATTCCGCTGCTGGCGGAGCTGATGGCGTCGAGCGGCCGCTTCGACGCGGTCGTCTGCCTGGGCGCACTCGTAAAGGGGGAGACTCCGCACTTCGACTTCATTGCCGGGTGGGCGGTGAGCGAGATCGGCCGGCTGATGCTCGCCCATCGGGTGCCCGTCGCCTTGGGCATTCTGACCACCAACTCGGTCGAGCAGGCCCTCGAGCGCTCTGGAGCCAAGCACGGGAACAAGGGATACGACGCCGCCATGACCGCGATCGAGATGGCCAACCTTAGGAAGTCCCTGGCCTGAGTGCGACGGCCGACCGATCCGCGAAGAGTGTTCGATTCATGGGTGCGCGCCGCAAGGGGAGGGAGCTGGCGCTCCAGGTGCTCTATCAGATGGAGATCACCAACGAGCCGTCCACCCGCGCCCTGCAGGGCTTCTGGGAGAGCTTCGAGAGCGGCCCGGCGGCCCGCGAGTTCGCACGGTCCCTCGTCGACGGGGTGATCGAGCGGAGAGCCGAGATCGACGCGTTGATCGCTGCTGCCTCGGAGAACTGGCGCGTCGAGCGACTGTCGCGGACCGACCTGAACGTGCTGCGCATCGCCGTCCACGAGATGACCAAGTCGCCACCGCTGCCGGTCGAGATCGCCGTCGACGAGGCGATCGAGATCGCGCGCAAATTCGGCACCCAGGAATCCGCCACGTTCGTCAACGGTGTCCTGGATCAAGTTGCCTCGCATCTCGGACTCAAGACGTCCCCCGAAACGAAGCCCGCGCACGGCGATCGGTGATCGCCGAGGTCTGGTCGCCGGAAGGGGTGCGGTGAATCCGATCGTCGCGGTGGTCAATCCGGCGGCGGGAGGCGGTCACGCCTTGCGCGTCTGGGAGGAGCTTCGCCGCTCGGAGCCGCGTCTGGCCGACGCCCGGCTCGTTCTATCGCCCGATCCGGAAGGCGTGCGCGAGCAGCTGGCCCCCTTGATGGCCGAGGGGATCGAACGCCTCCTGGCGTTCGGTGGCGACGGCAGCGCGCACCTGGTGGCGAACCTCGTGCTTGCAGCCGGTCTGGGAGACTCCGTCGCCATCGGTCTCGTGCCGGCGGGAACGGGGAGCGATCTGGCGCGCCCGCTCGGTTTGCCGGGCGAACCACGGGCGGCGCTGCAGCGGGCTCTCTCCGCGCCGCCGCGGCCCATCGATGCGCTGCGCCTGACGACCGACGACGGTCGGCGTCGCTTCGTGCTCAACGTGGCCTCGGCGGGGATATCGGGCCTCGTCGATGAAGCGGTCAATGCCGCGCCCGGCCGCGGCGAGGCCGCGTATCTCATGGCGACGTTGGGTGCCTTCCGCCGCTATCGGCCGGTCCGGTGTCGCATCGCCATAGATGCGGAAGATTGGTTCGAAGGCGAGGTTCTCCTCCTGGCAATGGCCAACGGCACCTGCTTCGGCCGTGGGATGAAGATCGCCCCTCGCGCGCGCCTCGACGACGGTGCGATGGACGTCGTGTTGGTGAAGCAGATCCCCAAGTGGCAACTGATCTTCCGGCTGCCGCGACTCTACAGCGGGACGCATCTGGACAGCGGCTATGTCCGGTGGCGGCGCGCGCGCGAGGTTCGGCTCGAACCGCTGTCCGTGCTGCCCCCGTTTGATTTGGATGGGGAGGTCTTCCCTTCCGCCGGCGCCCGATTCGAGCTTTTGCCCGGGGCGCTCCGCATCCTGGCCTGAAGCCGACACTGGAAGCGCGGGACAGGGGACCTGGCGCGATGATCCCGATTGACCGCGTTCCGGTCTCGGCGTAGGGCAGAGACACATGCTGGAGAATGCCACCTATTGCGCCGACAGCTCGACGCCCCACCGGACCTCAATACCGCGGTGGATCGGATCCCTGGCGGGCGTGCTCGGCGCTGCTGTTCTGATTGCCACGTCGACGGGGCCTTCGGCAGCCCAGTCCGCAAATTCGGGGCTGCGGGCGGCAGTGAATCGAGTCGCGATCGGCAACAACTCCGCACTAGAGACTGTCCCGCTTGCGACCGCCGACGCAGCGATGCGTCCCGAGCCGCCCTCTCGCCGTCAGAATCTGTCCAGGGGACAGCTTCTGGTCGCGAGCCGGCAGTTGCCGGACCCGAATTTCGCCCGCTCCGTCGTCCTGTTGATCGACTACGGCGCCAAGGGGGCTGTGGGGGTGATCGTCAACCGGCCGACCGAAGTGAAGGTCTCTTCCGCGCTCCCCGATATGGAGGGCATGAAGGACCGCGACGACCTGCTCTTCTTCGGCGGCCCGGTGGCCGTGAACCGTCTGATGATGATCGTCCGCGCCGAGAAGGAGCCGCCCGAGGCCTTGCACGTCTTCGGCGACGTCTACGCCAGTGGCAGCATGAAGGCGCTGCGACACGTGCTCGAAAGAAGAGCGCGCGAGGGGGACGTCCGCCTCTGTGCCGGCTACACCGGATGGGCCCCCGGCCAGCTCGACGCAGAGGTTTCGAGAGGGGACTGGCTCGTCGCTCCCGCCGACGCGGCGGCGATCTTCGACGAAAACCCCTCCGAGCTCTGGGGCTCTCTCCTCGCCCGGATCGAAGGCCAGTGGGCACGGCGCGATCCTGCGGATTCGGCAGACGACCCTCGGGGGTAAAGCCCCCCGAAATCCGTCGATTTCTGGACCTCACCGCATGCCTCTGGTACGAACGGCTCACCCGCATGCGTTACGATCCAAACACCATCGAGCCGAAGTGGCAGGCGGCATGGGAGGAGAGAGAGGCGTTCCGTACGCCCGCCGACCCGGCCGAGCTCGCCCGCAAGCCCAAGTACTACATCCTGGACATGTTTCCGTATCCCTCCGGGGCAGGCTTGCACGTCGGACATCCGGAGGGCTACACGGCGACCGACGTCCTGGCGCGGCTGCGCCGCATGCAGGGGTACAACGTCCTTCATCCGATGGGCTGGGACGCCTTCGGTCTGCCGGCCGAGAGGGCGGCGATGCGGGAGAACATCCACCCCGCCGTCATCACCCGACGCAACGTCGACAACTTCCGCCGCCAGATCAAACGGCTCGGCTTCAGCTACGACTGGAGCCGCGAGATCAACACCTCGAGCCCCGACTACTACCGCTGGACGCAGTGGATCTTCCTGAAGCTGCTCGAGCGCGGGTTGGCGTACGTCGCCGAGATGCCGGTGAACTGGTGTCCGGCGCTCGGTACGGTGCTCGCCAACGAGGAGGTCAAGGACGGCCGCTACGTCGAGACCGGTGATCCCGTCGAGCGTCGCTCGATGCGGCAGTGGATGCTCCGCATCACCGCATACGCCGAGCGCCTTCTGCAGGACCTCGACGAGCTGGACTGGCCGGACGGCGTCAAGGACATGCAGCGCAACTGGATCGGCAAATCGACCGGGGCGGAGATCACCTTCGATGTCGCCGCTCGAGCCGACTCCTTCGTCGTCTTCACCACCCGGCCCGACACGCTCTTCGGCGCGACCTACTGCGTGCTTTCTCCGGAGCACCCGCTGGGGATGCGGATCGCGACGGCCGACCGCCTCGCCGCCGTGTGCGCCTACTGCGAGCAGGCCGCGAAGGCCTCGGAGATCGCCCGCAGCAGCGCCGAAACGGAGAAGACCGGAGTCTTCACCGGCGCCTACGCGCTGCACCCGGTCACGGGTGAAAGGCTGCCGATCTGGATCGCCGACTACGTGCTCATGGGCTACGGCACGGGAGCCATCATGGCGGTACCCGCGCACGACGAGCGGGATCACGCCTTCGCGCGCCGTTTCGGCCTGCCCATTCGCGAGGTGATCGGCGGCGGGGAGCATCCGGTCGACGATGCGGCACACGTCGGAGACGGGACCCTGGTCAACTCGGACTTCCTCGACGGTCTCGACGTCGCCTCCGCGAAGGAGCGAATGACCGCCTGGTTGGCCGAGCACGGCAAGGGTGCCGCGCGCGTGCAGTACAAGCTGCGCGACTGGCTGTTCTCGCGCCAGCGCTATTGGGGCGAGCCGGTGCCCGTGGTCTGGATGGAGGACGGCACGGTGGTGCCCGTTCCCGAGGAATCGCTGCCGGTCGAGCTGCCGCCGATCGACGAGTACCGCCCGACCGAGGACGGCAAGCCGCCGCTCGCGAGGGCGGGTGACGACTGGCTGATGGTGACGCTGCCCGACGGGCGAGTCGGCGTACGCGAGACCAACACCATGCCGCAGTGGGCGGGATCATGCTGGTACTACCTGCGCTTTCTCGATCCACGCAACGACGCCGAGCCTTGGTCGAAGGAGGTGGAGCGGTACTGGATGCCGGTCGACCTCTACGTCGGCGGCGTCGAACACGCGGTCCTGCACCTGCTGTACGCGCGTTTCTGGCACAAGGTGCTGTACGACTGCGGGCTGGTACACACCGTCGAGCCGTTCCAGCGCCTGTTCAACCAGGGAATGATCCTCGCGTACAGCTACCAGGACGCCCGCGGCAAGTACTACCACCCGAACGAGGTCGAGGAGCGCGACGGCGGGGCGGTGGCCAGGACGACGGGCGAGCCCCTGGCCGCACAGGTCGAGAAGATGTCCAAGTCACGGCTGAACGTCGTCAGCCCCGACGAGGTGATCGACCAGTACGGCGCCGACGCCATGCGCCTCTACGAGCTGTTCATGGGCCCGCTGGAGCAAGTCAAGCCGTGGCAGATGTCGGGCGTCGAAGGGGTCTATCGGTTTCTGCAGCGCGTCTGGCGTCTCGTGGTGGACGAACGCTCCGGCGGTCCGTCCGAACGATTGACCGATGCCGCCCCCGAGACCGAGCCCGCCCTCAACCGCGTTCTCCATGCCACCATCGGGAAGGTTCTCGAGGACACGGGATCGCTGCGCTTCAACACGGCCATCTCCCAGATGATGATCTTCGTGAATGAGGCCACCGCCAGTGCCACCCTGCCGCGCGAGATCGTGGTCTCCTTCCTGTGCGTTCTGTCTCCGTACGCACCGCACGTGGCCGAGGAGCTGTGGGCGAGGCTCGACCACACAGACCTGATCGCGCACGCCGCGTGGCCGGCGCACGATGAGGCGCTCTGCGTCGAGGAGACGATCACCCTGGTCGTGCAGGTCAATGGCAAGCGGCGCGACACGATCGACGTGCCGCGCGACGTCGATCGCCGCACCGTGGAGGAGCTGGCCCTGAAGACGGCGGGAGCGGAGCGATCGCTGGAAGGCCGGGTGCCCCGCAAGGTGGTGGTCGTTCCGGGGCGCCTCGTCAACATCGTCGTCTAGCTGGGCGCTGGTCGAACGGCATGAACAGGATGGCGAGTTCTCGTGCATCCAGGCGGCGCGGGTCGCCTCGGGCTCCTGCTCGCGGTCGACGTCACGGCGGTCAGAGGCGGTGCCGCATTGCCGTGGCGATCGCGGTCGCCGCCCTGCTCTTCGTTCAGGCCTGCGGCTATCGCCTCATGGGAACGGAGGTTCACGTTCCGGGCGGGGTCCAGTCGGTCAGCGTCGGCGCCTTCGACAATCGCTCGCGCGAGTTCGGGCTCGACAAGACGCTGGCCTTCGCCCTGGAACGGGAGATCTACCGGCGCGGGGTTCTACACTTGGTCGAGGATCCGGCGGGTGCCGACGCCGTGATCAAAGGGACGATCCGTGAGTTCAATACCCACCCGGTCGCTTTCGATGCGGAGGACGAAGCGCTCCAATACGAGGCCGAGATCACGCTCGACGTGAGGCTGGAGCGTCAGGACAGCGGGGAGGTGCTCTGGGAGGGCTCGAAGCTGCAGGCGATCGAGGAGTACAGCGTGACGCCATCGACGATCATCCCGAGCTCGGCGCAGTTCCAGCGGGATACGCTCAACTTCGAGAATCTCAACCAGCTCACGGACATCCAGCTGGCGGAGACGGAAAAGCGCCTGGCCATCGGTCGTCTGGTCGCGACGCTGGTTCGCGATGTCCAGGATCGCATCCTGGACGACTTCTGACGGGACCGGCGGTTGCGCGGCCGGATGCCGCCGCCTGGCGGAACCCGTCAGCTGGCGCTTTTCAGAGCGTGAACGTGTTTGCTGAGGCGGGAGATGCGGCGCGCAGCGGCGTTGCGGTGAAGGACGCCCTTGGTGGCGGCCTTGCCGATCTCCTTTACCGCCAGCTTGAGGCCGGCCTCGGCCGCCGCGACATCCTGGCTGCTGACGGCTTCGCGAACCTTGCGGATGTCGGTGCGCAGGCGACTGCGGATACTGGCGTTGCGCTCCGCCCGTTTTTCGTTCTGGCGGTTGCGTTTGATTGCCGACGGATGACGATTGGCCAACGGAATTCCTCCCTTTCGTCGAACCAAAGTCCGTACCATGCCCGCCCATGGGGGTCAATCCGGCCGGCGAGCTATGAGTGAGAACCGACGCATCGCCAAGGCCGCCGGCCTGGTGGGGGCGCTCACCCTCTGCAGCCGCGTCGCTGGGCTGCTGCGCGACATCGTCATCGGCTACTTCTTCGGCACCTCGCCTGCGGCCGACGCGTTCTTCGTCGCCTTTCGCATTCCGAACCTTCTCCGCCGCTTCGTCGCCGAGGGGGCGATGAGCGTCGCCTTCGTGCCCGTCCTGACGGACTACCTGACGACGGGTTCCCGAGAGGAGGCGATTCGGGTGGCGCGGATTCTCTTCGCCGCACTGGCGGCGGTGCTGGCGCTGCTGACCTGCCTGGGCATCGCCCTGGCGCCGGTCTGGGTGTCCCTGTTCGCCCCCGGATTCGCCGATCGCCCCGCTCTCCTGGCCCTCACCGTGGACCTCACCCGCCTGCTCTTTCCGTACGTCTTTCTGGTCAGCCTCGTGGCTTTGCTCGGCGGCCTCCTGAACGCCCTGCGTCACTTCCTCGCCCCCGCCCTGTCTCCCGTCGTCCTGAACCTGTCGATCATCGCCTCCGCGGTGCTGCTGTCGCCCCACCTGCCCGTCCCCGTGCTGGCGCTCGCCTACGGCGTCCTGGCCGGTGGCGTCCTGCAGCTCGGCCTACAGCTGGTCCCACTGTTGAAGCGGGGGATTTTCATGTGGCCCCTGTGGGACCCGCACCATCCCGCCGTGCGGCGCGTCCTGGTGCTGTTGGCCCCGACCCTGTTCGGAGCGGCCGTCTATCAGGTCAACCTCATGATGACTACGGTGTTTGCCTCGCTCCTGCCGGCGGGCAGCGTCTCGTACCTCTGGTACGCCGGGCGGGTCTTCGAGTTTCCCCTCGGGCTGTTCGCGGTGGCGCTCGGCACGGCGGCTCTGCCGAGCTTCTCGGCCCAGGCGTCGCGCAAGGCCTACGACGAGATGCGCCGCAGCCTACAGTTCGCCATGGGCTTGACGAACTTCATCGCCGTACCCGCCGCTGTCGGCCTCTTTTTGCTCGCCACTCCCATCACGGCCGTGCTCTTCGAGCGCGGTGCCTTCGGTCCGGAGCAGGCGGCCATGACCGCCGCGGCGCTGCGCATGTTCGCGGTCGGGCTGTGGGCCGTGTCGATGGCGCGCGTCTTGGTGCCCGCCTTCTACGCCCTCGGCGATGCGCGCACGCCGGTGATCGCCGCCGCGGCCGCATTCCTGGCCAACCTCCTCTTCAGCCTCGTTCTGATCGGGCCGTTGACGCGGGGTACCGCAGCCCCCGGCCCGATCGCTGCCGCGGCCCTCGACGTGCTCTCCCGTCTCAGCACAGTGCTGGCGGTCGCGGACCTGAAGCACTCGGGACTGGCCCTGGCGACGTCGCTCTCGGCCCTGGTGAACGTGCTCGTGCTTCTCCCCGCCCTTTCCCGTCGTCTCGGTACTCTGGGCGCGGAGCGGCTGGCCGGCTCGCTGGCGCGAAATGCAGTCGCGGCGACCGGCATGGGGACCCTGGTCTGGTTCCTGGCGCGTGCAGCGAACTGGAGTCAGAGCGCTGGGAGCCTTCGACGCGGCCTGCTGTTGGCGGCGATCGTCACGGCAGGCTTCGCCGCTCACGCCGCAATCGCCCACTTGTTGGGCGCCCGCGAGCCGGGGGTGATGGCGAGTGAGGTGGCGCGTCGTCTCGGTGCGGGAGCGAGTCGACGGGAAACGTGACGGATCCCGTGAAGCGGCCCGCTTCTCGGGCGTTCAGGACGCCTGGCGGAACTCCTGCAGGAGTCGCTCGTTCTCGGCGACCACCTGCTCGATGCTGTTCGTGGCCGCGGCAGCGGTGGCGTGAATCTCGGCGACGGCCTGCTCGATCTGCCGCTCGAGATGGGCGAGATGGGCGTCCCCGCCGCTCAGAATCTCTCGCGCGTCCTTGACGCACTGCATGGCGGCGGCCAGCTCGTTCTTCGAGCCGACGAAATCCTCCTCCCCGGCGAGGCGGCGCGCGGACGCGAGAAAGCTCTTGGCCTCGATCAGGCGGAGGTGGGCGACCAGCCGGTCGCGCGCCGAGTTCCAAGTGTCGATGACGCTCTCCAGCCCGGCTCTCGCTCCTCGAGCGGATGCATCCCGAGCTTCCTTTGCGAAGCGATCCAGCTTGTTTTCGAAGCTGGACAGGTGTTCCTTCGCCTCCTCAGGACAGCGCTCCTTCAGTCGCTCCGCATCGCTTCGCACCTTCTCGATCTCGGCTCGGCATTTCTCGACTTCGTCCTCGACCGTCATAGGAAACCTCCAGCTGCGATCTGGATACTGAGCAACGCACATGCCAGCGGGGATCGCGCATGCACATGCGTTGAAGGACGGGGCTGGCAGTGCCTCTTCCGATCCGTAGGAGCCTCCCGCAGGACGCTTCTCGATGCCGAGAACGGCGCCATGGAAGCGACTGCCGTTGAATCCCGCTTGCCGAAATGGCACGTTTTGGGCTATTCATGCGGTAGTCATGAGGTATCGCTCGACCAACGTACGGCGAATGCGCCCGATTGCTGTCGTCCTGGTGGCGATCTGGGCTCCGTACATGTCTCTGCGTTGCGTCGACGTTCCGGAGGGACGCTCTTATTGCCCGTTTGCGGCAAACGCAGAGGCGATAGGAGGAGGCCACCACCATGCGGTCTCTCCCTCGCACCAACACCCGGGACACACTTCGTCCCCAGCGCACGACTCTCCCGCCGGGCGAACGTGCTGTGAGCTCGCCGGCAAGTACCACCTTCTGACTTCCGCTGGCGCGCCCTCTCTGGACTCACCGGTCGTTCTCGCGGTTCTTCCCGCGACTTGGCCCGAGCTGTTGCTGCCGGCCGCCCGGGTTGAGGCTCAGCGGCCCTTCGGCTCGGTACACGCCCACGACCCACCGACATATCTTCTGCACGCCGCTCTTCTGATCTGATTCCTCCGGCACCGGTGGTGCGGGGTGTCCGTCTGACGGATGCCCGCGCGTTCCGTCGGACCTGGTGCGTCCGACGGTCGACGCCCGCTCGCCATTCGCTTCGGTTTACCGAAGTGCGGCGCTCGGGCGGGGCGATCCGTTGCTGGAGGTATCCGTGCGAAGACGACTGAAACATGTTGGGCTGACCGGGTTGCTGCTCGTCGCGGCCGGCTGCGGCAGCATGAATCCGGCCCTGCGAGACCGTGTCGCGGCGGAAGCCGGCGCGCTGACGCCGGCCGTGGAGGACGACCGAGCCGTAGTGACCCTGGGGGCGCGGACGGCGGCGGAGGGCGCCCCGCCGCCGACGCAGGTAGCCCTTCCCGAACGTGCGGGGCTGCAGGACTTCATATCCATCGCTTTGCGCGACAACCCCGCTATTCGCAAGGCCATCCGACAGATCCAGGTGCTGGGCTACCAGGTCCCCCAGGTGACGTCGTTGGACGATCCGATGGTCAGCATCATCCCGCCGACGGACGACATGACGCAGACCGCCGGCGGCATGATGGGTGGCGCCATCAGCGTCGCGCAGAAGATCCCGTTTCCGGGCAAGCTGCGAACCCGCGGGCGCGTTGCCGAGCAGGCGGTGCGTATGGCTCTGGACACTCTGGCGGACGCGCGCATCTCGACCGTCGCCCAGGTGCAGAAGGCCTACTACGGCTACTACCTGGCCAGCGTGTCGATCGACACGACGCGGCAGAGCGAGCAGCTGCTGCGCCAGATCCACGACGTGGCGGCGGCGCGCTACAAGACCGGCGAGGCGACCCAACAGGACGTTCTGCGGGCCGAGGTGGAGCTGTACGGCCTCGTCAACGAACGGATCACGCTCGAGCAGCAGTGCGCCACGGCGCGGGCCCTCCTCAACACGCTGATGAACCGTCCCGTCGACGGCGCGTTGCCCGCCCCGCGGCCCTTCGATCTGTCGCGGGTCGACTGGAAGCTGTCTCAGGCGATGCAGCAGGCGGTGACGTCCAACCCCCGCCTGGCC
>Ga0307417_10000861_pt1 | contig 12380 bp, 9 predicted proteins | sample SalMarWE160210MG_2_FD_202514 | JGI IMG/M metagenome (GOLD analysis project Ga0307417, IMG submission 202514) | Salt marsh sediment microbial communities from the Plum Island Ecosystem LTER, Massachusetts, United States - WE1602-10 | ecosystem: Environmental > Aquatic > Marine > Intertidal zone >...
CCCGTCGAGCCAGCCCCGGCGCCTGCGCATCGACCAGCCGCGCGGCCATGCGATCCCAGTATTGGTAGGACTCGTTGCCCACTGCCGCAAGTCCCTGGCGTACCAGGTCACCCAGCCAGCGCTGCAGCTCTTCCACCCCCGCCGCCACCTTCTCCTGCCTGGCCGCGGCCCGGCGCTCCTGGTCCGCGGCGCGCTTGGCGAGCACCACGGGACCCGGTGGGGCCTCTACCTGAGCGGCGCGAGTCGCCTGGCGCTCGGCGCGGGCAGCCCGGCCTTCCAACCAGGACCGCACCCAGTCGGGCAGCGTGCCGACCGTAGGCGATTGGGGAGACTCGGCGTAGACGTAGGCCAAATGGACCGCCACACCCTCACCGCCGCTATGATGCTGCGAACCGCTGGCATCACCGAGGCCGGCTTCAAGTTCATTGGCTCTTTCGAGACTGATGTGCGCGTCAACCGCCATCCCGCCCGGTCATCCCCATAGAAGGGTACGCAATGCGCACCCAGTGCGCGCCTGGCAATCGTGTCTGACCTCGTTGGCTTCCCTTGTAGGGCGGATGCCCGCAGGGCGATCCGCCATCATGCCGCTCATCGAAATGGCGGAACCGCCTGCGGCGCTCCACCCTACGGCTCGCCGGCCGGGAAGCCCTCGACGTCGCCGGTGCCCCAGTCGGCTGCATAGATACCGGCCTTGACCAGTCGGTGGAAGGTGGAATGTGGCCAGTCGCGGGCGAAGGCGACGTAGCCATGCTTGACCGGGTTGAAGTGGACGTAGTCCATGTGGCGGGCGTAGTCGGCGTCGCCGCGGATCGCGTGCTCCCAGAAGCGGCGTTGCCAGATGGCCCGTTCCCCGCGGGCAGCGCGTACCGGTGAGCGTCGCTCGGTGGCCGGAAGGGTGCGGACGAAGCGAATCTTGATCGCCTTGATGCGGTTGGAGAAGTCGTCGTCACCCTCGGGCAGCGTGACGATGCAGTGCATGTGCTCGGGCAGCACCACCCAGGCGTCGATCGCAAACGGCCGTTCCCGCCGGGTGTGGCGCACCGCCTCGCGCAGGGAATCGATGTGCCGCACCAGCAGATCCGAGCGCCGTTCCAGCAGATTGATCGTAAAGAAGTAAGTCCCGCCCGGGACCCGAAAGCGCCGATAGTCCGGCATACCCCAGCTCCCTCGAGTGCGCCTTGTGTCAATGCCCGCGAGGCGACTCGCCAATTCGACCCCTGGCCAGACCGCAGAACCCCCTTGTTGGGCGGATCCATGAACGGCGGATCCTTGTAGGGCGGATGCCCGCAGGGCGATCCGCCATGATGCTGTCCCCTGGCCCCGCTGCCGTCCACCTAGCGTCAGCCAATGAGGTGGATATCGCCAACAGGAATCATGGGCAATGTAACAATGCGAGAACTGTCCCCGTCCCCGCGGGTTGATGATCCGCCAGCCATAGGCCACCGTCGAATGCCAGCAGGCCTTGAAATCGCTCAGGCCCGTCCCCATGCTTGCTGCTATTGCAGGACTCCCGTGGAGAGCTTAGCACCATGCCAATCTATGAATACGCCTGTATCTCATGCGATCACCGGCTGGAGGTCATCCAGCGCATGAGCGACGAGCCGCTAGGGGACTGCCCCGCCTGCAATACCCCCAACCTGAGGAAGCTGGTCTCGGCGGCAGGCTTCCGTCTCAAGGGCAGTGGCTGGTATGCCACCGATTTCAAGGATGGCGGCAAGCCCAAGGCCAAGCCGGCCGCAGAGTTGGCATCAAGCTGCAATTGCAGCCCGTAAAGACGAAGGAGGACCGTAAGGATGAACGCGGCCCCGATGAGTATTTGAAGCTAGGGCTCGAGGCCTTGAGCCAGTTCGACGCCGAAGAGAAAATCATCGCCAAGAAGGTCCTGCAAGGCCTGATTATCCAGCACCAGCCAAGCGCTGGACCCGGGTCGTCAGCGGCTAAATGAGACAATGACGGAGAACGCAAAGATGCCAAGCGCTAGAGAGGTCGCCCGGCAAATCATCGAGCACCTACCCGAGCAGGCCAGCTGGGACGACATCATGTACGAGTTGTACGTGAAGCAGAAGATCGAGGAAGGCCTGGCCGATATCGAGACCGGCCGTACGATCCCGCATGAGCAGGTCAAGGCCGAGTTGCTGGGCCGTGGTGATTGAATGGTCGCGCTGGGCCAGAACCGATATCCGAGATCTGAAGGCCTACATCGCCAAGGACTCGCCTTATTATGCCCGGCGCTTTACCGAGCGGATCATCGCTATGGTCTCTGAGCTTTCGGCGCAACGCCCTTCGGCTATCGCGTCCTACGTGGGCTTGCTGCCGTTGGGATCGCATGCGGCAGCCACGGTGCTGCCGTCTAGTTAGCCACAGCCAATGAGCTGTATATCGCCAACAGGAATCATGGCAATGCAAAAATGCGAGAACTGTCCCCCTGGCCCCGGGTGTCGGAATGCAAGGCGCGACCCCGGTCGCCCCTCGCTGGCCGTATGGCGAGCGGGGCTTTCTTATGGACTTTTCTTGCGGGGCAAAAGGCAAGACGTGACCCCGTTTCCCGCCCGTGACCCCGTTTCCCGCCCTTAGGAGAGATTGAAGGAGATCACCATGCAACCGGCTAAACAAGACGCCCTGGAGACCATCGGCAAGCTGCCCGATGACACCGACATGGATGAGATCATGTACCGGCTCTATGTGCTGGATAAGATCCGCAAGGGCCAGGAGGCCGCCGAACAGGGTAAAACCACCAGCAGCGAGGCGTTGAAGCGCGAGATCGATACATGGTGATCTGGTCGGACCCGGCCAAGGCCGACCTGCGATCCATCCATGACTTCATCGCCCACGACTCCGCGCACTACGCCAAGAAGGTCACCCAGGACATCGTGGCCAAGATCGATAGCCTCGACGAACTACCACGCATGGGGAAGGTGGTGCCGGAGCTCGGCAATGAGGCCATCCGCGAGCTGTCGCTCTACTCCTACCGCATCCTATACGAGATCAAGGCACCCGATGTCATCGTGCTGGCCGTGATTCATAAACGGAGGAACTTTCAGCCGGAGATGATCGAACGGTAGGGGCAATAACAATCCGCTTGCGGATTGGAGATTGGCGAGCCCTGTATACCGTGGACAACGAACGGCTGCTGATCCTTGTCTCTGTCGTTGGAGCACGTGGAGGTGTGTATAGATGAGCATCAAGATCCAGATCATTGAGCGCGACGGCGAGCCTGAATATGCGGTGCTGCCGTTCGCAGAATTCGAACGGCTGCGACAATTGGCCGAGGAGGCGGAGGACGTTCGCGCCTTTGACACCGGGATGGCGGATGATGCCGAGGCGGTGCCCCACGAAGTCGTCCAGCGCTTGGTGGCCGGGGAGTCGCCCGCGCGCGTCTGGCGGGAATACCGGGGGCTGACCCAGACCGCGTTGGCAGAGCGAGCATCCCTCGACAAGACCTACCTGTCCCAGATCGAATCAGGCCGCAAGAGGGGTTCCATTGATGCGCTCACGCACCTGGCGGATGCGTTGTCCCTGGACGTAGACGATCTGCTGGTAAGAGACCGGTGAGCCTGGATAGGCTTCCTCCGGCCAGGTCGTGAAATGCCTGACGGTCCGCACGCGGTGCGTTACACCATCCGGCGAACGAACCGGTACCAGGTCCGGGTGCCTCCTGGCAGTCGGGTTAGCGCTGCGTAAGCCGACATCTTATTGGCGCAAGAAGAAGTTCTCTCGCAAAGGCGCAAAGGACGCAAAGGAGACCAGAGCTCTCACGGAGACGCGGAGCGCACGAAGACGATAAGATTCAGCGTCCTAATAATTGGGATGAACGATCCGGGTCCGGGCTTCGCTCACAACTTCCGACAGCAGTGGCGATCCTTGTCCGCCTCGCGGTGTCGTTGGAACGACGCGGGCGTGGCATCGGCGCCGGTTTGCTGCGCGACGCCGTCACCCGAACCGTGGTCTGTTCCCTCTTGGTCCGGTGCCGTGCCCCTCGGCAACTGTCCGAATCTTCCGGCAGGGCGGATGCCTGTGCGGCGGATCTCTGTAGGGTGGATGCCCGCAAGGCGATCCGCCATCATGTCAGCCATCAAAATGGTGGAACCGCCTGCGGCGTTCCACCCTACGCTGGCTGGATATCGGCAACAGGAATCATGGGCAACGCAACAATGCGAGAGCTGTTCCCCTTCCCTGTGTGTCGGAATGCAAGACGCAACCCCGGTCGCCCGCGATGTGTGTCGGAATGCAAGACGCGACCCCGTTCGCCCTGCGACCCCGTTCGCCCTGGTGCAAGACGCGACCCCGTTCGCCCTGGTGGGCAATGCGTGCCAGCACCAAGAACAACGTCAGCGAGGCGAGGCGCGAGTGCCCCAAGGCACGCTGCACGCCGCATTGCCGGGCCAATTCATTAAGCACAAACAGGACGCCGAAGACGGCGCCGCAAAGACTCTCGCCAACCACCTGAACGGGGCCTGCCAGGGCTTGGCGGATCAGCCCGATGATCTCTGCGGGCAGTTTCGTGAGATTGGCCAGGGTGCGCTTTTTGACCTTGCCATTGTCCCGATAAGACTCGCGCAGCAGAATCGCGGGTGGGGAGTTGCGGTTGGGCACGGTATCGATATACATGGCCACCACAATATCACATCTTCACGTATATGCAAACATTATTGCCTCATAGCACGCTCACATTACATGGCTACTCCGACGATACGCCATCGCCCTGGAGGCCTTGATTTCTCTCGCTTCAAGCCAGATCGAGGTGCAATTCCAGGGGGAAGATCAGCCGGAGGACTTCCGCGCCGCCCTCGAGCAGGCCAAGGCACAGATTATCCACATCGGCATCGAGGAGGCGCCTAGCTTGCTCGATGAGCAAGGCAAGGAGCATAAGCGCGAGGCGCAGAACATGGCCGAGTGTTTTCGCAAGCACGCTACAGCGTACTTCCAGTTCATCACCACGCCCGGCATGGATCCCACCAACAACCTCGCCGAGCAGGCCATCCGTTTCATCGTCATCGACCGCCATGTTACCCAGGGCACCCGAAGCGCCAAAGGCCGGCGTGCCAACGAACGACTATGGACCGTCATCGCCACCTGCGCACTTCAGGGGCGCTCGGCTTTCGCGTTCATCCTCCAGGCCGTGAAGGCATATTTCAACGATGAACCCCCGCCCTCGCTACTGCCCAACCCTCCTTGATAAGCTGCCAAAGCTTGAGGGCTCCCTTCCAGCTTCTTCCTCTGAAATCCGTGCGTCTTTGCCCTCTGTCTCCACCGACGTATCACCCAAGACGCTCGCAGTAGACTAGATCTCGGTGGCATCCTGTATCCCCGTGAACGGATACGGAATGTCGAAATGTCATTTCAGAGCCGTAGGTCCCCGCAATTGGCGGAACCTCCTGCGGAGTTCCGCCCTACGCGGGCTATCTGCCAAGCCCCCACAGGGGATCATTTGGCATAGGGCGAGTCACCGGGGGCGTGTAGTATGTCGGCGGCGACGGGAGCGAGTAGTATTCAGTATTGCTCGAAAAGGCACCCCCGCCTGCGCCAATGCCAAGTCCGAAGCTGATTCCCTCCCATGCTGGCTCGTTTCCCAAGGGATCGCTGCTGAAGTAGGATCCGCAGAACTCGCCGTAGCTAAGGCCCACGTTGTAGAAGTCGCCGTACCAGGGACCACCCGCGCCCCAGGCTACGTTAAACTGAACCCCAAAGCCTATGCTCAGGCCACCAGCCGGTTGATCCCCGGGTCCGTAGGGGTACACTCCCAAACCCTGGTCGCTCAAGTACTGGATATTAATACCTGCGGAGCCGCCCCCGCCCGAAAGATACCCAAAAATTACGTCGAAATTTAAGGAAATGCCAAACCCCCATGCCAGGCCCGTCGGGTCGATGCGATTCACGGGGTCGTTCGAAGAGTACGCGTACAGGTTCGTGTCGCCACCCCCGAACCCTATCGAATCTTTGTTCGTCCACCGCCCAACACTCGGGTCATAATCCCGTGCCCCGAACCGAATCAGCGAATGATCCGGATCGGTATGGCCGCCGGCAAAGCCGAACGGCAGGTCGAAGCCGGGATTGGTATCGAGGATCACCTGTCCGAAGCTGTCATAATCGATCTGTTTGACGACGCTGCCTGCGGCATCCACCACCAGGCGCGGGCTGCCCAAGTGGTCAGAGAGGATGTGGTAGGCCTGACCGTCACGGATCAGACGCATAGGCGTACCGCTCGCGGCGAACACGAAGGACTGACGCAGGTCCCCGGCGCCGTCAAGCTCGGCGACCGGACGCAGCCCCTCGCGGTAGAGCCAGGCATGGGTGCGCACCCCGTCGACGGCGCGGGCGATGCGCCGCCCACGGTCGTCGTACAGGTAGCTGATGGTCTGGCCGGAGGGGAGCTGGACCGAGGTGAGGGTGCCCTCGGTGTTGTAGGTGTAGGTAGTCGTATTGCCGCCGGTGGTCGCCGTCGCGAGCCGTCCGTCCGGATCGTAGGTGTAAGTCGTCGCCCCGGCCTGCAGGAGCTTGTTGTCGTCATCATAGGTGAAGGATCCTGCCGGCAAATTCTGGCCCGTGAGGCTACTGGTCATAGCCACGCGGTTGCCGACCGCATCGTAGCTGTAGGTCTCGACGACTGCGCCGTCGCGCTGGACCTCGACGAGTTGGCCGAGCGCATCATAGGCGTAGCTCCAGACCTGGGTGGCGCCGCCGATGGTCTCGGTCTTGGTCGCGATGCGTCCCAGGAGATCATAGGCATAGGTCACGTCATAGAGGGCGGTTGCACCCTGAGTGGCGCTCGTGCTCTGCACGTCCGCGAAGGGGTCGTAGGTGTGATTGATCTCAAAGCCGCCGTCGGCCACCTGGAGCAGGAGACCGTTCTGGGGATCGCGACTCAACGCGATGGATCCGACGCCGGTGAGGAGGCCGTCCTCATCGTAGGTCATCGGCAAGGTCTGATCGGCGTAGGCAAGCTCGGAGACCCGCAGATCGTTGTCATAGGAATAGGTGATCTCTCCGTCGACCACGCCGCTTCGGGTCGCCGCGGTGCGCAGGCTGCCGTCGTAGCCGTAGGTCGTCTGCTGACCGTCGCGGGAGCTCGCCGTATCCATAAGACCGGTCGCCGCATCAAAGGTGTAGTGGTGGCTGCCCTCCGGCGTGGTCAGGGTCGTGAGCTGCCCTTTGGCGTTGTAAGTCCAGTCGGTCCCGTCGCCGGAGGGATTTTCGCGGCGCGTCAAGCGCCGGTCGCGGTCGTAGACGAGGCTGTCGACGGCGGCCAGGGGGCTGGTATAAGTGGAGAAGAGCTCGACGGGCGTATAGCCGAAGGCGTGGGTAGTGGTTCCGTCCGGCTCCACGAGCGCGGAAAGATTACCGGAGTCATCCCAGCTCGCACTCCAGATGCTGGTATCCGGCAAGTTGATCTCCGTCACTCGGCCGACGGTGTCGCGGTCAAGGGATGTTACCTGGTCGAGGGCATCGGTCAGGGAGACCAGAAATCCGCTATCGGCGTCGTAATTGAGCACGAGATCGCGAATACCCTGTGCGAGGGTAGACAGCCGACCGCGCGCGTCGTAGGTCAAAGTCACCGGTGTCACACCATCAACGCCCAGCTCCGTCATCCGGCCCTGGGCATCGATAACCGTCTCCACAGTCCGGCCAGCGGCACTGGTCGTGGTGGTGGTACGCGTCCCCGCGTCGTAGACACTCGTGAACACACGACCGTTGATCGTAGTCGTTTGGGTCTGCGTCTGCAGGCTCAGCAGGTCCAACGGATCGGCGAGCACGGCGGTGCGCTTGGAGATAGCCTCATAGCTGAGTCCGCCCGGTGTCGTGATCAGCACGTCGACCAACGGCGCTTGCATTTCCCAGCGCGGGTCCGGATGGCGCGTCAAGGATACCTGGGTGCCATCGGCATAGGCGATGGTCGTGATGCCGTTCTCCTTGATCGTCATCTCCCTCTGTGTGCCGTCCGGAAACGTGTTGACCCGGCGTTGGTCGCCGTTGTTGGGATCCTCCTCTACGGCATAGGTCGTCACCCGACCTTCGGCCGTGGTGAGCACTACCTCGAAGCCGTCCTCGGTCCTCGTCCGCTTCAGGGTCTTGAATCCGCCTGCGGGATCGTCCACGCGGGTCAGATACCCCAGGGCATCGTAGGTCGCCTGAGTCGCGAAGTCTCTCGGCGTCTCGAAGCGGGTGAGCAAGCCGCCGGCGTCCTGGTAGGCGACCTCATGGGTTTCGTTCTCCGGGTTGGCGACGCTGGCCAGGTAGCCGTCGGCATTGACGGTGAGCACCGTTCGTTGGCCGAAGGGGGCGACGATGGCGGTCGGATTGCCGCCGGCGTCGCGCTCGATGCGGGTGATGTTATTGTCACCGTCCACGACGGTCTCAAGGCGCCCGGCGGCGTCATAGGCGAATTCGAACAGGGTAGCGCCAGTCAGTGCATGCAGGGTGCGTTTGTGGCGCCCCGTATGGTCGAAAACGTAAACCTGCTCGCCATTCTCCGACACCAGAAGAGTGTCGGAGATGGAAACCGGCACGCCGGGGAAAGCCGGCGACATCTTCCAGATGGTTCTTGCGTTCTGATCGCCGATCAGTACGTGTTGCTCGGTATCGACGGCCAGGGCAACGGGAATCGAAAACTCCGACTGCAGGGCCGGTTTGCCTTGATTGTCGGCTGCCTGGCTCGGATCCTCGTTCTTGCCGGCAACGGTGTAAATGTACCCGGAGGACGTCACCATGCGGACGCTCCTCCTCGGCGTCGGGGCATAGGGGTAATTTTCAATAAAGAAGACAGTGCCATCCTCGTCGATGGCGATCTTTTTGGGATCCGACAATTGCGCCTCCCGAGCGGGACCGCCATCGCCGGAGAAGCCGATAGTGCCGACGCCTGCGAACGTCCGTAAAACGCCGTCGGGACTCACCCGCCAAATCCGAGCGATGGGCCTGTTCTGGCTGAGATACAGATTTCCCTGCCGATCGAGCGCTATGCCCTGGAGGTTCGACTGGAACCTGATCTCCGTTGCCTGCCGGCCCTCGGCCGCGTCGCCGGTCAAGGACCCGCCGCCGGCGATGGTCGTGATGTAGCCGTCCGCACTGACCTTTCTGACCAGACCGCAGGTATTGATGTAGAGATTGCCTGCCGCGTCGACCTCCACGTCGACGGGGTTGCACAAGGCGGCCTCCGTCGCAAGGCCCCCATCGCCCGTAGTGCCGAACTGCCCGTTCCCGGCCACCGTGGTGATGATGCCGTTGGCATCGACCTTGCGCACGCGGTACAGCTTGGTATCGGCGATATAGAAATTGCCCAGGGCGTCGACGGCGATGCCTTGGGCGTCGCCGAGATGGGCATCGACGGCGGGACCGCCGTCGCCGAGATCGCTATTGTCGTTGCCCCCTGCGACGACCGATGAGGTGCCATCCGGCGCCACTTTGATAACTCGGTCACGTTGGGCCAGATAGATGTTACCGGCCTGATCTACGGCGATGTCTTCAATGACGTTGCTGTCAACGGCGCGGCGATACACCCGAGTAAGGACCCGATCTACTTGCCCGACGCGCCGTTCGGTCCCGTCTCCTTGGTACAGTACGGTGCCCGCGGGGTCGTAGGCATGATGCACATCCAGCGTCCAACCGCCGAGCCCCTGCGGGCGGGGATCCCAGGTGGATACCGTCGTCTGGTAGTCCTGCCAGAGGGTGATCGGCGAGCGCGTCCGGGCGACAGCCGCGCTCATGCGTGTGCCGTTGCCTGAGTGGCCGAAGCTGCGATAGGCGGCTGCGAGCTGGGTCTGGTCGTAATAAAACGATTCATAGACGTACCCGATGCTGATGTCCGCGGGGACGGTCCCCTGCATGGGGCGTCCATACACGTCCCGTCCATCCCAATCTATTGTCGTTTCCAGGTTGGCCTGGGCGGGGAAGGTCTCTTTGATCAACTGGCCGGCAATCCGGACTTCGAGGTCGATGCGGAGCAAGGTCGGATGTAAGGTATCGCCGCTGAGCGGAATGGTGAGTTGCCGCGTTGCGCCGAATCCGTCCATGCGATTGCTGCGATAGTTAAGGGTGAAGGGGGTTCCGGCGACGGCCACCGTCTCGCCCAGGGCCTGGTTTTGGCACTCGATGATCGAGCCCTCCTGCTCGCAAGGGTCCGGCTCCGGGAAAGGCGATAGCGGAAACCCATTGTTCGGGGGCGGCGCATCCGGGTCGGGGCCGAATCCCATGTTGGTGTCCCAGTTCGAAAAATGGCTCATCGGGCTGCGCCAGAGACTCTGCCCGGGCGCATAAAGGGCGGCGAGCCGGGTGCGCTCCGCATCGCTGATCCCGAGCTCCGCCAGGGCGGCCGCATCGGCGGCGGTGCCGCTGCCGTCCACGTCGATGGCCGCGATGCCACCGGTGATGTCCAGGATCTGGATGATGTGGCCATCCTCGGAGGGGACCCAGGCACCCTGGTCGGCGTCGTAGTACCCGACCGGCACGTCGATGCCCACCGGCAGGTCGAGGAAGTTCTCGATGTAGAAGCTCACCGGCTGGTTAAACAGAATATCCCGTCCGGCCACCTTGGCCACCGCCTCGTCGGCGGTCAGCTCCACCGCATACGTATAGCCGCTGGTGGGCGGCAGCTCACCGGGCATGGCCAGCGGGCCCATCGCGCCGACGGTGTATTCAGTCGCCCGCACGCTCAGGTTATCCACCGGTTGGGTGCCGCCGCCCGGCAGAACCAGCTCGGCGGTGGTGCCGGGTGGAAACAGCACCGTCGCCTGACGGGTGCCGTCGGCATCGCTCACGACGCTGCCACGTGCGACCTGCATGGCGGTGCTGCCGCTGACATCGATTGGTGTGACCCGGGCGTCGCGCTGCTTGAGCACCACGTCCGGCAACCATTCGTAATCCCGCCAGCGCGCCTCGATCTTGCGTTGGGCCGGTAGATAATGGGCACGGGCGTAGTTCACCACCAGCACCCCGCCGCCGTTGACCGCCAGGTCGAACAGGCCATCCTCGCGGGTGAGGGTCTGACCGAGCTCGGGGTGGCCGAGGAGGCTGATGGTCACGCCCGCGAGCGGCGCGCCGTCGTCACTCATGACCTTGCCCCGCAGCAGCACCGCACGGTGCTGCTCGATGGCGCCCGCGGCGACGCCCGTCTGGATGGGGTCGGGCCCGGTGTAGAGGAACTCCGTGACATCGTACACGCTGGTGGGCACAGTCGTGTCCAATGGCGGGGCCACAGTGGCCGGGTCGGGCGGCAGGAAGTTTTCCGGCGTCTCCGTCGGATCACGCGGATCGCTCCCCGCGCTCACCTCTAAATCGTCATCAAAGCCGTCGCCGTCGCTGTCGGCATGGGTGGGGCTGGTGCCATAGGTGAGCACCTCCGCGCCATCGGTTAGCCCATCGCCATCCGAGTCGACTACGCCCGGCTGGCTGCCCAGCAGCGCCTCGAGCGCATCGCTCAGACCATCGCCATCGGCGTCGGCGGAGCCCAATGCTGTGGTGACCCGAAAGACGCCGCCGCTCGCGACTGAGAACCCGGGGTTTAGGGCGACCACTGGGGCGGCGTAGAGGACCTCGGCCGAGGCGCTCACGTGGACGGCAGGGCCGGCGGTGATCGAGGGGTCCGCCACACAAGCATAGGGCGCCTGTCCGCCGGGGTAGGTCCAACTCTCGATGTGCTTGGCGGCACCCGGGGGGCAGGCCGAGGCGGCCGCACCGCCGTTGCGCTCGTCTCGGCCGCTGGGCCGCTCAGTCGCCGGGCTGGGGGAAACGGCAGAGCGCGCGTCGGTCGAGACCTCGCTGGACGGAGGGGCGGCCGCGGCCGTTGGGTGGGGTGCTACCTCGGTCGGCACAGGGGTCGGGGTGCTGGAGATCGAGCTCCCCGGCGCATCTCGGGTGTCGATGACGACCGTCACCGGCGCACTGCTCAGCTGACCGTCATCCACGATGAGCTGCACGACATAGCGCCCCGGTTGGTCCGCCGTGAAGCGGGGGTCGGGGGCCTGGGGATCGGACAGGGTGGCTTGGCTCTCCTGGGGCTGAACGGAGAATGACCACTGGTAGCGCAAGGGATCGCCGTCGGCATCCGTCGAGGCGCTGGCATCCAGGCTGACCGTCTGGCCGGCGGCGACGACTTGATCTGGGCCCGGCTGAGCCAGCGGACGGGAGTTCACCGTGCTGATGAGCACGGCATCGGGCACACCGGCGACCGTGCCATCGTGGACGATGAGCTGGGCGCCATAGGTGCCCGGGGTGTCGAGCGCGAAGCTCGGATTGACGGCGGCGGGCTCGGACAGGCCTGCCGCGCTGCCGGCCGGGACGCCGAGCAGCGACCAGCGGTAGGTCAGCGGATCCCCGTCGGCATCCGTAGAAGCGCTGCCGTCCAGGGTGACCCAGTCTCCCACGAAGGCGCTCTGATCGGGGCCGGCCTC
>Ga0307417_10000862_pt1 | contig 12377 bp, 12 predicted proteins | sample SalMarWE160210MG_2_FD_202514 | JGI IMG/M metagenome (GOLD analysis project Ga0307417, IMG submission 202514) | Salt marsh sediment microbial communities from the Plum Island Ecosystem LTER, Massachusetts, United States - WE1602-10 | ecosystem: Environmental > Aquatic > Marine > Intertidal zone...
GAGGCAGCCGGATCGATACGTGCTCTCTGCGCCGGCTTTGGCCGCCGACGTCCCCGCGGCATTACGTCTTGCGGCGAAAGTGCTCAGCCGGATTACGCCGGGTCTGCGTCTGAAGAACTCGATCAAGGGTGAGCAACTGTCCCGCGATCCTTCGGTGGGGGAGAAGTACTTTGCGGATCCCCTCGTGGAGACAAAGGCGACAGCTCGTTTCGGGGCGATTCTCTTCGGAGAGATGGACTCGCTCGGGGACCGCTACGAGGGTTTGAGCCGGCCCACGCTCGTTATCCACGGTGCTGAGGACTCCCTGGTGCCGCCACGGGCGTCGGCTCCGCTGGCCGCGCTCGACAACGTTGAGCGCAAGCTGTTTGCCGGTCTACGCCACGAGACCCACAACGAGCCGGAACAAGCGGAGGTACTGGGGTTCGTGGCCGCCTGGCTCGATGATCAGATGGGATAGCGGGCTGCTGCCTCTTTGAGGAGCTCGCGTTTGACCCCCTCGTCGACGAAGGCGGCCCTCGCCGCGGCCCGGGTCACCACACCCAGGTCGTCGAGCGTGAATGCCTGGTGTTCGATGACCAGCGCGAATTCGTCGGTGAGTGTCACGTGGCTCATGAGGCGGTTGTCGGTATTGAGCGTGACGTTGAATCCTGCCCGGTAGAGACGTCCCACAGGATGCTCGGCGGGGCTCATACCGAGGGTGTGGAGGTTGGACGTCGGGCATACCTCGAGTGGGATGTTTTCGTGGAGAACGCGAGCGACGACGGACTGCGCGGTCGGGTCGTCCGAGTCGAGGGCGTCGATGATGCGGATACCGTGGCCGATACGCTCCGGCTTACAGGTCGTGAGCGCGTCGGCGATGCTCTCCCATCCGGCGCCCTCGCCGGCGTGAATGGTCACGTGCAAACCATTGTCGGCGGCGTGACGGACCGCCTCAGCATGAGCCGAGGCCGGGAAGCCTTCTTCGGGGCCGGCCAGGTCGAACCCGACCACGCCCCGGCCGGCGAAACGCACCGCGGCCCTTGCCTCGGCCATCGAGTCGGGCCGATCGCGCATGGCATCGACGATCAGATTCGCGCGAACACCTGTGTCCGCATAGGCACGCGTGAATCCGGCAAGGGTGGCCTCGATCGCATCCTCACGACGTAGCCCGCGCTGGGTCGATAACACGGGGGCGAAGCGGATCTCGCCGTAGATGATCCCGTCGGCCGCGAGATCGACCACGGCCTCGTAAGCGACCCGCTCGATGGCGTCAGCCGTCTGCATGACGGCCACCGTGTGCGTGAAAGCAGCGAGATAGCGTTCGAGCGAGCCGGAGCCGCCCTGATAGAACCAGGCGGCAAGGGCATCGGCGTCGGTGGTAGGCAGGCCTTTGTAGCCGGTGGCGTCGGCCAGTTCGAGGATCGTCTCCACCCGGAGCCCGCCGTCCAAATGATTGTGCAGTTCGATCTTCGGGAGATCGCGAAGCTCGGCGTGATTCATGAAATTACCAGGCTAGCCGCCGACGTCGGGGCTCCCACTATCCGAAAAGGCGGGGATTGAGGGTGTAGGTAGCGGTGATCGCCGCGCTCGCGAGCACGTGCCCTGCGAGCGCTTGCCTGAGGTCGGCACCGGTGAAGACCTCGGGGAGGGCCAAGGTGGCCACGTCGAGAGCGGACACGGTGAAGACATAGTGATGCACCAGGCTGTCGTTCCAGGGCGGGCAGGGCCCGTCGTAGCCGAAGTAGCGACCCTCCATGTCCGGATCTCCCGCAAACCAGCCGGTGTAGTCGTTGCTGCCGATCCTGCACGGGAACGGAATTGCGGTAGCGTCCTTGCCGCGCGGAATTACACCGTCGGCAAAGGAGCCGGCGGCGATGGAGGTCACGTCGGCAGGAATGTCGGCGACCACCCAATGAAAGAAATCGGTGCGGGGAAGGTCGCTCGGTACCTCGCGCCCTTCCTGGTTGACATCGTCGGGACGCGTCGGCACATCGGGGTCGTGGCAAATCAAGGCGAACGAGAGGCTCTCGCCGGGGGCATCGTGCCAGGAGATCTCGGGGTTGCGGTTCGGGGCGAATGTGGCGTGGCTGTCGGGGTCGGGTACGCAAAACGCATACTCCCCGGGAACCGGGGCATCTTCCGAAATGCTCGGGCTGGTCAGGTACATAGGTGCCACCTCCTCACTACCGAGGATAACGGACGGAATCGCGGCGAGGCGATGTAGGGTCGGGGGGAACGGAAGCGATCGGGGGGAACGGAAGCGATTGTATGGCGGAATCATTCAGCGGAAGGCTGCTCGTGGCCAGTCCGCTGCTCCAGGACCCCAACTTCTACCGGACCGTCGTGTTTGTATTCGAGCACGGGGGCGACGGTGCCGTCGGTACCGTTCTGAACCGTCCCACCGACGAGTCGGCGAGCCAGCACTTGCCGGCGTGGCAGGATCTGATCTCCGCCCCCGACGTCGTGTTTGTCGGCGGTCCAGTAAGCAACGAGATCGCGATCGGTGTCGGCGAGTTCGGCGAGGGCGTGCTCGATGTGGTAAAACCAATGGGAATCGGCTTCGTCGATCTGAGCGATCCACCAGACGCCGAGCGGCAACCGGACCGGATAAGGGTGTTCTCCGGTTACTCGGGATGGGGCGCCGGGCAGCTCGAGGTCGAGCTCGCCGTCGATTCGTGGTTCATCGTGGAGGCAACCTCGGATGACGTATTCGGTGACCCTGCGGACCTATGGTCACGGGTGTTGCGTCGCCAGCCCGGCCGTGTCAGCCTGTACGCTCAGTTCCCCGAAGACCTCACGCTGAATTGATATGACCACCTCCGTCCCCAAGCTCCGTCCCGGTCTGCGGGGCAAGTCACCCTCGCTTCTGTACGAGCGCGAACTGTGGGACGCCGGCAAGCATGTGGTGGTGGGCATGGACGAGGTGGGTCGCGGCGCCTGGGCAGGCCCGGTGAGCGTCGGTGCGGCGGTAATCCCCAAACGACGCCGTGTCTACAAGGTACGGGACTCCAAGATGCTGACCGAGGCCGAGCGAGAGGGCATGTTCGACCGGCTCGCCGACTGGTGCATAGCCTGGTCGGTGGGGCATGCCTCGCATAGCGAATGTGACGAGCTGGGGATGTCGGAGGCACTCTCGTTGGCGGCCGAGCGTGCGCTCGCATCGCTGGGAGTCGACTTCGACCATGTGCTGCTCGACGGCAACTGGGATTTCGTACTCGACGGTGAAGCCGATCTGCTCGTCAAGGGCGATGCCCGCTCGCTCTCCATCGCGACCGCGTCGATTCTGGCCAAGGTGAGTCGCGATCGGATCATGCGCCGTATGGCCGACGAGTTCCCGCCGTACCGTTTCGATGCCAACAAGGGCTATCCCGGACCTGCGCACAAGGCAGCTCTTCACTGGTACGGGCCGTCGACGATCCATCGCCGCTCCTGGGTGTTCATGGACTACCTTCCCTGGAGCGGTATCAAGCGGGTGGTTCGACCGGATCCCCAACAGAAACTGTTCGACTGAAGTCGTGGGCGAACACGGCGAACCCGCCGCCGGTGTGCCAGAAGACTATGTTGTCGTCCCGGGTGAACCGCCCCGCCGCGATCTCGCGTCTCAGGCCGGTGAGAGCCTTTCCCGTGTAGGTAGGGTCGAGGACCAGGCCGGTGAGCGCAGTCGCCTCGGCCTGTACGGCGAGGTCGTCATTCTTGACTACCCCGTACCCACCGCCGATGTGCTTGTCGTCGTACTCGACCGAGATGGTGGGAACCGGCGCACCGAGCGATGAGGCGGCCTCCCGCCAGATCGATTGAACTTTGGTTTCGATCTCGTGCGCCGGATCTCCGATCGAGCAGGCCACGATTGGGTTCGCGAGGTTGAGGCGATCGGCTCCCCAGGCGATCCCGGCGGTTGTGCCGCCGGACGAAGCCGCGTGCCACAGCACGGCCGGCCGTCCCTCGATGCGGGTCATCTGGTCGGCCAACTCCCGCATGGCCAGGACAAAGCCCCACATCCCGATGGAGTCCGACGCACCCTCCGGAATAACCCAGCTCCGATGACCGGAGGCCAGCCGGCGCTCCGCCTCCTCAGCCATCAGCGCGTCACGGTGTGGCCACTGCTCGGGAGTGATGAAACGGATCCGCGCGCCGGCGAGGGCGTCGAGGAGGAGGTTTCCCTCCAACCGGGGCGTAAGACCGGGCTTGTGGCGCAGTAGGAGGATCGAGCGCAGCCCGACGCGGGCGGCGGCGAGCGCCGTCGCCCTCGCGTGGTTGGACTGGATCGCTCCGCAGGTGATCACTGTGTCGGCGCCGGCGTTGTGCGCCGCGGCAAAATGAAACTCGAGCTTACGGACCTTGTTGCCGGAGAGGCCGAACCCGGTGAGGTCGTCGCGTTTGACCCAGATGCGGGGGCCCCCCCATGCCTCACTCAGCCGCCCGGCGGGCTCGAGCGGTGTGGGAAGGATGGCAAGCGGGAGGCGGGGTGGGAGTTCCGGCATCGCGGGGGACGATAGCGGCCGGCACGGCCCATCGGCGGTGATGACCATCCGGTGTCGTGGGGAGTGCGTAGCATTGTGGGCACACCGAGACAGGAGAAGTAATGAGCGCAGGTGTTGTTGGCCCGCGGAACCCGAATCCCCGTGATTTCCTCAACGTCGACGCCCTTCTCGACGACGAGGACAGGCTGCTGCGGGATACGGTCCGGGAATGGGTCGGTGACCGGGTGCTGCCGTACGTTGCCGACTGGTTCGAGGAGGGGCACTTTCCGAAGGAGCTGGCCAAGGAGATGGGTGCTCTCGGTCTGCTCGGCATGCATCTCGACGGCTACGAATGTGCCGGTACCTCGGCGGTCCAATACGGTCTCGCCTGCACCGAGCTCGAGGCGGGAGACTCGGGTGCACGCAGCTTTGTTTCGGTGCAGGGATCACTCTCGATGTTCCCCATCCGGGCCTTCGGCTCCGAGGAGCAGAAGCAGCAGTGGCTGCCGGCGATGGCAGCGGGGGAGATCATCGGCTGTTTCGGTCTGACCGAGCCCGACGCCGGCAGCGATCCCGGGGGGATGAAGACCCATGCGCGTAGGGACGGCACGGACTGGGTACTAAACGGCACCAAAATGTGGATCACCAACGGGGGGATCGCCGATGTCGCCATCGTCTGGGCCCGGACGGACGAGGGGATCCGGGGGTTCATCATCCCCAAGGGGACGCGCGGGTTCTCGACAAACGACGTGCACAAGAAGCTCTCCTTGCGCGCCTCGGTGACCTCGGAACTGGTCATCGACGACGTGCGGCTGCCTGCCGATGCCGTGCTTCCCGAGGTCGTCGGCCTCAAGGGACCGTTGGCGTGTCTCAACGAGGCGCGGTTCGGGATCCTCTTTGGTGCGGTTGGGGCGGCCCGGGCCTGCTACGAGGCGGCGCTCGATTATGCCGCCGAGCGCAAGCAATTCGGCAAGCCCATCGCCGCGTTCCAGCTGACCCAGCGCAAGCTGGTCGAGATGATGGTTGCGGTCAATCGGGGAATGATCCTCGCTCTCCACATCGGCAGAATGAAGGACGAGGGCCGTGCCGGGGTGGAAGACATCTCTTTCGGCAAGATGGACAACGTGCGGATGGCGCTAGACGTCGCTCGCGAGGCACGCTCAGTGCTCGGCGCCAACGGGATCACCCTCGAATATCCGGTCATCCGCCACATGAACAACCTGGAATCCGTGTTTACCTACGAGGGAACCAACGAGATCCACACTCTCATCCTGGGCCAGGCAATAACGGGCATTCCCGCGTTCGAGTAGGGGGCTCAGATATCTGTGTTGAAGGTGTCGCAGGCGGTTGCGTCACCGGACTCGTAGCCGGCGTTGAACCAGTGCACCCGCTGCTCGGACGTGCCGTGGGTGAACGTCTCCGGGTTGACCCGCCCGGTCGTGGTCTGCTGGATGCGATCGTCCCCGACGGAGGCGGCGGCGTTGAGGGCTTCCTGAACATCGCCCGGCTCGAGCACGTCCTCCCGCTGGTAGATGGAGTTCGCCCAGACACCGGCGAGACAGTCTGCCTGGAGCTCGAGGCGCACCGAGTAGTCATTGGCGTCCTCGGGATGGGATTCCTGCAGCGAGCGAACGTCGTCCATGACCCCGAGCTCATCCTGGACGTGATGGCCGATCTCGTGGGCTATCACGTACCCCTCGGCAAAATCGCCGCCGGTTGCTCCAAACCGTTGTCTCAGCTCGTCGAAGAAGTCCAGGTCGATATAGACCGTCTTGTCGACCGGGCAGTAGTGCGGGCCGGTGGCCGAGTTGGCACCACCGCAACCGGACTCGGTGGCTCCGCTGAATAGCACCAGCTCAGCGGGTTGGTACGTCTGGCCGGCGGCGGCGAACACATCGGTCCATAGAGTCTCCGTGGTCCCCAGCACGGCTTGGACGAACGCACCGGCGTCGTCGCCGGCTTGGATCTGGCCGGCGTCTTGCTGGCCGGGGGTCGTGTGGGACGAGTTGAGCTGGTTGAGCAGGTCTCCGACGTTCCCGCCGCCGCCACCAAATAGCAGGACGAGGACCACGCCGATGAGCCCGAGACCACCGACCCCACCCGCCACCCTGGCGGTGCGGCCCCGCCGGTCTTCGACATTCGTGCTGCGTTCGAGATTGCGCCAGCGCATCTTTCCTCCCGGGACCTATCTCCGACACGCGGGGCGCCCCGGAGTTCCCGCCGTATCGTAGATGTTCGCCGGGAAGCTAGCGTTGCTCCCAATGGCAATCGAGAGAAACGTTCCGCCGCTGGTCCTGGCCAGCGGCTCACCGCGCAGACGTCTTCTGCTGAGCATGGCCGGGTATGAGTTCGAGGTAGTCGCGCCTGATATCACCGAGCTGCGGCGTCCCGGCGAGCCACCGGAGGAGCTGGTGGTGCGGCTGGCCGGAGAGAAGGCTGCCGTGGTTGCGGCCGGGCAGCCGTTTGGCACTTGCGTCATAGGCTTCGACACGAGCGTCGTTCTCGACCGAGCGGTGCTCGGCAAACCCGCCGATGAGGCCGAGGCGGCGGCCATGCTCCTCACGCTGGCGGGGCGCACCCACACGGTCTACACCGGGTTCTGTCTCACGATCGCCGGCAGCGACGAGGCCGAGATCGGGATCGAAGCGTCGCGAGTAACGATGCGTGCGGTCACGGAGGACGAGGCTGAATCGTACGCCGCCACCGGCGAGCCACTCGACAAGGCCGGTGCGTATGCTCTCCAGGGCAAGGGGAGAGGCTTCGTGACCCGGGTCGCCGGTCTGCGGTCGACGGTTATCGGGCTTCCCCTGGAACCGGTAGTGGATCTGCTGAGGCGGCGCGGGATCTTTCCGGCGCGGGCCGGGGGAGAAGGTATGAATGCAGTTTGAGCTGAGTGAAGAGCATGAGGCGTTCCGGAAGGTAGTCCGCGAGTTCGCCGAGCAGGAGGTTGCGCCGCTGGCGGCGCATTGGGAATACGACGCACCGTTCCCGGTCGAGCTCATGCACAAGATGGGCGACCTGGGGCTCTTTGCCCTTCCCTTTCCGGAGGAAGTGGGGGGTATGGGAGGAGACTTCACCTCGTTGTGTGTCGCCATCGAGGAAATCGGGAGGGTCGACCAATCCATGGGGATCACTCTCGAGGCTGCCGTTGGTCTCGGGATCAATCCCATCTTCCGGTTTGGTTCCACGGCGCAACAAGAAAGGTATCTGCCGGATCTGATGAGCGGGCGGTCGCTCGCCGGGTTCGGCTTGACCGAAGCCGAGGCGGGTTCGGACGCCGGTGCGACCCGTACCAGAGCCCGGCTGGAAGACGGTGCCTGGATAATCGATGGATCGAAGGCATTCATCACAAATGCCGGGACTCCGATCACATCACTGGTGACGATCACGGCCAGAACCGGTTCCGAGGAGATCTCGGCCATCATCGTTCCCACCGGAACGGATGGCTTCATCGTCGAGCCGGCCTACCGCAAGATGGGGTGGCACGGGTCGGACACCCGTGGTCTGGTGTTCACCGATTGTCGGGTGCCCGAGGACAATCTGCTTGGTTCCAGGGGGCAGGGCTTCCCGCAGTTCCTGGCGACGCTCGACGACGGTCGCATCGCCATTTCCGCGCTGGCGGTCGGTTTGGCCCAAGCGTGCCTCGAGGAGTCGGTCGAGTACGCCAAGACACGTCACACCTTTGGGTTGCCCATCGGCTCGAACCAGGGGGTGGCGTTTCAATGCGCTGATCTCAAAGTGATGGTGGAGGCGGCACGGCTTCTCACGTACCGGGCGGCCGCGTTGCGAGACGAGGGAAGACCGATCAGACAGGCCGCCGCCGTGGCCAAGCTGTACTCGAGCGAAGCCGCAGTCGCCGCCTCCCGTATAGCTACCCAGATCCACGGCGGGGCCGGGTTCATGGAGACCTCTCCGGTCGCCCGTTTCTATCGCGATGCCAAAGTCCTGGAGATCGGTGAGGGCACGTCCGAGGTGCAGCGCATCCTGATCAGCCGGAGCCTGGGTCTCCCGGTTCGTTGAGGCTCCGGGTATGCGACGCACGGCCCGGGTGGGGGGTGCCGGACCCCGGAAGAGGGGTGTGCTGAGCCCTAGACGGCAATCGGGTCGGAGATCGTTTCCCAGTTGTCGCGTTGGTCGAGTTCGACGACGGCTTCGACGACCACAGGGTCGAACTGCGATCCGGCGCAGCGGATGAGCTCGTTGAGCGCATATCGCAGCGGCAGCGCAGGTTGGTAGGGGCGTTCGGTCGTGATGGCGTCGATGGCGTCCGCGGCCTGCAGAATCCGCGCCTCGATCGGGGTCGCGTGGCCGGCTAGACCCCGCGGGTAGCCCGTGCCGTCGAAGCGCTCGTGATGGGTCAGGACGATCTCAGCGATCCGATCCTGGACCTCGTCGCGGACCAGTTCGTAGCCCATCAGCGGATGCCGGCGCAATTCCGACCACTCGGCGTCGTCGAGGGGGCCCGGCTTGTCGAGGATAGCCCTGAAGATGAAGATCTTCCCGATATCGTGAAGACGAGCACCGGTATCGAGAAGGTCGATACGCTCGGTTGACAGCCCCATGAACGAGGCTATCTCGGTAGCTATTGCTCCCGCCCTACCGCAGTGTGCGGCGAGCTCGGGATCGAGGGCGTTGAGAAGCCGTTCGAAACGATCCACATGGTCCTTCCAGAGCGTACCCATAAGCTTCGGCAGGTAGACGCCCTCGCTGAATGGGCCGGGCGGATCAATTACATGTTTGTAACTCCCGGTTTGCCGGTGGGCCGCAACAGCCGGTCAAATGGCGCTCTTCCGCTGCGGCTACGATTGCACGCACCCGGACCCGAGGGGGGAAAGCAATGCGGCGGTTGGTGATTCTGGTGGTTGTGCTGACTCTGGCGGTGGGTACAGCGGCGAGTGCCGACAGCAGCGTGGTCCTCGACGAGACATTCGAGTCCGGGACCGACGTGTTCTCCTCCGGAGCATGGGGAATGGAATCGCTCAGCAACGGGCACGCCGGCGCCGGCCTCCAGTCGCTCATTCCGGCGGGAGAGCATTGGGGAAGCAGCGGTCACTGGTACTTCTCGGATCACGGGATGGCCGATCCCGAGGAGCTGTGGTGGCGTTACTGGGTCCGATTCCCGGAGGGCTTCTACATCGAGTCGCCGAGCCGGGGGAAGCTACCGGGTGTCGGTGGCCTCTACAACTACAACTGTCTCGGGGGCCGGCCCTCGACACCGGAGGAGCCGTGCTGGTCGGCACGCATGCTCTTCTCGCGAACCTATCCGAGCGCGGGACAACCGGGCTATCCCGACGGCCCGGACGACAAGACGCTCATCGGCTTCTACGTCTATCACCTGGACAGCCCACCGACCCGAGGCGACATCTGGACGTGGGACCCCGACGTTGCCACCCTCGACCACGGCCCCTGGTATTGCGTCGAAGGTCACGTCGAGCTGAACACGCCCGGGGTGCACGACGGGGTGCTGGAAGGCTGGGTGGACGGTTCCGCCGCTTTCGCCAAGGACGACATCGCGTTCCGGCGCAGCGGTGAGGACGATATCGACATCAAGAGCTTCTGGTTCGACGTCTATTACGGCGGTGCGGACGCGTCGCCCGTCGACAACGAGATCGATTTCGACTCGCTGGCACTGGGCTGGGACCGGATCGGTTGCGATGACGGTGGCTACTTCGTTCCACCGTTCCGGGATGACGATGGCTCGGTCTTCGAGAGCGACATCGTCTGGCTGGCGGACAGCGGGATCACCCGGGGATGCAACCCACCGAGCAACGACCTTTTCTGCCCTGAGGACCCGGTGACCCGGGGACAGATGGCTGCGTTTCTGACGAGGGCGCTGAGCCTGCCGTCGAGCGGCGCCGATTCGTTCCGCGACGACGACGGCTCGATCTTCGAGGGCGCCATCGAATCGCTGGCGGCTGCCGGGATAACCAGGGGGTGCAATCCACCCGACAACGACGAATTCTGCCCTGACGACCCGGTTAGCCGGGGTCAGATGGCGGCTTTCCTAGCCCGTGCCTACAGCTACGGGACTCCGGGAGGAGATTCGTTCCGCGACGATGACGGGTCGGTGTTCGAGGGCGCGATTGAAGCAATCGCCGCCGCCGGTGTCACCAGGGGATGCAACCCGCCGGTCAACGACCTCTTCTGCCCGGACGATCCGGTAACGCGGGGACAGATGGCCGCGTTTCTACACAGGGCGGACAGCTAGGCCCCGGCAACGAACGCATCGAGTTGCCCCTGGGTGGCGAGCCCGTCGAGCACCCCGAGTCGCGTGACGCAGTACGCCCCCGCATGGTTGCCGAGCTCGATGGCGCGGCCGAGTGGGTAACCCCGGCTCAGCCCGACGACCAGGGCCGCATTGAACGCGTCCCCGGCACCGGTGGTATCGACCGCATCGACGAGCAGCGACGGGTACCGGGTGCTGCCCGTACGTGTTACGTGGATCGAGCCCTTGTTACCGAGAGTGGCGATCACCTCGCCGACGCCCATTTGCACGAGGCGCTCACAGGCGGTGACCACGTCCTTGGTGGTGTCGGTCGGCATGCCGGTGAGGATGGCCAGCTCGGTTTCGTTCGGGGTGGCAATATCGACAACCTGCAACAATTCGGCGGGGAGAGCCGCCGCGGGAGCGGGGTTGAGCACAACGGTGGCGCCCGCTTTGTTGGCCCGCCGCGCCGCGGCGGTCACGGTCGGCACCGGGATCTCGAGTTGGGCCAAGAGGATGTCACCTTCATGAACGTCGAGCCCGGCGACGTCGGCAGGGTGCAGGTCTGCAGAGGCACCGGGCGCCACCGAGATCATGTTGTGACCTTCTTCGTCGACGAAGATCAACGCCACCTGGTTGTCCTCCTCGGACCGCTTCACCCACGGTCCCAGCAACCCCTCGGCGGCGAGAAACGAGCGCGCCTGCTCGCCGAGGTTCCGGCTCCCTGTCTTTGTGGCGAAGCTCACGTCACCGCCCAGCCGGGCGACGCCGGCCGCCTGATTGAACCCCTTCCCACCGGGTCCGATGTGAAGTGGCTGGGTGGTGAGAACGGTTTCCCCGACCCGGGGCAGGTGCCGGGAGACCGCGACGAAATCGATACCAACGCTTCCAACAACGATGATTGCCATGGGCGGGAGGATACCCCGCCGTTGCGGCGGCTATTTCTCGCCGTGTCGGCCGCCACCGTCCGCAAGCTCGGTCGGTGGGCGACGCTAGGGTCGGAAGCGATGTTTTCGATCACCACGGAGGAACGACGCCGCCGTCTCGGCGTCCGGCACCACCTCGCTCGTTCCGCCCCGAGCGTCGTCCCGGTGGCGGGCGACCTGGTAGGCATCCACGCGAGTGATCCGAGCACGGTCTTCCTCAGCGCCCGGGCGCGGGTGACCGGTTTCGAGCCGGCGGACCTCGAGGCGGCCCTCTATGAAGAACGGTCGCTTGTCCGCGTACTTGGTATGCGGCGCACCCTGTTCGTGGTGCCGCTGGAGATGGAGGTTCTGCTCCGGGACGGCTTCGCCAAACGGTACGAGCCGGCCGAACGCCGGCGGCTCGAGGGCTGGCTGGCCGAGCAGCTCGATCTCGCACCCGATTGGCTCGATGATGTGGTCACCCGCACGTTTGCGGCGCTCGAGAAGCTCGGTGAGGCCAGCGCACGAGAGCTGACCGGAGAGGTACCGGAGCTGGCCACCAAGCTGACCGTTGGGGCGGGCACGAAATGGGGCGGCCAGGTCGGTCTGTCGACACGGGTCCTCTTCTTTCTGGCGGCGGCCGGCCGCATAATCCGCGTCCGCCCTCTCGGGTCATGGGTCTCCGGGCAGTACCGGTGGGCGGCACTCGAGGCCTGGCTCGACCAGCAGCCTCGCCACCTCGATGTGGGCGTGGCGAGGGCGAAGGCGGTCGGGCGGTGGCTTGCGAGTTATGGCCCAGGCACGTTCGACGACGTGAAATGGTGGGCA
>Ga0307417_10000863_pt1 | contig 12370 bp, 7 predicted proteins | sample SalMarWE160210MG_2_FD_202514 | JGI IMG/M metagenome (GOLD analysis project Ga0307417, IMG submission 202514) | Salt marsh sediment microbial communities from the Plum Island Ecosystem LTER, Massachusetts, United States - WE1602-10 | ecosystem: Environmental > Aquatic > Marine > Intertidal zone >...
CTCCGAGCACTCGACGGATGCAAGGAGCGTTACGGCCTGGGGCAGGCATCCCAGCGACGTTTCAACCCCCTTCCGGGGACGCTGGTCCGACTCGCCGTAAATCAGTTCCAGACCGGGGTCTTCCGGAAATATCGTCGTCACATGCCCGGAAACTCCGGCAACCGCCGCGGATACGAGGGGCAGCCCGATTTGCTTGGCCGCACGTTCCAGAGTAAACCGTGTCGGTACGTTGTCCAGACAGTCCACCGCCACGTCTGAATTTTCGATCAGTGAAAGAGAATTTGAATCGTTGAGGTTTTCATTATATGGCTGAACGACCATGGACGAATTGATCTGTCGCACCCTTTGGGCAGCGGCCGCTGCCTTGGATGTTGCGATCAGGTCAGGCGTACTTAAAAACTGCCGGTTCAGGTTGCTGTCATCAAAAACATCCCCGTCGATCAGCCGGAGGGTTCCGATACCGACACGGGTCAGAATTTCGGTGACCGCGCCGCCCAGGCCGCCGAGACCGACAATACTGACACGGGATTTTAAAAGGATGATCTGTTCATCCAATGACATTGTTTTCATGTTCCGAACATAGCGTTCCGGAGTAGTACCCGCCTCCAGCGCCGCAATTTCGACGTCCCGCCCGGACACACCGAATGCCGTTGAAAGACGAACAATGTCTTCAACCGATATGCACCGGTAGGGGGTGCCGTCCGGCAATCGACCGGACGTTGCAAGTGCTGCAATCCTGTTTTGCAAACCGGTCATTTCTATCCCCCACCCACAGGCGGAAAAATCCCGACCCTTTCCCCGCCGTTCAGGGCCGATGCAAGATCTCCCTTAACGCCGTTCACAAATATCAACTTTACTTCGGTTACAGGAACGCCGAGCTGATCAATGAGATCACGAACAGTTGTTCCCGCACGAACGGGATAGTTGTCAGCTGTATCCGGCGTGTACCTGTTCAATGAGGCAAACAGCTTGATTGAAATATATGCCTGCATTTTCTATACGGCCTCGAGTTTTAAAAATACCCGGGTTTGCTCCCAATCCATGTTTACAATCTGGTCCGTGCTCATCCGTACCCCGTCCACTTCACCGGACCGGACCCCGGAAATAATTTTATCCGACGCGCTTCGAAAGAGATCCCTGAGATATTTTCCGGTGATTAGGACGCCCTTTTCCAGAAACAACTGCCCGATGTCCGCCGCTACCAGATTGAAAAGCTTCAGGCAAATGGTACCGTCTTTGGTGCTTTCCCCGCACGTTCCTTTTTGATGGGTGATCTGGTTTCGCATGGCAGCATAGGCACTGCCCCTGCGGAGGGTTGCGCCGGCCAGTCCCGGCATGGCGGCTGAAAGGGCCAGGGTGGCCCCCTCTTGGACCTCGGTGGTTTCAATATCGTCCACCGCCTTGCCGTCTAAAAAGATGGTTTGCAGTCTTTGCTCCAGATAATCGGCACTCAATCCGAGGTAACTGCATATCAGCGTTTTCACACTGCAGCCAACCCGGGTCTTCACAATAAACCCCCTTGCGAGCAGCGGATAGAAAGCCGGCACCCTGTTCTTTTCAACGAAGAGGTGTACGGTTGTTATTCGGTTTTGACTCGGTTTCTGTGGCATTGGCCTATCTTCTTTATTTTATATCCCGATTTCAATAGATATATCCTGGAAAAAAAAGGGGAGGCCCGTTCAGGCCTCCCTCGCTGTTGCAATATCAAAAGCGCTATTCCTACCAGTTAAACACCTGGTCCAGCTCTTCGTCTGTGACCGAAAAGGTCGTGTTATGGGGCGGCAGGGGTTCGTTTTTGAAAAACTCGGGCAGCCGGTCCTGTTTGGATGTGAAGCCGGCCCTGGCATTGAAATCCCTCTCATCGTCGAGAATCTTTTTCCCCAGAGCGACGACGTCGTCTGCGGTGCAGGGCTGGCCGGTAAAAGCACTCAGCATGTCGAGCATCGCATTGAAAGTGTCCGGCTGGTCCAGGATTGCAAAGGCAATAAACAGGCAAAATCCGGTAGCGTCAATGGCTGCTGTGGCGATCTGGAGATTTCGGGAAAGCTCCACCTGACCTTCAGCTTTCAGCGGGTCGACGCTCCCCCCCACACCGAGAACATTGGCCGTGACCGCATATCCTGCCGTGTGATCGGCGCCCATGGTGCTGGTGGCATAGGTTACACCGATTCCCTGAACCGCCCGGGGATCGTATGCCGGCAGGGCCTGGCGCTTTACGACAGGAACCCGCTCAACGCCGAAGGCCTGTCCGGTTACGGCAGCCCCCGCGCCAAGGATGCGTCCCAGCGGCGTGCCTTTGCCGACTTCTTTTAACAGGTTTATGGCGGCCTCCCCGTCACCGAATTTGGCCAGACCCGCCTCCATGGCGACACCGATGGTGGCCCCCATTTCGATAGTGTCGAGACCGTAGTCGTCATCCAAACGATCCAGCATGGAAATCGCGTCCAGGTCATCGATGCCGCAATTGCCGCCGTGCGCCCAGACCGTCTCGTATTCGACACGCTTGGTCAGAAAGTTGCCGGCCTTGTCATTGTAGATGCCGGAGCACTGAATGACACAGCCCCTGTGGCAGCCTTTTTTGACCTTTCCGCCCCGGGCCTTCATGGTATCCGACTGTGTTTCACCGCTGATGTTCCCGGCACCGTCAAAGCGCCCGCTTTGAAAATTGTGCGTCGGCAAGGCGCCTGCTTCGTTAATCACGTTGGTCAATATGTTGGTGCCGAATGACGGGAGGCCCTCACCAGTGATGGGATGCTTTTTGAGCCCCTGAACAAAAGCCATGTTTGCGGCCTTGAATTTTTCCGGATCCTTGGGAGATCTCGTCGGCATTCCCGCATCGTCCAGCACGATGACCTTGACCCCTTTGGCTCCCATTACGGCGCCGACGCCTCCGCGACCGGCATGCCGGGTCGGCCGCAGTTCCGGGTCCGTAAAGGCTACAGAGGCTGCGCTCATCTTCATTTCCCCGGCCTGTCCGATAGAGACAAAGGCGACGTCCTCACCGTATTCGACTTTCATTTTATCGATCAGGGCGTAATTGCCCAGCATCTTCAGGCTGTTGTCGGCAATGATATCCACCCCGTCCTTGTTGATAACCACCTTGTACAGCGTGTCGTCGGCAGGTTTTCCCTCCAGAACGATGGCCGCGTAACCCAGTCTCGCAATGACCTGGGCGCCCTGTCCGCCGGAGTTGGCCTCTTTGATCCCGCCGGTGAGCGGGCTCTTGCATCCCACGGAAACACGCCCGGATTGAGCGGCCTGGCTGCCGCTGAGCATGCCCGGGGCGATAACCAGTTTGTTGTCTTTCCCAAGCGGGTGGCACAGGGGCGGCACTTCTTTAGCAACAATCGCCGATGTCATACCGCGGCCGCCCAAGCCGGCATACTCGCCGATGGGTTCCTCACTGGCCTTGGGAGCCCCCTCGGGGCCCATGTTAATTCTTAGGATTTTATCCATAGTAACCTCCCTTGACAGTTGAAAGACAATAAATATCTTCCGCTTATTGAATTTCCAGATGGATTGCGGAAAAAAAACATTCTATCTGTAATTTATCGTAATCTCAAGTAATGTCAAGCAAAACAAAAACTGACACCTACCGTGTTTCATAATTAATTGAAATGCATTACCATTTTGAAACACCGTCGACTTCATTGGCAGTCCGCCTTATCGCAATGCTTTTCTTCCACCGGCAACCCTCTTAAACAGAATTTTGACGCAAAACCATTGAACCGGGGTGTGCCAAATATAGCCTGAGAGGTAATGTCGTCTTGCACGCGGCAATTAAAAGATTCTCCTTTATATCACAGAAAATGAGGTCAGCAGAAAATAAAGTGCCTCACAATGGAAATCTCAAGAGGGTGCTCCAATATTAAAAAGGCCAGAATTTATTATCAAACCATATTTTTTCCTTTAAGGTTTTATCGATATCAAGAAGCAAACTCAGATGATCGCGCTCCCAACGGGTGAGCCATTCAAACAGGGCCCTGGCTTCCGGATCGGACGTGTTTTCCATACTTTCGGAGTAAAGTTTGACGGCCCGCTCCTCCATGAATATGGCGGCAGAGATCGCAGCGGCTTCGAAACCGGCGGCGGAAATTTTCTCTTTGATTTCCTCTGTCAGAACCTTTGATGCCACGCTACTGCTTTCCGAATCGTAACTGCCAGAAATAAACTTTTGTTTTTTACGATAAGCCATGAACTGTTCTGACAGCGTATCTATATGTTTCTGTTCTTCTGCTGCCATCATTTCAAAAACATCTCTTGCAGCCCTGTTTTCGGTCTTTTCGGCAACATTCTGATAAAAAGCCTTGCCTCTTTTTTCCAGCAGAATTGCCTGCTTTAATATCTCAAGTGTACTGTTTTCTTCCATAGAATTCCCCTTTTTAGAATCATTTCCGTTAAAATTTTCCTTTTCAAAACGTGACACATCTTGCCATGAGCTGAAATTCATCAAAATCAATGGATATCACATGATATGGCTCCGGCATAGGTAAAATCAGCCCGGGTATTTCTCTGATACTAAAGCCATAGTCCAGTAGTGCATCGATGTACCAATCCCAAAAAGGGCTTCGAACCAATTCGATAGGTCTTTGTAATATCTAATCGGCATCAACAAAAAAGCCCCACTCTCTAATTGAGAAATGGGGTTCAATTTCATTTCATATGCTCTCTTCCTATGTTTAAGGTTGAAGCAATTTATTTGAAAGCGTATATTTTTTACACATATTGACCCTAATTTGTCAAGGCTTCGGAAAAAGGGTTTAAGGGGTCGAATCAGAGGTCTGCACTGAAAAATTTGTATGAATGCAAAGGTTTTTGTACATTACGATAGGTGAAGACGGGGCGTTCGGGCAGAACGTTACTGGTAAGCGATTTCAATTTTTCAAAAAGAACGCTTTTATCCTTTCCACCACATATGCCATCTGGTCGTTTGAAAGTTCGGGGTATATGGGAAGGGCCAGGGTATGCAGGGCGGCATGCTCGGCCGCCGGGAAATCGCCTTTTTTGTAGCCCAAATCGGAAAAACACTCCTGGAGATGCAAAGGGACCGGATAATATACTTCGGTGCCGATGCCGGCGTCGCTTAAAAATCGGCGAAGATCGTCCCTATTTTCTTTTACGCGGATCACAAACTGATTGTAGATGTGGCGAGTTTCTTTTTCAACGGGAAGTTGAACCCCTTCCGCAAGCCCGGCGGTTTCGAACAGGGTTCGATAATTTAGGGCGTTTTCCTGGCGCGCTTTGGTCCATCGGTCGAGGTATTTCAATTTGACTGAAACCACGGCCGCCTGGAATGCATCCAGCCTGAAATTTCCGCCGACGAGTTGATGATAATATTTGGGATGGGAACCATGCACCCGGAGCTTGCGTAATTTGGTATGGAATTCTTCCGAATTGGTGGTGACCATGCCGCCGTCTCCGAAAGCGCCCAGGTTCTTGGACGGAAAAAATGAAAAACACCCGAAATCTCCCATGGACCCTGCCCGCTTTCCATTGTATTCCGCGCCGATGGCCTGGGCTGCATCTTCGATGACCAGAAGATTATGCTTTTCACAAACTCCCAAAATCGGCGCCATATCGGCGCATTGTCCGTACAGATGAACCGGAATCACAGCTTTGAGTTTCGAAAGCTCCGTTCGGGTCATTGATTTAATGGTGTTTTCGAGATGATCGGGGGAAAGATTATAGGTATTCGGGTCGATATCCACAAAGATGGGTCGGGCGCCGCACCGGGCCACGCTTCCGGCGGTGGCAAAAAAAGTATACGGAGACGTAATCACCGTATCCTGATTACCGATATCCGCGGCCATCAGGGAAATCAAAAGGGCGTCTGTTCCCGATGATACGCCCACGGCATGCGCTGAAGAACAGTATTCGGCAATCTCTTTTTCTAAAGACGCAACTTTAGGTCCCAGGATAAAATACTGGCTTTCGAAAACTTCCTGGGCAGTTTCAAGGATTTCTTCCTTGATGGCTTTATACTGTTCTTTCAGATCGAGCAGGGGGACTTGCATAGGGATGATGCTCCTCTTTCTGGTGTTCTCATTCGTAAATGTTATGAAGTATTTTTAAATAGCCGACTTGTTGGCGTAGCTGTTTCGAAGACCAACGTTTTTGTCATTAGAACATCTGTATTTTGTTATTGTTTCTTATTTCGTGCTTCGAAATTCGAATTTTTGATCGAAAGCATGAGTTTTGAACAAGCACTACATCGATTAAATTCAGGTTCTTATTCGAAACACTCAACGTCTTCTTCGTCGTCTCTTACTGTATCCGTTACGATACCCGTTACGATTTCCGTTATTGTTATTAGAAGATTCCACGGGACGGCAAACTGTTTCTGCGGCATGGTATCCGACCAGGCGATCTACCTCCTGAATCAGCGAGGCACCGGCTTTGATTTTAATGCTGTCCGGCAAAGCGATAATCGTCTCTGTTTTTTCGGGATTGCGCAAATGAATAAAGGCCGGGCACGGACCCGGATGTCTTTTGAGTACGGCATTCAACGATTCGAGCATGGCCCTTTCGGTACGGGTGACATCCAGGTTAAAATGGATACTGGTGGTCCACGTCTCCTCGGCTTTATCGATGTCGATGATGCTGTCCGCCAATAGTTTTACGGAGTTCTCGTCCTTTTGAAGGAACCCTCGAACCAGGATGGTGTTGTCATCCGTTAAAAGATCATACACGTTTGCATACAAAGAGGAAAAGACGGTAATTTCGACGGTACCCTGAAGATCCTCCAGGGTCACGAACGCCATCAAATCCCCTTTCTTGGTCTTGATGGTTTTGACGTTTCTGATCATACCGCCGATGGTGACGGCCTCGCCGTCGTTTCGCTCCTTGATCGTCGCGGAATTCGTGTTGGTGAATTTATCCAGAAGATCTTCATAACGACCTAGCGGATGTCCGGTAACATAGAACCCCAATGATTCCTTTTCAAGGGCCAGAAGCTCTTTCTCATCCCACTCGTCCATTTCAGGCAGGGACGGCAAATTAATGGCTTTTTGTTCTTCCGTAAGGTTGAACAACCCCATCTGCGGATCGGTTCTCTCCCTCTGAACCCGCTGCCCGTAATCGATACAATCTTCCAAAGACGCCAGCATTTGTGAGCGACGATTTCCCGTGGCATCAAAGGCACCGCATTTAATCAGGCTTTCAATGACGCGCTTGTTGACCTTTTTCAAGTCGACCTTTTCGCAGAATTCGAACAAGGATGAAAAATTTCCGTCGCTCCGGGCCTCGGCAATCGATTCTATGGCGCCTTCTCCCACGTTTTTCACGGCGGCCAGTCCGAACCTGATCTTGGACCCGGCAACGGTAAATACCTTTTCGCTCTCATTGATATCCGGCGGCAACACCTCGATGCCGTGGCTGCGGCATTCGGCAATATATTTGACCACACCGTCGGTGGAATGCATTTCACTGGTCAACAGCGAGGCCATAAATTCCACGGGAAAATGGGCCTTGAGATAAGCGGTCTGATAGGCGATCAATGCATAGGCCGCGCTGTGGGATTTGTTGAACCCGTATCCCCCGAATTTTTCCATGAGACTGAATATCTTTCCGGCTTTTTCCGAAGGGATATGGTTTTTTGCGGCCCCTTGCATAAACCGTTCCCGGTGCATGGCCATAATCTTGGGAATTTTTTTCCCCATGGCTTTTCTCAGATCGTCGGCTTCGGCCATGGAGTAGTTGGCCAGAACGCTGGCAATCTTCATCACCTGTTCCTGGTAGACGATCACCCCGAATGTCTCTTTCAAAATCGGTTCGAGCTGCGGAACCAGGTATTCGACGGCTTTTTTCCCGTGCTTCCTGTCGACAAAATCATCCACCATTCCGCTTTCCAGAGGGCCCGGGCGATAAAGGGCCACCAGAGCGATGATTTCATCGAAGGATCCGGGCTTGAGTCTGACCATCAAATCTTTCATGCCCGAGCTTTCCAGTTGAAATACGCCGGTGGTTTCACCGGATGCCAGAAGTTGATACGTTGCCACATCCTTGAAATCGAGGGTTGAAAGGTCCGGGGCAGCGACCCCCTGGGCGGCAATAAGGGAAAGGGTGTTTTCAATGACCGTTAAATTGCGAAGACCCAAAAAATCGAACTTGACCAGGCCGATTTTCTCGACGCATTTCATATCGAACTGGGTCACGACCTCGCCCTTTTTGCCTTTGTAAAGGGGCATGTATTCCACCAGCGGCCTGTCCGCAATGACCACACCGGCGGCATGGGTGGAGGCATGTCGCGGAAGCCCTTCCAATACGCGGCAGATACGGATCAGGTCGTCGATTTCCGGCTTTTTCCGGGCCAGCTCCTTGAGCCTCGGCTCCCGCTCGAGGGCATCATCGAGCCCGATGTTCAATACATCCGGCACCATCTTGGCGATGGCATCCACTTCGTGCAAAGGGATATCCAGCGCCCGGCCCACGTCGCGAATGACGGCCCGGGTTTTCAATTTCCCGAAGGTGATGATCTGGGCAACATAATCTCCGCCGCCGTATTTTTCCACCACGTACTTGAAAACATCTTCCCTGCCGTTGATGCAAAAATCGACATCGATATCGGGCATGCTTTTCCGGGCGGGATTGAGAAACCGTTCAAAAATAAGACCGTGTTCGATGGGATCCAGATCGGTAATCCCCAGGGAATAGGCCACAAGGCTACCGGCGGCCGACCCTCTCCCGGGCCCGACAGGAATGTGGTTCTTCTTGGCATACTGGATAAAATCGGCGACGATCAGAAAATAGCCGGAAAATCCCATGCTCTTGATGACATCGATTTCATTTTCGATGCGGTAGATATATGTTTTCTCGTCGGTATCTGGGTGCTTTGCTTTGATGCCTTTTAATATGGATTTGAATCCGTTTCGAACCTGCTGCTCGAAAATGTCATCGACGGTATGATCCAATGACGCATCGAATTTGGGAAAGTGATAGGATTTAAAATCGAATTCCAGGTGGCAGCGTTCGGCGATGTCTACGGTGTTTTCAAGGGCGCCGGGATAATCCTTGAAAGCTTCGTACATCTCTGATTTTGTTTTAAAATAGAGCTGATCGGTTCTGAACTGAAGCCGGTCCGTGTCATGCACCGTCTTTCCGGTTTGAACGCACAATAATACATCGTGGGCATGAACATCCTCTTTGACCAGGTAGTGGCAATCATTGGAAGCCACCAGGGGAATGGACAGCCTTTGGCTCATATCCAAAAGCGCTCGGTTGACCGATTCCTGTATCTCGATGCCGTTGTTTTGAACTTCCAGAAAAAAGTTTCCTTCGCCGAAGATATCAAGATACGCTCGCGCCGCCGCATCGGCCAAATCGAGCCGTCCTTTTTGAATCAGCCGGGGGATTTCGCCGTGAAGACATGCCGTCATGCCGATAAGCCCCTTGCAGTGCTGTTTCAAGAGATCTTTATCGATACGGGGTTTGTAGTAAAATCCATGAAGCTGGGCAACGGTCGCCAGATTGCATAAATTCCGATACCCTTCCATATTTTCAGCCAGAAGGATGATATGCGAAAGACCGCCTTTATCAAGGGGCGTTTTATCAATATGGCGTCTCGGCGCCAGATAGCACTCGCAACCGATAATCGGCTTTATACCGGCTTTTTTGGCTTTTTCATAAAATGTCAATGCACCGAACATGGTTCCGTGATCGGTAATGGCCACGGCATCCATGTCAAACTCGGCGACACGCTTGAGCAGCGGATCGATCCGGATGGCGCCGTCCAAAAGGCTGTATTGGGTGTGGACATGAAGGTGTACGAACCGGGATGCTGTCTGCGTCATTTTATGCGTTTTTATGGTTTCGGATGTTAGATTAAATCTTATCCCGAATGTTTCACGTTTTCGAGCCGTTCATTTGCAAGGCATTCAAGGGCGCAGTCGTAGTCGACTACTACAAGCCTTTGATAACGCAGCAAATGGGCGTCTCGGGAATGTGAAACATTCGGGTTAGTCGAGACGATAATTAGGCGCTTCTTTGGTGATGATCACGTCGTGGACATGGCTTTCGCGCATGCCGGCCGCGCTGATGGTGATAAAACGGGCTTTTTCCCGAAGTTCATCCAACGTGCGGCATCCCACATATCCCATGCCCGCCTTTAGTCCTCCGATAAGCTGAAAAATATTGTCCGACATCCTGCCTCTGTACGGCACTCGTCCGACAATCCCTTCCGGAACCATCTTATCGCCGGGGAGATCGTCGCCCTGGTAGTACCTGTCTTTGCTTCCTTGCTGCATGGCTTCAATGGATCCCATTCCCCGGTAGGCTTTGTAGCTGCGGCCCTGATATATGACCAGTTCTCCGGGGCTCTCTTCGGTTCCGGCAAAAAGGCTCCCGATCATCACCACATGGGCGCCCGCGCCGATGGCTTTGGTGACATCTCCGGAAAATTTAATGCCGCCGTCGGCAATGAGCGGAATACCGGTTTTGAGGGCCACGGGACGGCAGTTCATGATGGCCGTGACTTGCGGCATGCCCACTCCGGCGACGATGCGGGTCGTACAGATCGACCCGGGTCCGATTCCGATTTTAACGGCATCCACCCCCGCGTCGATCAGCGCCTCGGCGCCCTCGGCCGTTCCCACATTCCCTGCAATCAGTTCGATGCCTTCAAAATTGCCCTTTAAAGTTTTGACGGCTTCAATGACGTTCTTGGAATGTCCGTGAGATGTATCGATTAAAATAACATCGGCGCCTGCCTGCAACAGGGCTTCGGCGCGTTCTACCATATCCGAGCCCACGCCCACGGCAGCCCCCACCCTGAGCCTGCCAAGGGGGTCTTTGCAGGCATTGGGATATTTTTTGATCTTTTCGATATCCTTTATGGTGATCATGCCGATGAGGCGATCTTTATCGTCAACCACCAGAAGCTTTTCGATCCGGTGTTGATGCAGCAGCCGCTTGGAATCTTCCAGGGTAATTCCTTCTGAAACCTTCACCAGATGATCTTTTGTCATCACATCGGATATCTTTTTCCCCAGGTCTGTTTCAAATCTCAAGTCCCTGTTCGTCACGATGCCGACCAATTTGTCGCCTTTGGTCACGGGAACCCCTGAGATACGGTACTTTGTCATCAATGCCAACACTTCATGGACCACCTGATCCGGGTGAATCGTCACCGGATCAACAATCATGCCGCTTTCGGACTTTTTAACCTGATCAACCTCGATGGCCTGATTCTGGATGCTTAAATTTCGATGAATAAAACCGATTCCGCCTTCACGGGCCATGCTGATGGCCGTTCGAGATTCGGTAACGGTATCCATTGCCGCACTGACAAGAGGAATGCTCAATGTAATATTTTTCGTTAAAGCGCATCGGGTATCCACATCACGCGGCAGCACATCCGAATAGCCGGGCAGCAATAAAACGTCGTCAAAAGAAAACGCCGCTTCAGGCGGTATATTCTCCATTGGGTCCTCCATTTATACTGGTTTTCAAATTCTTAAACTATATTGGATAACAAATCGGTTGGTCTTTTGCAATCTTTATTCGGCAAATCTGAATCGTTGTCTTGACATCGTTCCGACACCCGTAATAAGTATATCGTCTTATGATCTCATGCAACCGGACCCGTGCTGCCGGAGTAGAAAAGCCGGTATGTTCACTGGCCGGGCAAGTGTTCAAAAAGGGAGACCTTTGTAAAACGCTCATTTTTGTTCAAGTTCAAGGAAGGCGAAAATTTTAACCGCAGGAATACATTTAGTATTTTGAGGATTAAAATTTGAGCCTGACGCAGAAATCGGGCAAAAAGGGGCGTTTTACGGAGGTCTCAAAGGATACTTATGATTTTCAAGATAAACCCCATAAATCCCCAGGAACGACTTCTATCAAAGGTGGTTGACATCCTTAAAAGAGGCGGCATCATTGCGTATCCGACCGATACATATTACGGGATCGGTTGCGATATTATGAACAAAAAGGCCATTGAAAAGATTTACCTGTTAAAACAGCGAAAGAAGAGCAAACCCTTTAGCTTTATCTGTTCGGATCTCAAAAACATCAGCGATTACGCAAAAGTATCCAACTACAGCTATAAAACCATGAAGCGACTTCTGCCCGGTCCGTATACGTTCGTGCTGGAAGGGTCGAAACTGGTTCCCAAGATCATGCTAACCAATCGAAAAACAGCCGGTATTCGCGTCCCGGATAATGCCATTTGTCTTTCCCTGGTAAAAGCTTTGGGGAACCCGATTATAACGACCAGCGCTGCAAAGCCGGACGGCACCATTTTATATGATCCTTCTCTGATTCACGATTTTTTCCACAGCAGATTGGATGTGGTGATCGATGGAGGGCCTGTTCCGGGTAATCCGTCAAGCGTCATCTCTCTCATCGACGATTTCCCGGAAGTCATCCGAAAAGG
>Ga0307417_10000864_pt1 | contig 12368 bp, 14 predicted proteins | sample SalMarWE160210MG_2_FD_202514 | JGI IMG/M metagenome (GOLD analysis project Ga0307417, IMG submission 202514) | Salt marsh sediment microbial communities from the Plum Island Ecosystem LTER, Massachusetts, United States - WE1602-10 | ecosystem: Environmental > Aquatic > Marine > Intertidal zone...
TGGTCGGTCACCAGACTACAACCCACCCAGAGCTGACAACGCTTGCAGGAGAGGGTCGTCGCAAAGGGATGGCAATCCACACTGCCTCATGGGAGCGTGCAGCAATGTCACTCGAGGAGGGTGGATGATGGCGGATCGGTCTCTGCGAGCCGGTTCTATTGACGAGGTCGGACCCAGCGCATGTTGTGCACTAGGTTGTGGCGCGAGGGTCCAGAGTCAGGGAATTGGAGCCGAGGATGAGACGTCGTGTGGTGAGGGTGCCGTTGTTCTTCGCGGTCGTTGCTCTCCTGTTTGCGTGCAGCCCGGCCCCCGAGAACCTCGTTCTCAAGGCAGCTTTCGTGCTGGACCCTCACGCGAAGACCACTGGTGAGGTTGAGTCCATGGGGCTCGACCATGGCGAGAACGTGGTCACCATGACAGCGTCCCGTTCCGTTGATCGCTGCTGATCATCCATGCAACAGCCAACTGGTGTCGCTCCTCCGACACGATCCGGACGATGGCCGAGCCTATTCTGGAAGCGTCGTTGGAGGCTAGGGGACTGCGCCACCGCGACCGCTTGAATACCTCGGCTTGGCCGTTCGTGAAACCTCCCATAGGTGGTTATGCCGTGATCTATTGCAAGTGCGTGACTTCGCTGCCATCCCGATTGACCACCTTCCGCTCCCCAATCGGTTTGCTCAGCTGAACGGATGCCTCGCGGTACACCAACATCGCCACATGCGATCCGCCCGCAACCTTGACCTTGGCTGCCACCACGACTTCCGAGTCTGACTCGGAAATCACCAAACCGTGGACCAGCGTGTCGTCGACCCCGGTCAAGACAACAAGAGTCAGCCTCGTCGCGTCAGCCGACTCGGCCTTCCACCCGTAGACGTCGGTCTGTATCGTGCGAGCGCATCCAGCAACCGCCATCACAATCACACCAGCACCAAGGATCGCTCCCCAACGCATAGTGCGACGACTGAGACGCCACCTGTGGGCTGTCATGACGTCCTCAAGCTACCCGGGAAGCCGTAGTAGGCATCGTCGATATCGGCGAACCACGTCTGGGACCTTCCACCTGTTGATCACCCCACAACCCAGTCCCGAAGCCGCCATCCGGGGTCGTTGTCATCACGCGATGAAGTTCCTCCGATACGAACCCTCTGCTCCTGGCTGCGTTTGCTTCGACGGCGGTCGGTCTCTTGGTCCGCATACACTCGGCCGCATGAATTCGCTGACCAACGTTTCCGCACGGCTCCGTGGTCGAGGCGTCGTATGGTTGGCTCTTGTCGCACTCCTGGCTGCCTGTACAGCGACACAGTCGCCGCCAGTATCTTCTGTGCTTCCCACCACCGCTCCGGTCGCCCCGTCGTCCAGCAGGATTCAGGCGCCGGTCGTAGCACAACGCCTCACCAAGATTACCCCTGATGGTTTGGGCCAGAAGCGCTCCGATCGTCTTCGTTCTCGTTGAAGTCGAGAGCCATCCGCCACCGCACCGCAGAGAGACGCGGGTCTCAGCGTCTAGCTCCAACTCAGAGAGCGCTGAGGGTGCGTGACAGGTTGGACCAGGTTCACTGGAGCACGTTGTCCATCCAGTCGAGGATGGCACGGGCGAGTTCGTTGCGCACTGTTTGGAACCCGTGCGCGTCTTGGAAGGCAACTACCGACACGTGGCGGGCACCCTCCGACTGGAGTGCCCGGTACAGGGGCAGGAGATGATTGTCGATCTTGACATTGAGATCGTCCCAGCCGCCTATGAGCAGTAGGTGCCTGTCGGCGAGGCTGGGTGCCGCCAACCGTAGGTCGTAGGGGTCGATGGCGAGGTGTTGCTCAGTGACTTCACGGGGTGTTGCGCCAGGGGCGAGGCGCCAGGGACTGTCCGGGGCGGCCATTTCATCGAAGATCGCATCCACAAGACTCCGATAGTCGGCATCCCGCAAATACTCGCGCATGAACTCACCGTGGTCGGTTCCGGCCACGGAGAAGACGGCCGTCACTTCGGGGTTGTTTGCGGCGTAGGTGAGTGCCATGCCTCCGCCGTAGCTCCAGCCGCCCAGCACCAAACGACTCTTATCCACCGGTAGATCGTCGTTCTCGTCGAGAAAGCGATAGGCAGCGGCGATGTCGAGCTGGGAGTTGGCGAAGCTGGAGAGGCCCTCACTCCTGTGGGTTCCGCTGTAGTTGAAGGTGAGCGCGTTGTAGCCACTCTGTGCGAACTGCTGCCCCAAACCGAGCACGTCTTCTTCGTTGCCGGGGCTGCCCTGCAGCAGGATGACGGTGGGGTGCCGCTGGTTGCCTTCCGCCCTATGAAACCTGCCATGAAGCAGGATCTCGTTGCGGCGAAAAGAAATCGGAGTGGACATCAGCTATTGAATCTAGACCTCTACAGGGGATCTGGACTCTCACACGGTGGTCACTGCGATCGACCGGTGAGCGAGGACCGTCGGGTATCACGCTGAGCCGGCAATGGGCGGCCGTCTCGAAGCTCGGCACGGGACTTGCCATTCGCGGTTGACGCCCACGCACACCTATGGACGAACCGACAGCCTCTTTCACCAGGCTTGTGTGGGCAGGCCCTGGCGGACGGCCGTGGATGCCTCGTGGGGATCTAGGGAGAAGTGGGGGCTCGAGTCCCTCCGGGCCTCCAGGGCTCAAGCCGAGTCGCGCCTCCGTTGGGGCCGTGAGCTGCTGCCAGCAGTTCCTCGGTGACCAGTCCAGCCAGGATCAGGGTCAAGGTCTTGTAGGGGACGTTCATCTCGGTGGAGATCTGGCGAGCTTGACGCAGACCGGTCCCGTGGTGGCGTCCTGAAACTCCCGTGAGAGCGGGAGTCGAGTCGACGTCGATCGGGTAGGGTTCCGCAGGTGCCAGAGCTTCCCGAAGGCGTCGTCACCTTCCTATTCACCGATGTGGAGGGAAGCACCCGGATGTTCGAACAGGCTCCGGATGCCATGCTCGAGGCTCTGCGCCGGCACGACGAGGTTATCGAGGCAGCTGTCGCCGCCCACGGGGGTATCCCGGTGCGGCCCCGCGGGGAGGGAGACAGCAGATTCATCGTCTTCACCGAAGCCACCGACGCTGTCGTCGGGGCGGCGGAGATTCAACGCCGGCTGGCTGCCCAGGAGTGGGCAACACCGGAGCGACTGCGGGTCAGGGTGTCCCTCCACACGGGGAGTGCCGACCTGCGGTGGGGCGACTACTACGGCTCCGCGGTCAACCGCGCCGCCCGCCTCCGGAACATCGCCCACGGCGGCCAGACAGTCATGTCGGCGGCCACCTGGGAGCTGGTCAAGGACCAGCTGCCCGACGGGGTGACAGTCCAGGATCTCGGCGAGCACGGACTCAAGGATCTGACTCGGCCGGAGCGCGTGTACCAGCTCACCCCGGAGGGGCTGCAGGAGCAGTTCCCGCCGCTCCTCTCGCTCGGTGCCGTCCCCAACAACCTCCCCGCGCAACTCACTGGGTTCGTTGGGCGTCACCAGGAGCTAGCGGAGGCGGCTCGGCTGATCGGTGAGACGAGGCTGCTCACATTGCTCGCACCCGGTGGCACCGGCAAGACGCGGCTTGCTATCCAGGTAGCGGCGGATGTCAGCAGCGACTATCCCGATGGTGTCTACTTCGTCGGTTTTGCCGAGATCGGCTCCGACGACGACATCACCCAGACCGTTGCCGAATCGCTGGGCGCGGCGCTGTCCGGTGACGAAGACCCGCGGACCCAGCTCCTCGCCTATCTCGCCCCGCGTCGCCAGCTTCTCGTGTTCGACAACCTCGAGCACCTTGCCGGTGCCGGTGCAGTCGTTGCCGAAATCCTGCAAGCCGCCCCACACGTGACAGTGTTGGCTACGAGCCGTCACAAGCTTGGCCTCACTGGGGAGACCGTGATGCTTCTCACCGGCCTCGACACCACCTGGGACGATCCCGACGAGGCGCTGCGGGCCAGCGGTGCCCAGCTGTTCATCGAAGCTGCCCATCGGGCCAACCCCGGCTTCGTCCTGGAGCCCGGCGATCTCGATGCGCTCGCCGCGATCCTGCACGTCACCGGCGGGATGCCGCTGGGAATCCTGCTCGCCGCCGCGTGGGTAGACATGCTGCCGATCGGCGAGATCGCGGCCGAGATCAGCCGGAGCCTGGACTTCCTCGAGACCGAGATGCGCGACATCCCCGACCGGCAGCGGAGCATCAGGGCCGTCTTCGACTACTCGTGGGCGCTGCTCAGGCCCGAGGAACGGGAGATCTTCTCCGCGCTGTCGGTGTTTCGGGGTGGCTTTGGCAGGGAGGCGGCCGAAGTGGTCGCAGGGGCATCGCTGCGCAGCCTTGCGGGCCTGGTTGGCAAGTCGCTGCTCATCGCCAGGCCCGGCACGGGACGCTACGAGGTGCACGAGCTGCTACGCCAGTACGCGGCGGCAGAGCTCGAGCGAGATGCAGATCACCACCGACAGACGACGAAGGCCCACGCCGATTTCTTCGCCGACCGGATGGGTGAGGCCCTTTCTCTCGTCCCGGCGGGCGGACAGGCCAGGTTGCTGGAGGCCATTGATGTCGACATCGAGAACATCCGCTCCGCCTGGCGTTACCACATCGCAGTCGGTGACGCCGTGGCGGCTCGCCGGTTCGTCCTCGGCCTGTTCCTGTTCTACGAGTACCGCGGCTTCTATCTCACGGCGGTCGCCTTCTTCGACGGTGCCCTGGAGCTGCTGCCGAGCGAAGGGGATGAAGCCACTGCTGAGCTGCGAGCGCTCATCGCCGCGGTGCAGGCTTGGTCCCTGACGATGGTCGGTCAGGCGCAGGCCGCGGCGCAGACGGCGGCGGAGTCGACCGCGTTGCTGGCCCGGTCACCGGCGCTGCCCGCGTACTGGCTGGCAGTGCAATGCCTGGCGCTTCCCCTGGCGTACCTCGGCGCCGCCGAGGAGATGAAGGCACGGCTCGACGAGGCGATCACCTACCACGCGCAGCTCGATGATCGGTTCTGGGTTGCGTCGCTGGAGGATTGGAGAGCATTCGCGGCGATGCTCGCCGGCGAAGTCGACGACGCCATGAGGCTGATCGATGAAGCGATCGAGACGGTTGCAGATACCGAGGAGTACTGGGTCACCTTTTGGAACCTCTGGGTGCGGGCCATGATCGCCACCCAGCAGGGTCGGTCCGAGGACGCCATCGACCTGTATGCCCAGGAGCTCGAGCTCATCCGCGATCTGTCCTATGTGCGGGGAACAGTGGTGTCGCTGGAAGGTTTGGGTGAGGCCAACGTGGCCGCCGGCAGGCTTGAGGCCGCCGAGGCGGCCTTCGTCGAAGGAATGGCTGCGGCTTGGCGACTCGGCATGGTCCGCGACGTGCTCAGCATGATGACCAGGCTCGCCCGAGTGTGGACCCTCCAGGGGCGGTCGGCGGAAGCGGTCGAGCTTCTCGCCACGGTACTGGCGGAGCCGGCGAGCACGCATCAGCCCTTCACCGAGAACGTTCCCGTCAAGGAGACGGCGCAGGCGACACTGATGTCACTCGAAAACGAACTCGATGCCGAGGCCTACGAGGGAGCGTGGGTGGCCGGGAGCGCACGGCCGTACGACATCGCGCTCAAGGGACTTCTCAACCCGCCGCTCGGTCGCCGGCCATACGACACCAGCCGTTGATCAGACGCCCGTTGACGATGTCATCGGCGACGAGATGCCGAGGTCACGGAATCGGCTCGTACTGACTGCGGATCAGTGGTGGTTCGGGTCCCTGCGGGCGTGCTGTCGAGGCCCCGGTGATCTGCCGCCGAGTTCGATACCGCGTGGAGAGCGATTGGGTCGCGGCTGGGGCGCGAGACCTTGACGGCTCGGCGTTCCGCAAGGTTGTCACTGATCGAGGGCGACGTCTTCAACGACAGCACGGCGGCCCGCTTGGACGGCCGGCCTCTGGAGGTACTCGCTCCGGGCGTTCCTGGCTCACGAGAGGGTTCCTACGCGAAGCAGGCCACACTCCTCGACCGTTGGTCGGCCGACTACCGGTTGGTTCCGTCCGACGACGGGGAGTTCGCATTCTGGGCGATCGACAGGCGGGGTTCGGTACTCGGGATCCTTTCCGATGGAACCGGCGGGGGAGCATCCTTCGATGGCAATGCCCAGTGCAAGGCGATGAATCAGGCGTTCAGCGCGCTCGATCTGTTTGGCGGACTGTTCGGGCTCCCGTTCGCATTCGGGGCGTTCCTCGCGCCGGGGAAGGCCATCGCCAAGCAGGCCTACCGAGAGGCAGCCATCATCGCCTCGCTGGGAGGTGACATGCCGGACACCTCCCAATGTGGAAACCCCGTCAAGGATGTTCCGTGCGACCTGGCCAAGGACCTGGTGGCCGGCCTCGCGCATCCTCTCGAGGTCGCCTCGAAGGTGGAGAAGGTGTACGGCCTTGCCAAGGGGGGAGATTTGCTGGACTGCTGACACCTCGGAATCTGGGCTCAAAGCCGGAGCACCGTTCGGCGGCCACGAGTGGTTCGGTTGACTGAGGCGGCGACGCAGTCGTGCTCACTCCGGCACGATCTTGATGATCTCCCAATCCTCGACGATCAGACCATTCTCGATGCGGCTGATCGTGATTCCGTGGACCGCGATCGGTTCCCGAGTGGGTGCGACCCCCTCAATAGAACGAACCTGCGTGCCCCGGCTCACCCAGCGGGTGACAACGCGGTCTCCTTCAGTGATCTGATCCTTGACCGTCGAGACTCGGTCTGGCATGGCTTCGATGAGATGTCGTGCGACCGCTTTCGCTCCGTCAAGCCCCTGCACCATCACACCTTCCGGACCGCGATACACGTAGCTCTCGTCGTAGAACCGATCGATCGCATCTACGTCCCGGCCGTTCATGACGTGCTCGAACCACGCACGGCCGATGGCCTTGAGGTCGTCAGCGCTCATCCGGCGACGATAGCGGAACGACGACCGTTCCCGGCCTAGCGACGGCGCTTCTTGTGTGTCCTTCGGCCGGCTTGCTTTGGCCGCTTCACCTTGATCCGCGCGAGCGACTCGACTTCCATCGTCCGGGCGGACATGTCGAGGAGGAGCTGATCCCGTTCCTCCCGCCCCTCGTCGGAGAGAAAACGCTCGTCGACCTTCCTGATCAATCCCTCGGCCAGCCCCAGGTCGAGACCTTCGAGTGCTCGGCGTGCCTCCCCGAGCCGTTTGGTATTGGTCTCTAACTGGTGTTTTCGCCAGCGTTCGGCCTCCTGGACATAGGGGTCGACTCGATCGAGGGAGGAGTGAGCTGCGAGGTCGACCAGTCGCTTGGTGACCGGATCATCGACCATTGCCAGAAACTCGTCGAGTTGTCCCTTCGCCCCGAGTTCGACGAGACGCTGGGCGATCACCTCGGCCCGTTTCTCGGCTTCGGCGCGACGGGCCGCGACCTCGTTGATCAGGTCTGGATCCGTGTCGTCGTTCAACAGTTGCTGCGCGTCCTCGAATCGGTACTCGTCGAGGAGCTCACGCAGCCGGGCTGGTTCCACCATCGTGTTGTCAACGTAGCCATGTGCCCGGCGTATGTGGACGGGCCCAGATGAGGCGCAGTCTCTGTCGTCCTCCATCGAGGTGCATGCACACTCGTCGATCTCGAGATTCCGCTGGAGCCTCGTGCGGCCCGCAAGGCGCAAGAATGGCGGGACGTCGTCTCAGGGGGATTGATGGCAGCGCCCGATCAGGTTGTGAATCTCGAAGAGAAGTTCGCAGCATTCGACCAACGGTGGTCACCGATGATCATCGGCGAGATCAACGCTATGCAGCTCAAGGCCGCCAAGGTGCAAGGTGAGTTCGTGTGGCACACGCACGAGGAGACAGACGAGTTCTTCCTCGTTAGATCAGGCCAACTGACGATCCGCCTACGAGGTCGAGATGATGTGACTCTCGGAGCCGGCGAGTTCTTTGTGGTGCCGAGGGGTGTCGAGCACTGCCCAAGCGCTGAGGATGAGTGCGAGATTCTGCTCCTCGAACCCGTTGGGGTGGTCAGTACAGGCGGAGCGGCGGACAGCGACATGGCGGCCCCGGAGGAGTGGATCTAGTCCACCAGGCGGCTATTCGAACCTACCTGCGAGCTTGCCGCAGAGACCTGGCAGACTTTGTGCGGTGGTGTCTCCAGGGATGAGCCCTGGGGACTGTCAGAGAGGCAGGTCTGTGATGCCGGATGAATCGCCGTCCGAGTTGATCGATTCGCGAATCGATCAGTTGAGCGACTGGAGGGGTGAGCTGCTTTCACGGCTCCGTGCCTTGATCAAGCAGGCAGACCCCGCTGTGGTCGAAGAGGTGAAGTGGAGGAAGCCCTCAAACGGGATGTTGGGGACGCCCGTGTGGTCCCACCGAGGGATCGTCTGCACCGGCGAAACCTACAAGGGCAAGGTGAAGCTCACGTTCATGAAGGGAGCATTGCTGAAGGATCCCTCCGGGGTTTTCAACTCCGGTTTGGACAGCAGCACCCGGCGTGTGATCGACCTCTACGAAGGCGATGGCGTCGACGAGAAGGCGTTCAAGGCCCTGATCAGGGAAGCTGTGGCACTGAACGAGGGGACAGCCGACAGCTAGGACCGGTTGGATCAGAGATCGGCAACGACTTCGGCGGCCGCCAGCATGTCTCTGCCAAGCGGTTGTAGCTCGATCTGTGTGCAGAGGAGACCCGTCGAGACCCTTTCCACAACGTCCCGCTCCCAGATGGCGATTGGGTCAAGGCCGGTGAGACCCTCGAGACGGTGTGCACGACTCCACGGCCCGCCTTCCATCACAGGGTCTTCGCGCATGATGATGCCGATGTCGTACTCGGGTTCCGCAAGCAGACCGTCGGGGTCAACCAGCTTGAAGCCGCCGTTTGATCGGAGTACATCCCATTGGTGAACGTAGCGGTTCGTGCCACATGGACGCCAGGGTGCTACAGACCTAGGTCTCTCGATGTGGTGGAAGAGAGCGGGATCATGAGAGGCGTGGAGGAGAAGATCCCAGGTTTTCGTCTGCGCACCCTCGGCAGCCGATCACACCAGTTCAGGCAGGCGGCCCACCGATCCGGGAGCCGTGACCAGCGGGATCCGACGCGCTCCGATCTCTAGTCCCCGACAGGGTCCCCTGCGATTTCGTTGGCGGTCCGAAGGAAGTTCCGCTCGATCCTGGCGATGACCCGCCGTGCCCATGCCGGCCAAACCGATGCCAGCACCGCGGAGAGATAGAGGCTCCACACGAGGTTTGAGCCCCTCCAGGGTGAGCGCCCGATCGAGCTGATCGTCGAGCGGTAGTACCGATCCGTGAACAGCAGCATCATGACGGCGGCGCCACGCGCTTCGCTGATCGGACGAAATCCGGCGATCGCCACGAGTCGTCGATAGGCCGGAGCACGCGACAGCGCCAGCAGAATCATGTGCTCGCGCACCGCCCGAACGACACTCGTCCTCTGCTCATCGCCCGACCCGGCGAGGTAGGGATGCAGCGAGGCATCATACGCGATGCCTCGCTCGAGGTCGCGCTCGATGTCCCTCGTGATGTTGGCTAGCTGGATCATCTCGGCCACTGCCATCGCATCTCGCTCCATCAGTTCTGTGACCGGAACGTCGACGAGCAACCTGAGGGTGAACAACGCCGGCTCACCGATCACCGTGTCGCAGTAGGCGAGCAGCTGACCGTCGGAGGTCAGCACCCCATCCTGCTCGGCGAATTGGTGGGCGGTCCGGGCCATCCCCTCCGCCATCCCCGATACCAACTTGCGGATGTTGTCCCGATCTGAACGGGAGAGCGTGGCGAAGACCTGGTCGACCAGTCCACACCGTGCCACGAGGAGGAGGTGAGCCCGGTCTCGCTCGTCACGCGCCCACCGGTCGGGGATCGGTGTGACCGGAGCCGGCGGGTGGTGTGCAAGCCGACGGCCGAACTCGGTCAGCACTGCCGGTCGTGAGGGAGCATCGGGGTACAGATCCTCAAAGGTGTCGAGCATCCGGCAGTACAGGTAGGCCACCGCGGCGACTCTGCCCTTGTCCGGAGAGAGCGCCAGGATGGTGGCGGCAAAGCTCCTTGCGGCGTGGGGAAGAATGGCCCACACGAACTCCTCGGGATTCGCTATCGCCCGCAGGTAGGCGAGATCAGGGCCGTCGCGGTTCGTGAAGACGCCCCGGGCCAGCATTCTGAAACGTCGCAGGGTTCCATTGAGCCTTGTCACCGCTTGCGAACGTAGCACACTCGTCGCATCGCGGGTTCGAGTCTCTCCGGGCGTGCCACTCGAGAACCTTGGGTTGAGTCGTTCAGTCCACAGGCTCGCTCGCGGGGCTCAACCCGTCAGTGGTTGATCAGGTCGACACCTTGGTCTGGCTGAATGAAGCGGTCTCCCCGGCCTCGCGAGCTGCCGGGTAGGCTGAGTGTGCAGGGTGACCATGAGACGGGAGAAGCGGGCATGGCCAGTTCGAAGAAGAAGTGGTTCGGTTTGGCGGCGCTCGGGGCAGCCATAGCCGGGATCGTTGCCCGGATGCGAAGGCGGGGAGCGAGCGAGGACACCCAACCGCCAACAGCAACTCCTCCGGTTGACACCCCCTAGTGCAACCCAACCCCGTGCTCTCGAACCGGCCTTCGGTCCGAGGATGGACTAGAAGGAGTGCAAGATGAACGAGTCCGAGATGAACGAGTTCGAGATGAACGACGTCGACGCAGAGGCCGGGTCACTCGACGCCGTGCCGGAGCCGGAGAAGAGAACCGCTGCGCCTGTGGAGAAGGAGCGGGTCTTCATCGGGACCGGGCTCTTTTGGGGGCTGGTCTTCGGGGTACTGTTGGCGGTCGTCATGATCATCCTGGCCGCCCAGAACACCGGCAACACGACGATCAAGTTTCTGAGCTGGGACTTCTCGACGCCGTTGATCTCGGTGATCCTGGCCGTGCTGCTCGTGGGCGTGGTCCTCGACGAACTGGTCGGACTGATCTACAGGGCCCGACGGCGGCGGATATTGACGGACCGCAAGGAACTCGAGCGACTGCAGGCCAACTCAGAATGACCTGGCGCGGATCGAGGTTCTGGGAGGCTCAGGAGGAGATCCGCGGGGCATTGTGTCGTCGCGATGACCTCGTGGAGGGCCGGAGCTGCGAACGCAGCATCGCCGCGCGAGCAACTCGTGCTCCCTCGACACCTCGGAGTTCGTCGAGAGATGCAGCACCGTGTCGAGGACGGTATCTCGTCATCACGGATCCTCAACTTGACGGAATAGAAACCCCACTGGAAGGGGCTCGCCGAATTGTCTTCTTTCGGTCGGCAGTTTCGGGCGTACGATGAGTTGGTGACAGAGAAGGTCATGACGACTTCACGCGGCGCCGGAGAGTGGATCGGTGCCGGTGACGGGCGGCTGAAGTGGACACGCGATGGCGACGATCTCGTTGCAGGACCGTATCGGATTCGTCTGGCGATGCCTGGCCTGTGGGAGACGACATATCGAGGACGGACGCTGCGCGTCGATGCGCGTCTCTCAATGGCGTTCGCCGGCTCCGCGCATCACCACCATGAGGTGCAGCGCATTCAGCAGATCTTCCGATGGGCGTCGGTGGCCGGAGCCGCTTTCCTGTTGGGAACGGTGTCGAGTCGATGGCTCACCAGCGTGTTTGGCTTTGCCGTCTTCGCGGTTGCCGTCTGGGTGTTTCTCGCTGCCGGCGTGAGGTGCTTCGCTGCGTTCAATCGGAGTCTCCTCGATCCGTACCGCACGCGGGAGACGTGGGAACCTGCCGACTGGTGGAACCACTAGAGCTGGGACCGGTTGCCGCGACCTAGAAGATCAGCTCGTACGCGACACCGACGAGTATGCCGGTGATCAAACCCATGCCGATGATCGGCGCCCATGTCCTGGTGATGATCGACGTTCCGAGACTCGTCCCGACGCCGAGCAGGGCCCCGATGGCAATGGCGTTCGCACCGAGACCGGCAGCGACCGGTCCAACCATGAAGCCGAGGAAGAAGCGCTCGATGAACGCGGCGACCATCGCCTGGCGTTTGGCGTCGATGGTCGGAAACTCGAGAGGGATCATGACCCCGGTGTCGACGATCGCGGCTGCAACACCGGCGACGAGGCTGAAGATCCACACCGTCATCCTTCCCGGGAGTGGGGCTGGTTCGCTCACCCCGGCGCCATCCTATCGGGCAGATCCCGTTCTCTCCCTCGCCGGGAATTCGCGGTGCCGTTGGCGGGTATGAACGGTGTTTGGTCAAACGTCGATGTCGTTGGAGCGAGCCCGAACCCACAGAGGGAGCGCGGCTACCGTGGAACCGCCAATGCCCTCCCGCAAGATCGCCTTTATCGGATCGCACTCCGTGCGCAAGACCAATGCGGTCCACTCGTTCGCAGGAGCTGTCGGTCGCAGCGGACGAAGCGTCGAGGTTGGGCGGGAGGTCGTCCGGTACAGCCCCCTCGGATTGAACGAAG
>Ga0307417_10000865_pt1 | contig 12366 bp, 11 predicted proteins | sample SalMarWE160210MG_2_FD_202514 | JGI IMG/M metagenome (GOLD analysis project Ga0307417, IMG submission 202514) | Salt marsh sediment microbial communities from the Plum Island Ecosystem LTER, Massachusetts, United States - WE1602-10 | ecosystem: Environmental > Aquatic > Marine > Intertidal zone...
ATCTCGGCGCGCTCACCGGCCTGATTACCATGGTGCATCAGATCTGCGGCGGCATCGGCGCTTATCTCGGCGCCGCTGTGTTCGACATCACCGGCAATTACAACGACGCCTTCGCCGGAATGCTGACACTCTCGCTGATCGCACTACTGTTGACATTGCTGTTGCGCAAGTCGCGTTATTCTGCAATTGTGGTCTAACACACTAACCGACCACCGCAATGTGGCTAAAAATTTCCTCCCAACTTCCTCAACACCGCATCCAGCTGATCGAGATCGCGGTACTTGATATGCAGCGTGCCGCCACCGGTAGACTTGTGATCGACCGTCACTTCTAATCCGAGCGTGTCGGACAGCCGCCTCTCGAGCGCGCGGGTGTCGGCATCCTTGGCGGCCGCGCCCTTGCCTTCGTGCTTGACCGCGCGTGCTTGGGCTTCGCCGTCCTTGCGCATGTCGTTTTCGAGCTGGCGCACGCTCCAGCCCTTGGCGATAACTTCTTGCGCGATCGCTTCCGCATTGGGCTGGCCAACCAGCAAGCGCGCGTGGCCGGCGGTGAGCTTGCCCTGGCGCACCAATTGCTTTACCGGCTCCGACAGCTTCAACAGGCGCAGCGTGTTGGCGACATGCGGCCGGCTCTTGCCGACGATCTGGGCAACGTCGTCCTGGGTGCGGTTGAAATCGTCCATCAACGCCAGATAGCCGTTCGCCTCCTCGATCGGATTGAGGTCGGCGCGCTGCACGTTTTCGATGATGGCGTATTCGAGCGACTGCGCGTCGGTCGCATCCACCACCGCGATCGGCACGTCGTGCAGGCTGGCGCGTTGCGCCGCGCGCCAGCGCCGTTCACCGGCGATGATCTCGAACGTGTTATCGCCCGCCTCGCGCACTACGATCGGCTGGATGATGCCGCGCTCGCGGATCGACGCAGCCAGTTCGTCGAGCTCGGCATCGGTGTAATCGCGGCGCGGATTGCGCGGGTTGGGCATCAGGCTTTCGATCGGCGCGCGCCGCGGCTTGCGCCCTTGCTCGACCGGCGCGTTTTCCTCGCCGACATCGCCGATCAGCGCAGCTAGGCCGCGTCCCAATCGCCTATGCTCCGCCATTGCCGCCGCTCCTGACCCTCTCGCCACGCCTCGCCTCTTCTATTGTTTGCCGTTTTTATGGTTTGTCATGCGGCGGAAAAATCACCCCGCCTTCAATTCTTTCTCGCGCTGGATGATCTCGGTGGCGAGCCGCAGGTAAGCTTCGCTGCCGACGCATTTGAGATCGTAGACCAGCACCGGCTTGCCGTAAGACGGCGCTTCCGAGATGCGCACGTTGCGCGGAATAATGGTGTCGTAGACCTTGCGGCCCATGAACTGGCGCACGTCGGCGACCACCTGGTTGGAGAGATTGTTGCGCGCGTCGTACATGGTGAGCACGACGCCGTGGATTGACAGTTTCGGATTGAGGCTGTTCTTCACCTGCTCGACGGTCTTGAGCAGTTGCGACAATCCTTCGAGCGCGAAGAACTCGCATTGCAGCGGCACCAGGATCGAATCCGCGGCCGCCATGGCGTTGACCGTGAGCAGATTGAGCGACGGTGGGCAGTCCACCAGCACGTAAGTGAAATCGTAGGCGCGCTCGCCGGCGTTGAGCGTGTTGAGCGCGCCGCGCAGGCGGAAGGCGCGGTCGCGCGCCTGGCCGATCTCGAGCTCGAGCCCGGAGAGGTCCATGGTAGAGGGCGCGATGAAGAGCTGCGGCACCGCGGTCTGCAGCACCGCGTCGCGCATCGGCGCGGCGCCCGTGAGCACGTCGTAGGTCGAGGTGCGGCGCGAGCGGCGGTCGATGCCCAGCCCGGTGGAGGCGTTGCCCTGCGGATCGAGGTCGACGATCAGCACGTGTTCGCCGATGGCCGCCAGCGCGGTGCCGAGATTGATGGCGGTGGTGGTCTTGCCGACGCCGCCCTTCTGGTTGGCGATCGCCAGCACCCGCGGGCGCGGCGCCGGCTCGGCCCGCGCCGTCGGCTTGCCGAAGGGGACGATTTCAGGGCTGCTGGTCTGCGAATCGGTCATATCAGGACATTCCGTGCTGGTATTTGCTGCCCGTCAGTCATCCTCGGCGCATGTTCGAGGCCGTTCGGAGCGTCATCAGGGCCGAGCATTGGTGCTTCTACGACCATTAAGGCCCCGTATGATGACGATGCAGCCCTCCGGGCTGGTCTTGCTGGGCACTTGCGAGGCCTCAATGCTCCAATATTTAGCGGCTTCAGTCAATTCAGCATCTACATCTTGACCCTTGGGGAACAAGCCAATCGCGCCCCGGGCGATCCAAGGAAAGGCTTGATCGCACAAGATTTTCAATGGGGCTAAGGCGCGCGCGGTCACCACTTGCACCGGTTCTGCACAGCTTTTCGCAAAATTCTCTGCCCTTATCTGCTGCACCACCGCCGGCACCCCGGTCACCCGTACCGCCTCGCGCAGGAAAGCGGCTTTTTTTCCATTGCTTTCAACGAGATGCACTTTAGCGCCGGGTGCATCGGCAAGCGCGCAGGCGACCGGCATGCCTGGAAATCCGCCGCCCGATCCGAGGTCGACCCAGACCCGCGCCTCTGGCGCCAACGGAATGAGCTGCAACGAGTCGGCAATGTGCCGCGTCCACAGCCGAGGAAGCGTCGAGGACGCCACGAGGTTGGTCGTTTTCTGCCAGAGCAACAGCACGTCTACGAACATGTCCAAGCGCTGTTCCGTTTCACGTGAAACAGGCGTGAGCTTCAAAGCGCGCGCTTTGTCAGCGGCGAGATCGAAAGTCCCCTGCCCGCGCCTGCTCAAGCGGACTTCGCCGCCGGTTTCTTGGCGCGGCGCACATGCGCAACCAGCAACGTCAGCGCCGCCGGCGTCACGCCGTCGATGCGGCTCGCGTGGCCAATTGTCCGCGGCCGATGCGCCTGTAATTTCTGTTTCACTTCGTTCGATAATCCGGGCAACGCCGCATAGTCTAAGTCATCCGGCAACACAAAACTTTCGTCGCGCCTGTATGCCGCCACATCTGCCGCCTGGCGCGAGAGATAAACGTCGTACTTGGCGTCAATCTCGATCTGCTCAGCGATCTTGGGCGCAAACGCGCCGAAGCGCGGCCAAATTTTCGCAAGATCCGCAACGCCGACATTCGGATACGAGAGAATTTCAAACGCAGTGCGGCGCTGGCCGTCCCTATTGAGCGCGATGCCGTGATGCTCGGCTTCTTTCGGCGTGAGCGAAACCGCGTTGGCGAATTCGCGCGCGTCTTTCAGCGCCACGGATTTTTGCTCGTGCACGCGCGTGCGTCGTGCGCCAATGCATCCGATCGCAATTCCTTTTTTCGTCAGACGCTGGTCCGCGTTGTCGGCGCGCAGCGTCAATCGATATTCGGCGCGTGACGTGAACATGCGATACGGCTCGGTCACGCCGCGCGTGACGAGATCGTCGATCATCACGCCGATGTAAGCTTGCGCGCGATCGAGGATGATTTCAGCGCCGCCGCTGGCCGCTGAAGCCGCATTGATACCCGCAAGAAGTCCCTGTGCCCCAGCCTCTTCGTAGCCTGTCGTGCCATTGATCTGGCCGGCCAAAAAAAGCCCGCGCAAGCGATTGGTTTCGAGCGTCGGCTTGAGCTCACGCGGATTGACATAATCGTATTCGATGGCATAGCCGGGCCGGATGAACTTCGCTTTCTGCAGTCCGGGAATGGTCGCGACCAGCGCATGCTGCACGTCCTCCGGCAGCGAGGTCGAAATGCCGTTCGGATAGACCGTCGTGTCGTCAAGACCTTCCGGTTCCAAGAAAATCTGGTGGCCGTCGCGCTCGCCGAACTTGACGATCTTGTCTTCGATCGACGGACAATAGCGCGGGCCGGTGCTGGCGATCTGGCCGGAATACATTGGCGAGCGATGCACGTTGGCGCGGATGATGTCGTGCGTTGCCGCAACAGTGCGCGTGATGCCGCATTCGATTTGCGGATTTGAAATGCGCTCAGTCAACATTGAGAACGGCTCGGGCGATTCGTCGCCAGGCTGCATCTGCAACGCCGACCAATCGATGCTGCGTCCATCGAGGCGCGGCGGCGTGCCGGTCTTCAAGCGGCCAAGCGCGAAGCCGATATTTTCCAACCTGCGCGACATGCCCATGGCCGGCGCTTCGCCAATGCGGCCGGCGGGAATTTTCTTTTCGCCAATGTGGATGAGGCCGCGCAGAAACGTGCCCGTTGTCAGCACGACAGTCGCTGCGCAAATCGCGCGACCATCGGCGAGTTTGATGCCGGTGACGCGGTCGTTGGCGACGATCAAATCATCGGCTTCCGCTTCAACGACTTCGAGATTGGGTGCGGTGCGGATCGCGGCCTGCATGGAAGCGGCGTAGAGCTTGCGATCGGCCTGGGCGCGCGGGCCGCGCACGGCCGGGCCTTTGCGGCGATTCAACACGCGAAACTGAATGCCGCCGGCGTCAGCCACGCGGCCCATGAGGCCGTCCAAAGCGTCGATTTCCCGCACCAGGTGGCCTTTGCCGAGGCCGCCGATAGCCGGATTGCAGGACATGGCGCCAATGGTAGCGAATCGGTGGGTGATCAGCGCAGTGCGGGCACCCATGCGGGCGGCCGCCGCCGCGGCCTCGCAGCCGGCATGGCCGCCGCCAATGACGATGACGTCGAAAGAATCCATGATGGCCGTGTTGTAGCGGAGGCAAAGGGGCCGGTCTATCCCGGTTTTCCGGGATGTTTCACGTGAAACATTGCCGGAAAAGGTGCCAGATTACCAGTAGATGCGCTATTCTTCGGCCCCGAACAGGGCCAGTTCGGCCAGCAACGCCCCATCCTCGGAGGCCGACGATGGCAGATCAGTGGACTGAGGGCCTAACGGGCGGCGTGGGTCCCAGCGGCAGCCGGCTTGGCCTGCTCATGGCCGCTGCCGCCAAAATACAGCGCCGCAAAGCCGATGGCGATGACCAGGATGAAAAGCCCGATCCAGCCGATCGCATTGGGCTCCCGCAGGACCTTTTTCCATTCGGACGTATCGGACATGTCGCTCCCTCGCTTGCCCGCCCGGCCGCGCGATGTTCAGCCAAGCCCGGGCCGGGTGCGAGACGACCCGTTGCCGCGGCGGCTGTTTGCCACAGCGAAACCCTCTCCCCGCGAGCGGGGAGAGGGTGGCGAACAGCGAAGCTGCGAGCCGGGTGAGGGGGCCTATTTGTATGCTCAAAATTGCGGAAAGACCCCCCTCACCCGCCCGCCTTTGCTGCGCTCAGGCGGGCGACCCTCGGGTCAAGCCCGAGGGCAGGCTCTCTCCCCGCAGGCGGGGAGAGGTGAAAATCAGCTATTTACCGATGCAGAAGTCGCGGAAAATCACGTCCAGGATGTCCTCGACGTCGACCCGGCCGGTGAGCCGCCCCAACGCCCGGGCGGCGAGGCGCAGCTCCTCGGCCAGCAGATCCTCGCGGCCGGCGAGTTCAGGCTTGAGCGCCCGCCGCAGGGCCGCCAGGGCATCCTCCAGCGCCCGCCGGTGGCGCGCGCGGGTCACCAGCGCCGGCTCGGCCCCGGCCAGAAAGCTATCGGCATGGCGGGTCAATTGGTCGAGCAGGGCGTCGAATCCCTCGCCGGTGACCGCCGATATGATGAATACTTGTTCATTTATATCAGATTTAGATTCATTTCTTTGAGCAGTGTCCGTTAACCTTTCATTAACCATGTCTGTTAACGGTTTTTTAGCCATAAATGTGGCTTCACTTCTTTGATTAGACTGTATTCCTGATTCATTATTTTGGTTTGGCCGCCGAACCAGGTCGATCTTGTTGCGAATCACCCAAACCGGCCGACCCGACGCCGCCGGCCGGGCGCTCTCCGGTGCGCTGGCATCCACCACCCACAGCACCAGGTCGACGTTCGCGGCGCGCTCGCGCGCGCGCCGCACGCCTTCCATTTCGACCGGGTCGTCGGTGTCGCGGATGCCGGCAGTGTCGAGCAAGGTGACCGGCAATCCGCCGAGATCGAGATGCACCTCGATCACGTCGCGCGTGGTGCCGGCATAAGGCGAGACGATCGCCGCCTCGCGCCGCGCGATGCGATTGAGCAGCGTCGACTTGCCAGCATTGGGCGGGCCGGCGATGGCGACCACCAGCCCTTCGCGCAGCCGCTCGCCGCGATGGCCGTCAGCGAGCGCGGCTTCGATCTCGCTGGCGAGCGCACGCGTCGCCTCAAGCGCCGGCGTCACCAGATCCGCCGCCACATCGGCCTCGTCGGAAAAATCGATGCGCGCCTCGATCAGCGCCAGCGCGCGGATCAGCCGATCGCGCCAAGTCTCGGCGCGGTTGCCGAGCAGCCCTTGCATCTGGCGCAGCGCCTGGCGGTGCTGGCCTTCCGTTTCCGCCATCACCAGGTCGGCGAGTCCTTCGACGGCGGTGAGATCGAGCTTGCCGTTCTCGAAGGCACGGCGGGTGAACTCGCCGGCCTCGGCCGGACGCAAGCCCTCGATCTTGCCGAGCGCGGCCAGCGTGGCGGCGATCACCGCCCGGCCGCCATGCAGCTGCAACTCAGCGGTGTCCTCGCCGGTCTCGCTGTGCGGCGCCGGAAACCACAGCGCCAGCGCCTCGTCGATCGGCTCGTTGGTTTGCGGATCGCGGATGCGGGCGAGGGCGGCTTTGCGTGGTTCGGGGATTTTGCCGCTCAGGCGTTTCACCGCTTCGCCCGCGCACGGCCCGGAAATACGCACCACCGCAATCGCCGCCGGCGGGCGGCCGGAGGAGAGGGCGAAGATGGTGTCGCGTTCTGAGGCCATCGCTGGCACCGAAGCGCCGACACCATATCGCGTCAAGAGGCCAGAGAAACTGGCGCAAAGCCGAGCCATGCGTCAGCAGTATTTTTTGCACGCGTGGAAGCAAACTGCTGCCTGCCGGCGTAGTATCGCCAGCGGAGGAAACACATGAAAGCAATGCTCCTGACAAAGCATGGCGGGCCCGAAGCGTTACGCTACGGCGATGCGCCGGACCCGGTGGCCGGACCTGGCGAGGTGGTGGTCGACATCCATGCAGCCAGCGTCAACGGCGCCGATCCCAAGGTGCGCCGCGGCGGCGGGCGCTATCAGCTCAGCCAATTCCCGCACATTCTCGGCCGCGACTTTTCCGGTGTCGTCGGCCAAGTCGGACCGGGCGTCACCGATTTCGCGGTCGGCGACGCCGTGTTCGGCGTGCTCGACGCGGGCAACGAAGGCGCCTATGCCGAAAAGCTCGCCATCAAGGCGGCGATCATCGCCAAGAAGCCCGACCGTCTCAGCCATGCCGAGGCGGCGGCGCTGGGGCTCATCAGCCTCACCGCGCTCACTGCGATCGAGGATACGGCGCGGCTCAAGGCCGGCGAGACGATTCTGATCCAGGGCGGCGCTGGCGGCGTCGCCGGATTTGCCGTGCAACTTGCCAAGCATCTCGGCGCCACGGTGATCACCACGGCCAGCGCCGGTAATCACGCCTATGTGCGCAGCCTCGGCGCCGACCGTGTCATCGACTACAACGCCGAGGACTTCACCACCATCGGTCCGATCTGCGACGTGGTGTTCGACACCGTCGGCGGCGATGTGCGCGCCGGCTGCTACAAGGTTCTGAAAGCCGGCGGCCGGCTGATGTGGATCGCGCCGGCGCCGGAGGGATTTCAGGTGCCGCGCAGCGATGTCGCGACCTTGCGGCCTGACGTCAAGCGCGACCGCGCGCATCTCGAACGGATGCTGGCGCTGCTCGCAGCGGGGGCCGTGCGGCCGCCGGAGATCACCCACTACAAGCTCGCCGACGCGGCGCAAGCGCACCAAATCAGCGAAGGACGCCATCTCCGGGGCAAGCTTGTGCTTGAAGTGCGATGACTCTGCTCGGAGCGCGCGCGCGCTCGGCATAGTAACTGTGCGTCAGTGCATCGCTCACACCGCCGGCGGCCCCGGCCGTTGCGCCTGCACCGGCGGGCAGGGCACCGAGCCGTAGGAGCAGAACACGCAGCAGTTTCCGGGCTTGGGCTTGAGCCGGGCGCCGCAGCCGGTGCAGTCGTAGAAGAACTGACAGGCGTCCACCGGCATCTGTTCCAGCTTCGCCGTGCCGCAATGCGGACAGGTGATGAGCGACTGGTTGATCATGGTGCCGGCCTCGTGATTCCCGGTTGAGCGTCGAGCAAAGCTGCATCCTGTCGCCGCGACAGAGTCAAGAGCCGGCTTGACGCCGGTTTGTGCCGTCATTCAAGCGCCGGAAACAGCCGCATAGCAGGCGCATTTAACCGCCGCCCGCGTAGGAACGGGCGCGCAAACGGCGTTATGATCGCCTTCCGCCGAGCATCGGGGAGGGCCTCATGACCGCCAAATCAACATTATGTCTTGCCGCGCTTTTCTCTCTCGCCTTGCTCGCGAGCGCGCCCGCGCGCGCCGACGGCGATCTCGCGCGCGCCTACAAGATCATCGAGAGCAAGAAGTTCGTCGACCTAACCCACAGCTTCGGGCCCAACACGCCGGTGTGGTCGGGCTTCGGGCAGGCGATATTCACGCGGGCCTACAATCCCAAGACCAAGCGGCCCTACACCATCAAGGAGGATGGCTTTCGCACGACCTATTACAACATGGTCGGACAGTACGGCACCCATGTCGATCCGCCGGCGCATTTTGCCGAAGGCGGCGCGACCATGGACATGATCCCGCTGAAAGAAATGATCCTGCCGCTGATCGTGCTGGACGATACGCCCTATCTCGGCAAGGACCCGAACCATGCCTTCTCGGTGGCCGACCTTATGGCTTGGGAGAAAAAGCACGGCAAAGTGCCGCGCGGCAGTTTCGTTGCGTTGCGCACCGACATGTACAAGGATTGGGTCAAGGACCCGAAGCATTTCAAACGCGCACCGTTTCCGGCCTGGGCGTTCGAGACCATTAAGTTCCTCTATGAACAGCGCGGCGTCACTGCCACCGGCCACGAATCCCTGGACACCGACACCACCGACAATATGCGGTCGGAAACCTACCTGCTTGTGCACGGGCACTATCAGATCGAGGTGATGGCCAATCTCGACCAAGTGCCGGCGACGGGCGCGCTCATCGTGGTGACCTGGCCGAAGGTGCGCTACGGTCTCGGCTTCCCGGCGCGGGCGTTTGCGATCGTGCCTTAGGGGAAATGAGGAAAGACGGCCCCTCAATCCCGCGTCCGGTCCGGCAGCGGAATCGGATTGCAGTTGCGCCGGCCGGATTCGAGACACAGCTGATTTTTTCTGGCGTCGACCAGTGCGTTGACCAGCCATAGGCCGCCACCGACGACCAGAACACCGGCGACCAACAGAAAGATATTGGTGGCGCGGCGGTCGCGTTCATTTTCCTCGTCGTCCGGTTGCTTCTGCGTGTCCATCGGCATCGCGAATAACCCCTGGAAAAAATGACCTTAACACGTCCTCATGCGCGCCGCGCCGGCGCGCTATCCGGCCGGCTGCGCCAGCGCGCGGGTTTCACCCGGCTTTAAATCCGCGCTAGGCTTTGGCGATGGCCTCACCGCAAAACAACGCGCACGAAAACCGCCTGGCGCAGGCGACCTCGCCCTATCTGCTGCAGCACGCGCACAATCCGGTTGCCTGGTGGCAATGGGGGCCGGAGGCGTTGGCGGAGGCGAAAAACGCCAACAAGCCGATCCTGCTGTCGGTCGGCTATGCCGCCTGCCACTGGTGCCACGTGATGGCGCACGAGTCCTTCGAGGACGAGGCGACGGCGGCGGTGATGAACGAGCTGTTCGTCAATATCAAAGTCGACCGCGAGGAGCGGCCGGACATCGACCAGATCTACATGAACGCGCTGCATCTGCTGGGCGAGCAGGGCGGCTGGCCGCTGACCATGTTTCTCACCCCCAAGGGCGAGCCGGTGTGGGGCGGCACCTATTTCCCGAAGGATTCGCGCTACGGCCGGCCGGCCTTCGTGGATGTCTTGCGCGAGGTGGCGCGGCTGTTCCGCGAGGAGCCCGAAAAGATCGAGCAGAACCGCAAGGCGCTGCTTTTGCGGCTCGCCGAGAAGGCGCGGCCGGAAGGCAAGGTGACCATAGGGCTGGCGGAGCTCGACGGCGCCGCCTTTCATCTTGGCAATGCCTTCGACGCCACGCACGGGGGCTTGCGCGGCGCGCCCAAGTTTCCGCAAGGCGCCATGCTGGAATTCCTCTGGCGCGCGGGCATCCGAACCGGCGCCGCCCGCTTCTTCGAGACAGTCGAGCTTACGCTCGAGCATATGAGCGAGGGCGGCATCTACGACCATCTCGGCGGCGGCTTCTCGCGCTATTCGGTCGACGAAAAATGGCTGGTGCCGCATTTCGAGAAGATGCTCTACGACAATGCGCAACTGCTGGAACTGCTGGCGCTGGCCTGGCAGCGGGGCGGCAATGCGCTATTCGCCCAGCGCGCCCGCGAGACGGTCGGCTGGCTCAAGCGGGAGATGGTGACGAAGGAGGGGGCCTTTGCCGCCTCGCTCGACGCCGACTCGGAAGGCGAGGAGGGCAAATTCTACGTCTGGTCGCTGGCTGAGATCGAGGCGGCGCTCGGGCCCGACGCCGCCGATTTTGCTGCAGAATACGACGTGACGGCAGGCGGCAATTTCGAGGGCCATAATATCCTCAATCGTCTCAAGCGCTTACCGCGCAACATGGAAACTGATGCTGCGGGTGCTCATGCTGCAAGTGGCGAAAACGATGCTGCAGCACGATTTTCCATGTTGCGCGGTAAGTTATTGGAAATACGGGATAAACGTATCCGGCCCGGGCTCGACGACAAGGTCCTGGCGGACTGGAACGGCCTGATGATTGCCGCGCTGGTCATTGCCGGCATTATTCTCGACGAGCCGTCCTGGATCGCCATGGCGCGGCGCGCCTTCGATTTCATCGCCAAGACCATGACGCAGAGCGAGCGGCTCGGGCATTCCTGGCGCGACGGCAAGACGCTGTTTCCGGGGCTGGCCTCCGACTACGGCGCCATGATCCGGGCGGCGCTGGCGCTTTTCGAGGCGAGCGGAGACCGAAACCTGCTTGAACAGGCGCTCACGTGGCAGCAGGTGCTCGATTCGCATTATGCCGACCGCGAGACCGGCGCGTATTACCTGACCGCCGACGATGCCGAAGGCTTGGTGGTACGCCCGCATGCCACCGCCGACGACGCCACCCCTAATCCCAACGCGGTGGCGGCGGGCAATCTGGTGCGGCTGGCGGCTTTCACCGGCGACCACCATTGGCGCGCCAAGGCCGACCGGCTGATCGAGGGCATCGTGTCGGCGCAGGCGCAAAACCTGTTCGGCCACGTGGCGCTGCTCAATGCGCTCGACCTGCGCCTGCGCGCCGCCGAGATCGTGCTGACCGGGCCGGACGCGGGCGCGCTGACGCAGGCCGCGCTGAAACTGCCGTTCCTCGACCGCATCGTACTGCGGGCCGCCTCCGCCGCCGACCTGCCGGCTGCGCACCCGGCACAAGAAAAACTGAAGGCCACCAAGGGCAGCGCCGCCTTCATCTGCGTCGGCGAGCGTTGCTCGCTGCCGGTGAGCGAGGCAAATGAGATTGCCAATGCCGTCAAGGCAATGAGAGGATAGGCGGCTCATTCGCGCGTGGGGTCGCATGCAGCAGCATATTCAATATTGCACAGCGCCGGATGGTGTGCGGCTCGCCTATTCCATAATCGGCAAAGGCGCGCCGATGGTGCGCACCCCGCATTGGTTCGCGCACCTCGAATACGACTTGGTCAGCCCAGTTGTGCGCCACATGGCGCTCGGCCGGGCGCAGCAGCATTCATATCTCCGCTATGACGCGCGCGGCATCGGTCTGTCGCAACGCGACAACGTGGAGATTTCATTCGATCGCTTCGTCTCCGACCTCGAAGCCGTCGTCGATTGCGCCAAACTCGATAAATTCATTCTGTTCGGACTGTCGCAAGGCGCATCCCAGGCGATCGCCTATGCCGCGCGACATCCAGAGCGGGTTACCTATCTCATCGTTTTCGGCGGCTTCACACGCGGCCTTCTGCATCGCGAAAATATCGAGAAGCAGAAAGAGACGCTCGAACTCGCCTGTGCGCTCGTCCGCAATGGATGGGGCGGCACCGAGGAAGCGTACAGGCAATTCTTCACGTCGCAATTCATTCCGGACGCCGGCAAGGAGCTGCAGCACTCGCTCAACGAGATGCAGCGAGTCGCGGCCACGCCGGAAATGGCGGAGCGTTTTCTGCGGGCGAATGCCGATATCAACGTCGCCGCCTTGCTGCCCAAGATCAAAACGCCGACGCTGGTGCTGCACGCGACCGGCGATCTACGTGTGCCGTTCTCCTCGGCCCAGGAAATCGCGGCCGGAATCCCGAATGCAAAGCTGGTGCCGCTTGAATCGCGCAGTCATCTGAT
>Ga0307417_10000866_pt1 | contig 12359 bp, 12 predicted proteins | sample SalMarWE160210MG_2_FD_202514 | JGI IMG/M metagenome (GOLD analysis project Ga0307417, IMG submission 202514) | Salt marsh sediment microbial communities from the Plum Island Ecosystem LTER, Massachusetts, United States - WE1602-10 | ecosystem: Environmental > Aquatic > Marine > Intertidal zone...
CGGCAGGCCGGCTGGTCATCCGTCCCTCCGGCACCGAGCCGGTGATCCGTGTGATGGCCGAGGGCGACGACCCGGCGATGGTCGGGAGCGTCGTCGACACGCTGGTCGGCGCGATCGAGCGCGCCGCGGCCCCGTGAGCGCGCCCTATCCGGTAAAGGGCCGCGTGCTGATCGCCGCAGGCTCCGATTCCGGCGGCGGCGCGGGCATCCAGGCCGACATCAAGACCGTGACGGCGCTCGGTGCTTACGCCATGACGGCAATTACCGCCCTGACCGCGCAAGATACCAACGGCGTTCAAGGCGTCGTCGGCGTTGAGCCCGCCTTCATCGCGCAGCAGATGCGCATGGTGCTCGACGATATCGGCGCGGATGCGGTCAAGACCGGCATGCTGCACAACGTCGCGGTGATCGAGACGGTTGCCGGCGTCCTGGCCGAAAAGGCGCGGGGCGTTCCGCTCGTGCTCGATCCCGTCATGTACGCCAAGGGGGGGCACCCGCTGCTCGAGCCGGAGGCAATCGCCTCTCTCAAGGCGACGCTGCTGCCGCTCGCCGCTGTCGTCACGCCCAACATCCCCGAGGCGGAGGCGATCGCCGGCGCCACCATCAAGACAGTCGCCGACATGCACGCCGCCGCTCGCGCCATCGTCGCCATGGGACCCCGCGCCGTACTGCTCAAGGGCGGCCATATGGAAGATGCCGAGGTCACCGACATCCTCTGTCAGGGCGACGGCGTGGAGGAGATGACGCATCCCCGCATCGCCACGCGCCACACGCACGGGACCGGCTGCACGCTCGCCTCGGCGATCGCGGCGGGACTGGCGCAGGGCATGGAGCTTGCCGCCGCAGTGCGGCGCGCGCGGGCCTACGTGCTGGTGGCGATCAAGACCGCGCCCGGCTTCGGGCACGGCCATGGGCCGCTCAACCACGCTCATACCGTGGCGCCGTTCGACGGCGCCTAAACGACGGGCGTGCCGCTCGACGCTGGCGCGGCGAGGATGTCGGCCAGCGTCTTCAGCCCGGCTACCATCTTCTCGCGCGTATCCGGCAAGCCATAGCAGATCCTGACCGCATGCGGCGGCTCGGCACGGCCGACGGCGAAGGCTTCGGACGATGTGATGCGGACCTTGCGCCGTGCCGCCTCGGCGACGAAATCATTCGCCCGCCACGGGTCGGGAAGATGAAGCCAGGCGTAGACATGCCCCGGCACCGCGTCGAAGGTGCAACCGTCAAGAATATCCCGGACGATGTCGAGCCGCGCTTTGGATTCCGCGACCCGGCTCTGCAGGATCCTGTCGACCGTGCCGTCCTCGATCCATTGGACGGCGATCTCGGCCGTCACCGGCGTCGCCGCCCAGCAGGTCGCGCGCACGCCGACGCGCAGACGGTCGATCATCGACGCCGGCCCGGTCACGAAGCCGATACGAAGCCCCGGCGCAACCGCCTTGGACAGACTGGTGATGCAGACGCCGAGGTCGCCGACCATCGGCGACAGCGGCGGCGACAGCGGCGCCGGGCGCGACGGCAGCAGCGCGGTGAAGATGTCGTCCTCGATGACGGTCACGCCGTGACGCAGCGCGATCTCGGCGATCTCTTCCCGGCGCGCCTGCGGCATTGTCGCGGTGGTGGGGTTGTGCCCGCTCGGGATGCAGTAGAGCGCGCGCAGCGTGCCGCGCTTGCAGGCGTCCTCGAACGCGTCGGGCAGGAGCCCGTCCGCGTCCATCGGCAGCCCCTCGAGCTTGATTCCCAGCATCGCCGCGACCGCCTTGATGCCGTTGTAGGTCAGGCATTCGGTCGCTATCCGGTCGCCCGGCTGGGCAAGGGCGGCGAAGGTCACGGCGATGCCGTGCTGCGCGCCGGCCGTCATGACGATGCGGTCCGGCGATGCCTCGATTCCGGTCCGCGCGAGCCAGGCCGCCCCCGCGGCGCGGTAGCGGGCCGAGCCGCTGGGCGGGCCGAGCAGGGCGGCGCATCGCGGGTCGTCCGCGAGCCGCCGCAGCGCCGCCGCGAAGTGAATGCCCTCTTCGCCCGGCGGCGGGGCGGCCATCGCCATGTCGATGACGTCCGATCCGGGCTCGGCCAGCGTCGGGTACACCTGATGGAGCCCCGGTCGCATGACATAGGTGCCGCTGCCGACCGCACCTTTCACCAGCCCGTTGCGCTCGGCCTCCGCATAGCCGCGGCTGACCGTGCCCACGGCCACGCCGAGCGTCCAGGCGAGGTCTCGCAACGGGGGAAGCTTCTCGCCCGGGGCAAGGCGGCCGTCCGCGACGTCGGCGGCGATCGCCTGGGCGATGGCGCGGTATTTCGGGCCCTTGCGATTCGATAGGTCTGGCTGCCAATTTGTCATGGTGACAATATAATAATTGAATCCATATTTGAGACAGTCTACAAGCCGTTTTCCGAAAAATCGAGATCAATTTGACTCGATAGGAAGAGAAAAATGGATACAAATGAAAATTGTTACCATTTCCTGCCAGCCGATGAGGTCCGGCAGGCCCAGCGGCGTTTCGTCGGGTCGGCGCGTCGGACGTTCCTGTACATCGTCGAGACGCTGACGCTCTGGTCGGCACGCGCGTCGCAGCGCCGCCGCCTGAGGGAGCTGGACGGGCATATGCTGAAGGACATTGGGCTCAGTGGCGCCGATGTCGAGCGTGAAGGAGGCAAGTGGTTCTGGCAGAATTGATCGACGAAAGGAAAGGCATCGCCATGCAGCTTCCCATCTATCAGATCGACGCCTTTGCCGGCCGTGTCTTCGCGGGCAATCCGGCGGCCGTGTGTCCGCTGCCGGAATGGCTGCCGGACGCAACGATGCAGGCCATTGCGGCGGAGAACAACCTGTCGGAAACGGCATATTTCTGCCGCGAGCCCGATGGCTACCGAATCCGTTGGTTCACGCCGGCGGTCGAGGTCGACCTGTGCGGTCATGCGACGCTGGCGAGCGGCTACCTGCTGCTGACACGTTTCATCCCGACGGCGGACTCGGTCGACTTTGCCTCGCGTAGCGGGCCGCTGTCGGTATCGCGCAACGGTGAGCTGTTTACGCTCGATTTTCCGATGGCGCGCGCCGAGCCGGCGGCGTTGCCGGCCGGCCTGCTCGACGCGCTTGGCGCGTCGCCGGCGGAGAGCCTGCGGGCAGGCGACCGCGTCATGGCGGTCTACGATAGCGCGGCGCAGGTCCGCGCGCTGGCGCCGGACATGGCCGTGATCGCGCGGTTGGCGCCCGGTGGGCTGCTGGCGACGGCGCCGGGCGAGGAGCACGATTTCGTCTCGCGCTATTTCGTGCCGTCGCATGGCATTCCGGAGGACCCCGTCACTGGCTCGACGCACACGGTGCTGACGCCCTACTGGGCCGAGCGGCTCGGCAAGGCGACCCTGCGGGCGGCGCAGCTTTCCGCGCGCGGCGGCGAGCTCGAATGCGCGCTACGCGGCGACCGGGTCGCGATATCCGGGCGCGCGGTGCTTTACATGGAAGGCACGATCACGATCTGATGACGGCGCCCCGGGATATCCGCATCGAGGTCGCGACAACGCCCGCCCAATTCGATCTCGCGCGCGCGCTCATCCTGGAATACGCGGACTGGCTTGCCGTCGATCTCGCCTTCCAGGATCATGAGACGGAGATTGCCGAGATCGAGCAGGTCTACGGGCCGCCGATGGGGCGGCTGCTCCTCGCGACGGTCGACGGTGAGGCGGCCGGCTGCATGGCAGTGCATCCGCTGCCCGTGTCGGGCGAGGGTGAGCTAAAGCGCCTTTACGTCCGCCCGGCGTTCCGCGGTCTCGGCCTCGGCCGCATCCTGATGGAACGGACCATCGCGGCGGCCCGGGAGATCGGCTACCGCGTCGTCCGATTCGACACCTGGCCCGAGCGGATGCCGGAACCGCAGAGCATGTACCGCCGCCTCGGCTGCGTGGAGACGCCGCCCTATTACGAGAATCCGGTCGAGGGCGTCATTTTCATGAAACTCGATCTGAAATAGCGCAAGAAGCGGGTGGTTCGGGGCGCGTTCCTTTGCGTATGCTCGCGCCATGATGACAGACATTCAGCCTTATCAGCGGATCGAGCAGGCCATTCACTGGCTCGCCGACCACTATCAGGAGCAGCCGACGCTGGCGTCTGCGGCGGCGGCGGCCGGACTGAGCGAGTTCCACTTCCAGCGGATGTTCTCCGCCTGGGCCGGCGTCAGCCCGAAGAAATTCCTGCAATACCTGACCCTGGCGCATGCCAAGGCGCGGCTCGACGCATGCGAAAGCGTGCTCGACGCCGCCTATGACGCGGGACTGTCCGGGCCGGGGCGGCTACACGACCTGTTTGTCGCGCACGAAGCCGTGACGCCCGGGGAATGGAAGGCGATGGGCGAGGGGCTGACGCTCCACTACGGTTGGCATGACAGCCCGTTCGGGGACTGCCTGCTTGTCGCCACCGACCGCGGGTTGTGCGGGCTCGGCTTCGTCCTGCCGGAAGGGCGGGCGGCGACCGAGGCCGACCTGCTCGCGCGCTGGGACCAGGCGAAGCTCGTGGAAGACCCGGCCGCGACCGCGCCCTACGCAAAGCTCGCCTTTGGCGAGGGGGACGGCACGCTCAAGCTGGTCCTCCGGGGCACGCCCTTCCAGCTCAAGGTATGGGAAGCGCTGATGCGCATCCCGCCGGGCGCCGTCGTCAGCTACGAGCGGTTAGCGCAGCATCTCGGCAAGCCGACGGCGGCGCGCGCGGTCGCGGGTGCGGTGGCGCTCAACCCCGTCTCCTGGGTCGTGCCGTGCCACCGGGTGATCCGCGGCACGGGCGTCATCACCGGCTATCGCTGGGGACCGGACCGCAAGCGCGCACTGCTCGCCTGGGAAGCGGCGCAGGATGGTGATCGGGAAGGGGTGGCGGATTAGATAGATCGCCCTAGCTCGGCCGCATCCCGCCCCAGGCGATGAAGTTCGGATTGCGGAAGTCCGGCTTGCGGTAGAGGAAATCCGTGCCGTCGATGTTGGTGAGGCGGCCGCCCGCGGCCGCGAGCACCGCATGGCCGGCCGCCGTGTCCCATTCCATCGTCGGCCCGAAGCGGGGGTAGATGTCCGCCTCGCCGCTCGCCACCACGCAGAATTTCAGCGAGCTGCCGCAGGTGACGCGTTCCGCAACTCTCCGTCCCTCGAGGAAATGCTCGATCTCCGATCCGCTGCCGTGGCGGCGGCTGGCGACAATAGTCAGTCCTTCGGCCGGTGGCATGCGGACATGGATCGGCTCGACCGGGCCATCCCCGTTTTGTCGCGTCGCACCGCTCGTTTGGCAGCCGGTGTAGGTCACGCCGCTGTCCGGTGCGTGGACGACGCCGAGCACGGGCCGCCGATCGCGGATCAGCGCGATGTTCACGGTGAACTCGCCGTTGCGGTTGAGGAACTCGCGCGTCCCGTCGAGCGGGTCGACGAGCCAGAAGATATCGCCGACATCGGGGATACGGCCGGCCGACACTTCTTCCTCCGCGACGATGGGCACGTCCGGCGTCAGCCGCCGCAGCGCCTCCAGGATGACCGCCTCAGCGTCGATGTCGGCCTGCGTCACCGGCGAATAGTCGGCCTTCTGCTCGACGTCGAAATCGGTGCGGTAAATGGCGAGGATGACCTCGCCCGCGCGCTTCGAAACGGTCACGAGCTCCGGCAGGAGCGCAGCGGCATCGATCATGCCGCGCCCCGAATCGCGCGCCAGATCGCCTCGGGCGTGGCCGGCATGTCGATATGCCGGACTCCGAATTCCGACAGCGCGTCGACGATGGCGTTGATCACTGCCGGAGGCGCGCCGATGGCGCCCGCCTCGCCGGCGCCCTTGATGCCGAGCGGGTTGGTCGCGCACGGCACGTCGTCGCGCAGCGCGATGGCGAGGCCGGGCAGATCGTCGGCACGGGGCAGGCAGTAGTCCATCAGCGAGCCGCTGACGAGCTGGCCGCTCTCGCGGTCGTAGACGCATTTCTCGGTCATCGCCTGTCCAACGCCCTGGCCGATGCCGCCGTGAACCTGCCCGCGCAGCAGGTTCGGGTTCACGACGGTGCCGAAGTCGTCGACGACATTGTAGGCGACGATCGCCGGTACGCCGGTCTCGCGGTCGATCTCGACCTCGCAGACATGGCAGCCGTTGGGGAAGGTCGGCACATCGCCCATGAAACGGTCGTCGGCGCTCAGCCCGTCGGCGCCGGCGGCTTCCACTGTCTCGGCGAGGGTCAGCATGCGGTCGGTGCCGACGACACGGAACGCGCCGCCCGTGATTTCGATGTCGGCGACGGCGACCTCCAGCTTGTCGGCGGCGATCTCCTTGCCCTTCTCGATCACGCTTTCCGTTGCGCGCAGGGTGGCGACCCCGCCCTCGGCCAGCGCGCGCGAGCCGCCGGTGCCGCTGCCCCGCGCGATCACGTCGGTATCGCCCTGTACGACCCGGATCAGGCCAATGTCGATCTCCAGCCTGTCGGCGACGATCTGGGCATAGGCGGTCTCGTGGCCCTGGCCGTTCGATTGATTGCCGACCAGCACGGTAGCGCCGCCGTCGCGGTCGATGCGGACGGTCGCCGCGTCGCCGACGCCATAACCGCAGGCCTCGATGTAATAGGCATAGCCGAAGCCGCGCAGCTTGCCCGCCTTCGCCGAGGCCGCCTTGCGCGCGGCGAACCCGTCCTGGTCGGCCAGCGCGAGCGCCTCGCCGAGGTGCCGGGCGAAGCGGCCGCTGTCGTAGACCGCGTTCATGGCGGTCTTGAAGGGCATGGCCTCCGGCGGGATGAAGTTGCGCCGCCGCAGCTCGGCCGGGTCCATGCCGATCTCGCGCGCGGCGAAATCGACCGTGCGCTCGACGGCGTAGATCGCTTCCGGTCGCCCGGCGCCGCGATAGGCGTCGATGGGCACGGTGTTGGTGAAGACGCCTGTCACCTCGAGGTGGACCGCCGGCGTCGTGTAGACGCCCGCCAGCATCATGGCGCCGCCCTCCGCCGCGACGAAGGGCGCGTAGTTGGAGAGGTAGGCGCCGAGATTGGCCGTGGTGCGGACGCGCAGGCCAAGGAAGCGGCTGTCGCGGTCGAGCGCGAGCTCCATCCTCGTCATATGGTCGCGGCCCTGGGTATCCGACAGGAAGCCGTCCGACGCGCGCTCCGCGACCCATTTGACCGGCCGGCCGAGCTCGCGGGCCGCGAACAGCGCCAGCGCATGCTCCGGATAGAAGAAGATCTTCATGCCGAAGCCGCCGCCGACATCCGGGGTGACGATGCGGAAGTCGCGCGACGACATCTTGAAGATGTTGCGCGCGAGGATGCTGCGGATGAAATGCGGACCCTGCGACGGCGTGTAGAGGGTGAAGCGCTTGCCGTCCCAGTCGCCGATGGCGGCGCGGCCCTCCAGCGGGTTCGCGATGATACGGTTGTTGACGAGCGCCAGCGTGACGACCCGGTCCGCCTTGGCCATCGCGGCGTCGGTGGCGGCGGCGTCGCCCGCCGCCCAGACGAAGCAAGTGTTCCGCTCGGCGTCGGGCCAGATCTGCGCTGCGGACGGATCGGTCGCGCCGCCGGTGTCGGTGACCGAGGGCAGGGGCGCATAGTCGATCTCGATCAGGGCCGCGGCAGCATGCGCGCCGGCGAGGGTTTCGGCGACGACGAAGGCGACCTGCTCGCCCACGTGACGGACCCGGCCGCTCGCCAGCACCGGCCGCGGCGGGGCGACCATCTTCTTCCGGCCATCCTGCGTCATGTCAGTCATGCAGGGCAGCGTGCCGAGCCCGGCCGTCTCGATATCGGCGGCGGTGTAGACGCCCAGCACGCCGGGCGCGGCCTTCGCCGCCGCCGTGTCGATCCCACGGATCTCCGCGTGCGCGTGCGGCGAGCGCAGCACGACGGCGTAGGCCTGATTGTCGAGCGCGATGTCGTCGGTATAGCGACCGCGGCCGGTCAGAAGACGCGCGTCCTCGACCCGCTCGACGGCCTGTCCGATGCCGAATTTGCCCATGCTGGAATGCCTCGTGCGACGGTTGCCGCGATCATAGGTAACGGGCGAGGCGCGTTAAAGCCTAATTGTAGCGGTGGGCTGCCGTCGTTTCGCCGTCGCGATCCAGCGTTACGGCGCCGGGCGACCAGGCGGTGAAAACCTCCGCTATGTCTTCCTGCGGCTGCAGTGGCCGGTCGATACGGGCCTTGTGCTTCAGATGCGCGAGAAAATCCTCGGGCGCGGGCAGACTCTTCCAGACTTGCGGCAGGAAAAAGCCGTGCCGGGTCCCGTTGTGGATGTGCAGGCCGTCGATTCCGGGGCGAAGCTGTTGCAGCAAGTCCGCTTCATTCCGGAAGGTCAGCGGGCGGCGGGGCGACAGGACGGAGATCGAGAGCTCCAATCCCGGCAACTCGTCTGGCCGCAACGGCTCGAACCGGGGGTCGCGGAACGCGGACCCGAAGGTGTTGTGGACGACGTCGATCATCAGCGGCCGGATGGGTTCGATTGTGCCGATGCAGCCGCGCAGCGCTTCGCCGTGCCGCAAGGTGACGAAGGTCGCTCGTTTCTCGGACAGCGGCGCCGGAAATTTCCCGAGATCGATCTTCGGCGGCGGTCCATACCGCAACGCGTAGCGTAGCGAGTCGGCAGCCGTGTGGAGCAGACGATCCGCATGCGGTCGTATCGACTGGTCGCGATCGGTATCGTCGGCGGCGATGTCGTCCTTGCCGCCTTCCGTCAGTATCCATGAGCCGTAACCCACGACACGGTCGTGCGGCCCCGCGGTGTCGCCGGAATTCCGGAGGTCCAGCCGCCGGATCGACAGGCCATGGCGCCGCGCCGCACTGAGCAATCCCAGTATCGGCAGCCGGCCGCACGCCTGGTCACGGTCCAATCCCTGAAGGTTGAAGGATTCGATGGCAGCGGCGGCGCTTGCATCCATCCGCTGCGCGGTGGCGTAGTCGTGATAGTGGCTGAGGTCCGAGCTGATCACGATCAGCGTTTCCGGTCCGCCCCACAGGCGTTCCAGCACCTCGGCGACCTCGTCCGGGCTGGCGTCGCCGACCACCAGCGGCACCAGTGCGAAATCATGCAGGATGCGCTGCAGGAAGGGGACCTGCACCTCGAGGCAGTGCTCATCCTGATGGGGCGTGTCATGCAGCGTGACCTGCGGAAGGTCTGACAGCGCGGCGATCGACGCCCGGTCGACCGGTACGTCGCCGAGCGGTGTCCGGAAGGCAGTTACACTGGGGGCCACAAGGCCGCGCACGGCAACGCGATGCGCCGGGCCCAGCAACACGACGCGGCGAACCCGGTCCGCCGCCTTGTGCAAGGCGGCAAAAGCCGGCACTGCAATCGGCGCCGAATACACATAGCCCGCATGCGGCACGATGATCGCTTTTGGAAGCCGGGTTTCGCCGGAATCCATGGCTTTAGCCAGATAGCCGTCGACCGCCTCGCATAGCTGCCGGGCGTCGGCCGGATAGAAGGAACCTGCGACGGCAGGCGCGCGCACGGCCGTCATGGCATGTGTCTCCTGAAATTCGGAATCATCGGCATGTCCCCTCCTCCTACCATATCTAGGTATTCGCACCGCCCATTCCAGAGGTGGCATCTTGGATCGGCGGCTTTGCGACACCACATATTGTTTGGGTAGCTGGAGGAACAGACCCTATGACGGATCGGATCGAAGGTGTTCCGGGCCGCTATTGGAAGCGGCTCGCCGACGGGCGCATTCAATGCGACGTGTGCCCGCGCGAATGCAAATTACAAGAGGGGCAGCGTGGCCTCTGCTTCGTGCGCGGGCGGTCGGGTGACCAGGTCCTGCTCACGACCTATGGCCGGTCGAGTGGCTATTGCATCGATCCCATCGAAAAGAAGCCGTTGAACCATTTCCTGCCCGGCACGCCGGTGCTGTCCTTCGGCACGGCGGGCTGCAATCTGACGTGTAAATTCTGCCAGAACTGGGACATCTCGAAATCCCGCGAGATGGACCGGCTGATGGACGAGGCGCCACCGGCGGTGATCGCCGAGGCGGCACTCGATACCGGCTGCCGGTCGGTCGCCTATACCTACAACGACCCGGTGATCTTCCTGGAATATGCCGTCGACGTGGCCGCCGCCTGCCGCGCGCGGGGCGTCAAGAACGTCGCGGTGAGCGCCGGCTACGTGAAGGAAGGGGCGCGGGAAGAGTTCTTCGGCGCGATGGATGCCGCCAACATCGACCTCAAGGGCTTTACCGAGGACTTCTACGGAAAGCTCTGCACCGGGGCGCTGGGGCCGGTGCTCGACACGCTCGTCTATATCAAGCACGAGACAACGTGTTGGCTCGAGATCACGACGCTGCTGATCCCCGGGCAGAACGATTCGGAGGCCGAGATTCAGGCGATGACCCAGTGGGTGATGGACAAGCTTGGGCCGGACGTGCCGCTGCATTTCTCGGCCTTCCATCCGGACTACCGGATGACGGATGTAGGCGGTACCCCGCCGGAGACCCTGATACGGGCCCGCCGGATCGCGCGCGACAACGGCCTGCACCACGTCTACACCGGCAACATCCACGACAAGGATGGCGGCAGCACCTACTGCCACGGTTGTGGCACCCGCCTGATCGGTCGCGACTGGTACGAGCTGTCGGACTGGAACATCGCGCCGGACGGAACGTGCCGCAAATGCGGCACGGCCTGCGCCGGCGTCTTCGACGCGAAGCCGGGCCGCTGGGGACGCCGCCGCGAGCCGATCCGGCTGCGCGATTATGCCCGGCGCATGCCGGCTGCCTAGTGCGGGGTTCAGCCGAGGATCGTTCGCCGCAGCCTTTCGAAAAGCTGTTCGTTGACCTCGACGCCCCAGGTATTGTCGCGCTGTTCCTCGACCAGCCGGTAGCCGGCGCGCTCGTAGAGCCGGCGCGCCTCATCGAGGCCTTCGAAGGTGGAGAGGTAGGAGCGGCGGTAGCCTTTACGGTCGCAGAAGTCGACCGCCTGCTGCAGGAGGACCCGGCCGACGCCCTTGCCGCGCAGCGTCTCGTCCACGATGAATACGCGGAGATGCGCGCCGAGCGTCTTCGCTTCCGGTTCCCCGCCGTCGACGACGATGGAGCCGACGATCTCATCGCCGGAAAGCGCGAGCCAGATGCCATCAGTCGCCCCGTCGAAGCGCCTCAGAAAGGCGGCGAGCTCGGCGGCGACGGTGGCTTCGAAATACAGGCCGAAGCCCCAGTTCGCGCTGTAATAGCGCGCGTGCAAGGCCGTGATCGCGCCGATGGCGCCGGGCCGGTACGCGTCCACGATCTCGACGGACATCGATCGATCCCACAACGAAAAATCCCCTGCCATGGTATCACACCGTGGCAGGGGTTTTGCCGACATGTCCGGGGCACTTGGACGCGGCTAGAGCTTGATAGCGTCGATCGACTTATCTTCGATCCGGTGCTTCCACCCGATCGAAGATCGATCTAGTCGAAGGCTTCGTCCCAGCTGCCGCGCGTCGCCGCCTTGGAATACTCGGTCGCGCGGTTCTCGAAGAAGTTGGTGTGCTCCACGCCGTTCAGGATCTCGTCGAGCCAGGGCAGCGGGTTCTTCTCCACGTGGAACATCGGCTGCAGGCCAAGCTGCATCAGCCGTCGGTCCGCGATGTAGCGGATGTAATGCTTTACGTCCTCGCCCTCGAGCCCCTCGACCCCGCCGAGCTCGAAGGCAAGATCGATGAACGCGTCCTCGTGGTCGACGATGGTCGAGCAGGCGACGTAGAGGTCGCGCTGCGTCTTGTCGGTCCAGACGCTCGGGTTTTCCTTCCGGAACGTCTGGAACAGGCGGATCATCGAGTTGGTGTGCAGCGATTCGTCGCGCACCGACCAGGTGACGATCTGCCCCATGCCCTTCATCTTGTTGAAGCGCGGGAAGTTCAGCAGCATCGCGAAGCTGGCGAAGAGCTGCAGCCCCTCGGTGAACGCGCCGAAGACCGCCAGCGTCTTGGCGATGTCCTCTTTCGTGTCCACGCCCCATTGCTGCATGAAGTCGTATTTGTCCTTCATCTCCTTGAACTTGAGGAAGGCGCTGTATTCGACCTCGGGCATGCCGAGCGTGTCGAGGAGATGCGAATAGGCCGAGATGTGCACCGTCTCGATATTCGAGAAGGCGGCCAGCATCATCTGGACCTCGGTCGGTTTGAACACGCGGCCATAGTGGCGCATATAGCAGTTGTTCACTTCCACGTCGGCCTGGGTGAAGAAGCGGAATATCTGCGTCAGCAGGTTCCGCTCGGAATCGCTCAGCTTGTGGCGCCAGTCCTTCACGTCGTCCGCCAGCGGCACTTCTTCCGGCAGCCAGTGCAGCCGCTGCTGCATGAGCCAGGCGTCATACGCCCAGGGATAGTGGAACGGCTTGTATATCGGATCGGCGTCGAGCAGCGACATTTTCTTGTAACCTC
>Ga0307417_10000867_pt1 | contig 12358 bp, 10 predicted proteins | sample SalMarWE160210MG_2_FD_202514 | JGI IMG/M metagenome (GOLD analysis project Ga0307417, IMG submission 202514) | Salt marsh sediment microbial communities from the Plum Island Ecosystem LTER, Massachusetts, United States - WE1602-10 | ecosystem: Environmental > Aquatic > Marine > Intertidal zone...
CGACGGTATCCGCGGCATGGTCAATGGCGGGCTTTTGACGCCGGAACTGGCGCTCAAGGTCGGCATGGCAAGCGGGCTGGCGCTCAAGAACGGCAAGCACCGGCATCGTGTGGTGATCGGCAAGGATACGCGGCGCTCCGGCTACATGATCGAAAACGCGCTGACCGCCGGGTTTACCGCGGTCGGGATGGACGTTTTCCTGCTCGGGCCGATGCCGACCCCGGCGGTCGCCATGCTGACCCGTTCGCTGCGCGCCGATCTCGGGGTGATGGTCTCGGCTTCGCACAATCCCTTCGAGGATAACGGGATCAAGCTTTTCCGCGCCGATGGCTACAAGCTGCCGGATTCGATCGAGGAAAAGATCGAGGCGCTGATCGATAGCGATCTGGCGCCGCGGCTGGCCCAGGGCCGGGACATCGGGCGGGCCAGGCGGATCGAGGAGGCGCGGACGCGCTATACCGAATATGCCAAGCGCACCCTGCCGCGGAATATCGATTTCAGCGGGCTGAGGGTGGTGGTCGATTGCGCCAATGGCGCCGCCTACAAGGCGGCCCCGGAAGCGCTTTGGGAGCTCGGGGCGGAAGTGTTTCCGATCGGCGACATGCCGGACGGGTTCAATATCAACGAAAAGGTCGGTTCGACCGCACCGCAGGCGGTTTGTGCCAAGGTCCGGGAATTGCGGGCCGATATCGGGATTGCGCTCGACGGCGATGCGGACAGGGTGATCATCGTCAACGAAAAGGGCGAAGTGGTCGATGGCGACCAGTTCATGGCGGTAATCGCCGAAAGCTGGGCCAAGCGCGGGCAATTGCAGGGCGGTGGGGTCGTTGCGACGGTGATGTCCAATCTCGGGCTCGAGCGCTATCTCCAGTCCATCGGCCTGACGCTGGAACGGACCCAGGTCGGCGACCGCTACGTGCTCGAGGCGATGCGGGCCGGGGGCTATAATGTGGGTGGCGAGCAGTCCGGGCATATCATTCTTTCCGATTTCACCACGACCGGCGATGGACTGGTGGCGGCGCTGCAGCTGCTGGCGGTGGTGCGCGAGCAGGGACGTCCGGTCTCGGAGATCACCAACAGGTTCGAGAAAGTGCCGCAGATCCAGCAGAACGTGCGGGTCAGGAGCGGCGATCCGCTCAGGAGCAAACTGGTCATGCAAACGATCAGCGAGGCGGAAACCCGGCTCAGCGGCAAGGGACGTCTGGTGATCCGGGAGAGCGGCACCGAACCGGTGATCCGGGTGATGGGCGAGGGCGATGACGAGGGCCTGGTTTCCCAGGTCATCAAGCAGGTCACCAGCGCTATCCGTGACGCCGCCTGAACCGCGCTCCTGTCATATCCTCATCCTTATTCGACGGCCCCGAAAACGGGGCCGTTTTCGTTGGTCCCGGAAAGAAAGAACGATGTTTAGACTTTGGTAAGACTTTGGGTCAACGCGGCGTTAAGGTTAAATTTCATGGTTAAGTGGCTATTAAGACTTGCGCAGCATACTCCAGCTCAACTCAAGCCTATCGTGCGTTCGAGCAAAGGAACTGGACAATGCGCATTACGTTGGCCGTTGGCATTGTGGCCGTCGCTTCCGTCTGGGGGGTATCGGCGCAGGCTGCAGACCTTCCGCAACTCCCGCAGCTTCCCGACCTGCCGCAGGTCGATTACGGCCTCGGCGGATCCTTCTATTTGAGGGGCAGCGTCGGCGGTTCGCTCTGGTGGGCGCCCGATGGCGAATATTGCGGCTGCGTGGCGACGTTCACGACCCCCGGCTACGGCTATTCGCTCGGCGTCGGTATCGGCTACGATTCCGGGGTGGGGCCGCGTGCCGATGTGACGCTCGACTATCTCAGCATCAGCAATCTGACGAGCTCGACGGCGGATACGGTCAACCTGCGTAGCGGGCTTTTGCTGGCCAATGCCTATTACGACTTCCCGATCTCCGGTTTCGGCGCCGAAGGCGGCACGTCGTTCTATGTCGGTGCCGGCTTTGGCGCGGCCTACAATTATTCGGAAATCCCGACCCTTGGCAATTGGGGCACCTCGCTGGAAGCGGCGGGCGCGGTCATGGCGGGCGTTTCCTACGACATGGGCAATATGGTTGCCGATATCGGCTATCGCGGCATCTATATGAACAAGGTCATGGATCAGCCGGTGAGCGGGCCGACCTATCTGATCAACAACAACTGGATCCACGAAATCCGGGCGTCGATCCGCAAACGGCTCGATTACTAGCTAGACTACGATACGAGAACTCCAGCTCCGGAACGGCGTCCCACGGGACGCCGTTTTCCTTTTGCGCTACCCTTGGTCCGCGAACTGGAAGCGGGCGAAGCGGTCGAGGGCGGCCTCGATCACCCGCGTGTGGTCAGTCGCGGTTCCGCGGCCGACCCAATGCCAGGCCTGGATCAACAGGGTCCGGGTCTCGCGGTCGGCCTTAAGATCGAGGGCGGCGACGATTTCGTCGCCCGAGAGGACCGGCAGGGTGAAATAGCCCATCTGGCGCTTGTGCCTTGGCACATAGGCTTCGAAGAGGTGTGCGTAGCCGAAGAAGCGGGCGGTGCGGCGGCGCTGGATGACCAGCGGGTCGAAGGGCGACAGGATATGGGTGAGGGTGGCCTGGGGCGCCGGCGTTTCCAGGACTTCGGGCCTGATCCAGTGCGGCACGGTCTTGACGCCTTCGATGGCGACGCGAAGCAGCCTTTTGGCGCGGACGTCCTTTTCGATCAACGCAGCGAGGGCGGGCTTGTCGATGGCGGGCTTGGCATGGGTGGCGTTATGGCAAATGGAGTCCATGCTGACCACGCCCTGGGCCCGTAGCGCCCGATCGAGCAGATAGCGGGTGGTCTGGCGGGCGGTGGCGGGCCCGGGCAGCTTGTCCCAGCCGAAATGGCGCTCCATCAGCTCATAGGTCTTGAGCATGCCGTCGCGTCTGGATATGGCCAGCCGACCGCCGTAGAAGCCGGCCTGCAGGGCGCGCTTGGACGGCTTGCGGCTGGCCCAGAGATGTCCCTTTTCCACCAGCCGGTCGTCGGTGATGTCGGAGATGGCCAGCGGGCCTTCGTCGCGGACCCGGTTCAAAACCTTGCGCAATTGATAGGCGCTGACCTCGCCGCCCCAGCCGGCGGGGTCCTTGCGGTGGGCTTTCATGGCGCCGGTATAAAAACGGATGTCACGGACCGGCACGAAGCTCAAGGCATGGGTCCAATATTCGAAAACCGTCTTGTCGACGGACTGGACATGGGCGAGGTCGGCCCGGCGATAGGCAGGAATGCGGTTGTAAAGAATGTGGTGGTGGCAGCGTTCGATGACGTTGATGGTATCGATCTGGACATAGCCGAGATGTTCGATGGCGGCGGTGACCGCTGCCGGTCCGCTGCCGAAGGGCTCGGGCAAATCGAGGCGCTGGGCGGCGATCCAGATGGCCCGGGCCCGGGCGGCATCCAATTCGATTGGCTTTGCGGCATTCCGGCGCGGGGCTTCGGGGCGGTTGGGCGGCACGTGACTTTCCTCCTGCGTTCGGCTTGCCAGTGGTACAGATTCCTGTTTTGTTCGCAAGGGCGCGGGCGAGGAGGTTGCAGGGTGGCTGAAAAGATTCGGGTCGGCATCGGTGGCTGGACCTTCGCGCCGTGGCGCGCCGGGGTGTTCTACCCCAAGGGGCTGGCGCAGGCGCGCGAGCTCGCATTCGCCAGCCGGGCGGTGACCTCGATCGAGATCACCGGCACCTATTATGGCAGCCAGAAGCCGGAAAGCTTCGCGAAATGGCATGACGAGACGCCGGACGATTTCGTCTTCGCGGTCAAGGGGCCGCGCTTTGCCACCAATCGAAAGGTCCTGGCCGAGGGCGCGGCTTCGATCGAACGGTTCCTGGCAAGTGGGGTGACCCATCTCAAATCGAAGCTCGGGCCGATCAACTGGCAATTGGCCCATACCAAGAAATTCGATGCCGGCGATATCGAGGGCTTTGTCAGGCTGTTGCCGAAAAGCGTCGACGGGATCGACCTCAAGCACGCTATCGAGGTCAGGCATGACAGTTTCCGGCATGCCGAATTCGTCGATCTGATGCGGTCGCATGGGATCGCCATCGTCTTCGCCCAGCACGCGACCTATCCGGCGATTCCCGACCTGACGGCGTCCTTCGTCTATGCCCGGCTGCAAACGGCGCAGGAGGAAGAGGTCGCGGGCTATTCGCAGAGCGAGCTCGACAAATGGGCGGAGAGGGCACGGCAATGGGCGGAAGGCAAGGTGCCGACCGGGCTCGAATATGCCTCGACCGCCGGCGATGGTGTCGCGGGCGGCGGGCGGGAGGTCTTCGTCTACATGATCGGTGGCGACAAGGTGAAAAACCCGCTGGCGGCGCAAGCGCTGATCGCGCAGCTCGGGTCGTGAGGGCGGCGCAGGGGTTTGACGCCGATCATTGTAGACAGGCGCCGCGGCGCTCGGTCATGTCACGTTTTGACAGACTCAAAACGCATGACCTGAGTCTCTGAGTGGTCGCCTGTTCGAAGCGGAAAAGTGGTATCCACTTTTCCTGAACATGCTCAAAGTCCTTAAGTGGTCGCCTGTTCGAAGCGGAAAAGTGGTATCCACTTTTCCTGAACATGCTCTAGGCTGAGTTTTCAAGCAAAAGCGAGGGCATTGCAATGGAACGCAGGATCAACATTACCCAACATTCGTCCACCGGTCTTTTGTGGTTCATCGGCTGGCTGTTCACCATCGGCTATTTGAAACTCGGGTTCTGGCAGGGCGTGCTCGGCATGATCGTCTGGCCGTATTTTCTCGGCAGCCATTTCGCGATGTGACCATCGCCTTAAAGGCAAGCCTTGATGCGTTTCATCGCCTCGAGGATGTTCTGGGTCGAACTGGCGTAGGAAAAGCGCAGATAGCCTTCGCCATAGGCGCCGAAACTGGTGCCGGCGATGGTGGCGACGCCGGCCTCATCGAGGAACTTGTCCTGAGCCTGGCGGGCCGTCAGCCCGGTGCCGGAGATATTGGGGAAGGCGTAAAAGGCGCCGGCGGCATCGACGCAGGTAAAGCCCGGGATCTGGTTGAGCTCGGAGACGATGATCCGGCGGCGGGCATCGAAGGCGGCGACCATTTCCGCGACCGCCTCCTGCGGGCCGGTGAGAGCGGCGATTCCTGCATATTGGGCGGCCGCGTTGACGCAGGAATGATCGTTGATGCAAAGCCGCGTCGCGTGGGGCACGAGTTCTTCGGGCCAGACGGCATAGCCCAGGCGCCAGCCGGTCATGGCGTAGGTCTTGGACCAGCCATCGAGCAGGATGAGACGGTCGCGGATTTCCGGATAGTGCAGTAGCGAGACGTGCTGGCGCCCGCCATAGAGCATTTGCGAGTAGATCTCGTCGGAAAGGATGGCGACATTCGGATGATCGGCGAGGCCGGCAACGAGCTTGTCGATTTGCTGTTTCGGGGTGACGCCGCCGGTCGGGTTGGCCGGCGAGTTGACGATGATCAGCCGGGTTCGCGGGGTGATGTGGGAGAGGACGGTTTCGGCATCGAAGGCGAAACCGTTTTCCTCCTCAAGCGCGATCGGTACGGGCGTGGCACCGGAATAGCGAATGACCGATTCATAGATCGGGAAACCGGGATTGGGATACATGATTTCGGCGCCGGCCTCGCCGAACATCAGAACGGCGAAAAACATGGTCGGCTTGCCGCCGGGAACGACGACGACGTGATCGGGATCGATGGCGGTGCCATGGCGGTGTTCGAGGTCGATGGCGACCGCTTCACGCAGGGCCGGAATGCCATTGGCCGGGGTATAGCCGTGATGACCGTCGCGCAGCGCCCTGACGCCGGCCTCGACGATGTGCGGCGGGGTCTGGAAGTCGGGTTGGCCTATGCCGAGATTGATGATGTCGCGGCCCTCATGCATCAGCTTCTGGGCGCGGGCAAGCACCTCGAAGGCGCTTTCGGTGCCGAGGCGCGACATGGACTGGGCCAGATGCAGCATTTTGCTCCCCCGCGACGCAGGAATTGCGCTCGGTCACGTCACGTTTTGGCAGACTCAAAACGCATGACCCAAGTTCTTGAGTGGTCGCCTGTTCGATCCCCGGATCAAGTCCGGGGAGAAAAAGTGGTCTCCACTTTTCCTGAACATGCTCCCGCCTTGAGTGGTCGCCTGTTCGAACCGGAAAAGTGGTATCCACTTTTCCTGAACATGCTCCCGTTGCGGCAAGAGCATAATCGATCGGGCGGGAACGGGAAGAGTTTTGCCGGGTGGAGCCGGCGCTTGGGCAATGCCGCAGCAAAACCCGGCTCCGGTATTGCAAGCGATACCGTCAGAATGCGGCCCTTTGGGTGGCCTCCCGTTGCCGATCGGGCGTGCCGCGCGAGACCCTTGGAAGTCACGCGGGGTCGGGTCTAGCCGGCAGTTTTCTTGCTGGCGCGCGTCTTGGCGGCGGCGGGCTTTGCCTTTGCCGCAGGTTTGGCCTTGGCGACAGGTTTGGCCTTGGCCACCGCCTTCTTGACCGTTGCGGCCTTGGTGGAGCGCTTCGGCTTGGTAACGGCGTGGGCGCCAAGTTCGGCTTCGGCCCGCAGCCAATGATCGCGGTCGCGGCCCATCGGATGGCCTTCGGCCTCCCAGATTTCATAGGCTCGCGCGGCAACCTTCGACGCATCCCTGAGTTTGGTGATCTGCATTTAGCATGTCCCCGTGGGTATTGATCGTAACGCATTGCCGATGGCACGGATCGCCGCCCGCCCGTCGTTCAATGCGGCGTGAATGATAGTCCGATATTGCGGCGGCAGCTAGGCGGGGGTGAGCAAGGCTGCCATCCTTGCGGCGCGGGGCTTCGGCGCCGCGGCGGCGGCATCCGCTGCCGCAACGGTACGGCGTCAGGAGACGGCGCGGGCCTTTGCCAGGCGCGGCAGCAAGGCGCCGAGCTCCATTTCGCGCACGGGTTTTGAAAAGAAGAAGCCCTGCAATTCCTGGCAGGCGATGGCGCTCAGAAACTTGGCTTGGGCCTCGGATTCAACGCCTTCGGCGACGATTGTCATCTTGAGGGAATGGCCGAGGGAGGCCATGGCCCTGAGAATGCGCTGGGCGGCCTGGTCGTTGGGCACCCTGTCGACGAAGGACTTGTCGATCTTGATCTTGTCGAAGGGGAATTTCAGCAGATAGGACAGGCTCGAATAGCCGGTGCCAAAATCGTCCATGGCGATGGTCACGCCGATACGCTTGAGTTCTTCGAGCTTGGTCACCAGGTCGTCGGCGCCGGCCATCAGCACGCCTTCGGTGATTTCGAGCTCCAGGCGGTCGCTGGGCAGGTCATGATGCCTGAGCGCCCTTTGCACGACCGAGATGATGTCGGAATCGCTGAACTGGCGCGGCGACAGGTTGACGGCGACCTTCATCTGCGCCGGCCAGGTCTTGGCGACGCGGCAGGCCTCGTTGATTGTCCAGTCGCCGATTTCGACGATGGCGCCGGTTTCCTCGGCCACGGGGATGAACTCGGCGGGCGGCACCACGCCGCGCAGGGGATGGTTCCAGCGCACCAGGGCCTCGAAGGCGGTCGGAACGCCGGTCGAGGCGTCGACAAGGGGCTGGAAGTAGAGTTCGATCTGGCCGTTCCTGACGGCATCCTTGAGTTCGCTTTCAAGCAGGCGGCGCTCGCGCACTTCGGAATCCATCCTGGTTTCGAAGAATTTCCAGTCGCCGCGGCCCTGCCCCTTGGCGCGGTAGAGCGCCAGGTCGGCATTGCGCAGGAGCTGGGCGGGACGGGTTCCGTTCATCGGTGCGACGACGATACCGACGCTGGAGCCCAAAAAGACGCGGGCGCCCTCCCATTCAAAGGGCAGCGCCATCTCTTCCATCAACCGGTCGGCGATATGTTCCAGCTCCTGGCGGGAGGTGAGGCCGGGGAAAAGCACGGCGAATTCGTCGCCACCGAGACGGGCGCAGAAATCGCTTTCGCGCACGCAGCGGCGGAGCCGTTTGGCGACATCGGCGAGAACGCTGTCTCCGGCCGGATGGCCGAGGCTATCGTTAATATTCTTGAAGTGGTCGAGATCCATCAGCATGAGAGAGAACGGCGCGCCATAACGTTCGAGCCGGGCGACGAGATGTTCGAGGTGGAAGTTGAAATGGCCGCGATTGAGCAGGCCGGTCAGGCTGTCATAGTGGGCGAGCTCGAGAATGGCCTGCTCGCTATGCTTGGATTTGGTGATGTCGAAATTGGCGCCGACAAAGCCGGTGACCTCGCCATATTCGTCGCGAACCGGGGCGCCCGACATCTTCCAGTAAAGCGTTTCGCCCTCGACCTCCAGGTGCAATTCGACGTTGTGGAAAGGCTGGCGAGCGCCCATCGATCTTGCGATGACGGAAATGGAATTGTCGGTGGCGGCGGCCTGAAGCGTGGACACGAAGGCGACGAGATCGATGCCAATGGCTTCATGCGGCGACAGGCCGGTCGCCCGTTCGAATCCGGAACTGACTTGCAGAATGCGGCCCGCGGCATCGGTGCGCCATGTCCAGTTTTGGGTGCCTTCGGCGCCTTCTTCGAGCAGCATGGTGGTCAGCAGGCCGGCATTTTCCGCTCGTTGGGCGGCGCTGGAGAGGCCGAGGCGCATCTCGTGCTGGCGCCAGGCCCAGTATATGGTGATGCAGAGCAGACCGACGACAGTGGCCAGGAGCGGGCCGGTATCGGGGGCATTGACGGCGCCGAAAAGACCGGCACCGACCCCGGCGAGCGCCAGAAGGGCAAAAGCAACGGCGGACCAGCGGGACGAGACGATAAAGGAGCCTGTGGCGGCAAAATACAGGAGCCAGCCGAGCAGGCCGCCCGGGCCGGCCTCCGGCCTCAGCGCAGACGGCAGCACCGTCCAGGCGGCAAGGCCGAGCGCGAGGCCATGCACCAGGCCGGTCAGGTGAAAGGCGGTTCTGCGCGCCGAGCGCGACAGGTCGGCGAAGCTCAGGATGGCGATTTCGGCGAGTTGTGCGGCAATGGCGAGGGCGATGGCGGCGACAAGAAAGCCCAGGCCCGACGCCCGGTCGGCGCCCACATACATGATGCCGAAGGCGACGACAGTAAGGCCGAGAACGAGCATGCGCGAAAAAAAGACCGACCAGTTCGCCTGTCGGTGGGTCGGTACTTCGTGCAGGAATTGTTGCAGGGGTTGCTTCATGACACTGCCGGGGTCGCTGACCTGCGCCGCTTGGGCGACTATGCTGTGAAGTCCTTAAGTTTCGGTCACTTGCGCGCGCTGCAGCTTTTTCGATCCGCTTGCCGCTTTCACGATTTATTTAGGAAAATTTCTGCCCCGAGGTCGGTAATATTAATTACACCATTCGACTTAGGCCCCTGTTATTGTGGAGACGGTAGCTTTCCTCTTGCCCCGAGCAGTGGGTGAAGAAGACAGGGAAGCTAAATGAAGACCGATCGTAGCAGTCGAGAGGCGGCTGTTCCCGGCGAAGCATTGGCCGGCAGCCTTCGTGATTATCGTGCCCCGAAAGGTCCCGACCTGATCGGTCGCTCGGAGGGTTTCTTCACCTGGCAGGACATGCGTCGCCAGCATGGTTTGTGGCCCTATGCGCGGGCGACCGAAAGCGCGCCGCAGGCGCGTTGCGAGGCATTGTCGGATACCGGGCGGGCGTTTTCGGGAGTCAATTTCGGATCGCAGGACTATCTCAGCCTCAGCTCGCATCCCGAAATCAAGGCGGTGGCCGTCGACGCGATCAAGCGCTATGGCGTGCACAGCGCCGGCTCGGCGGCGCTTCTGGGCAATACCGCGCTGTCTCGGCGGCTCGAGGCGGCGCTGACCGATTTTCTGTTCGGCCGCGAAATCGTGCTTTATCCCACCGGCTGGTCGGCCGGTTTCGGCTCGATCCAGGGTTTCGTGCGTCCAAGCGACCATGTGGTGATGGATATCCTGTCGCATTCGTGCCTGCAGGAAGGGGCGAAGGCGGCGACCTCGAATATTCACTATCACGGGCATCTCAATCTCGGCGCGGTGGAAGCCAAGCTCAAGCGCATTCGGGCCAATGACACGGACAACGCCATTCTCGTGGTCACCGAAAGCTTGTTCTCGATGCATGCCGACACTCCGAATATCGCCAGCATGCGGGCGCTTTGCGACGAATACGATGCGAGCCTTCTGATCGATTTCGCCCATGATCTGGGTAGTATGGGGCCGGACGGCTACGGGCTTTTGGGTCTGCAGGGCATGACCGAGGCCGCCGATATCCTGATCGGCAGCTTTTCGAAGACGTTTGCCTCCAATGGCGGTTTCGTCGCCGTCAAGACACGGGCGGCGGCGGAATACCTGCGCTATTACAGCGCCACGCATACCTTTTCCAACGCCTTGTCGCCGGCGCAGTCGGCGACCGTGCTGAAGGCGCTTGAGATCGTGCGTGGGGCCGAAGGACACGTGCGGCGCGAAAAGCTGATGGCGAATATCCTGGCCCTGCGCGCGGCGATGGCCGGTGCGGGTCTCGAGGTTCTCGGCGATCCCTCGCCGATCGTGCCGGTCAATGTCGGTGCCGAGCCGGTGGGGCGCTTCGCGGCCCGTGAGCTCGAACGGCTGGGCGGGATCGCCAATCTGGTCGAATATCCGGCGGTGCCGCAGGGCAATGCGCGTTTCCGGTTCCAGGTGATGACCGACCACAGTCCCGAGGACATCGAGGCGGTGACCAAGATATTGAAGGTGGCCATGGCAGGTGCTGTGGAGGCCTGGCATAGGGTTTCCGAGAGCGGCGCGGGGCCGGCGGTGCCGGCGCGCAGCGGGCGATTTGCGGCTTGATCGAAAAGGGGAAGACGAACGAATGGACGCGAATGATATGACACCGAGGCTATTGGCGGTCGACGACGACGTTGCCTCGGCCGAGCTGGTGGTCAGAGTTGCCGAGCGCTGCGGGTTCGAGGCGTTTGCCACTTCGGACTCGCGGGGGGTCGTCAATTTGTGCCGGGCGCTCGATCCGGCGGTACTGGCTGTCGACATCTGCATGCCCAATATCGATGCGATCGAATTATTCGATCATCTGGTGGCGGCGGGGATCAATTGCCGGATCATCCTGGTGAGCGGCCAGGACGAGGCCGTGTTGCGCAACGCCCAGAAGCTGGCGATCAGCAAGGGGCTCGGCGCGACCGACTATGTGCAAAAGCCGATCGATCTGGGCACTTTGCGGTCGATCCTCTTGACGACCAACTACGCCGTCGCCTCCTAAGAGAAGCGAACAGACCGGGTTCAGCCTTTGGCCCGGGTGCTTTGGGCCCGGGCGTCTTGGGCCGGGCGAAATGTCAGCTGCAGATTGATCTTTTCGAGCAGGCGCGGCAGGTCGATCGGCTTGGTGTCGAAGTCGGCGCAGCCGGCGGCGAGGGCGTTGGCGCGGTCGGTTTCGAAGGCGCTGGCGGTCAGGGCGAGAACGGGAATTCCGGCGGTCGCCGGATCGGCTTTCAGGTGGCGGGTCGCCTGGCAGCCATCCATTTCTCCCAGGCCGATATCCATGATGATGATGTCGGGCTGCAATTCCCTGGCGGCGGCGATGCCGCTCGGGCCGTCGGCGGCGGCGCGGAACCTGAAGCCGCGGCGCTCGAGGCGGCGGCCGAGGAGTTCGCGGTTGTCGGGATTGTCTTCGACATAAAGAACGAGGGGCGCATCCATGGCAATCTCCAGGTTTTGTCCTATGCGCTTGCGGATCAGGCGGCCGAGCCGGCGGCCGAAGGGGCGACGGCGGTTGTGTCGAGCCTTGTCAGCACGTCGGACAGCTTCGCCGGATCGAGCGGCTTGAGCAGGAAGCCGTCGCTCCTCTCGGTGCGGGCCTTGGCGCGTTCGTCGACGACGCTGAGCAGGACGACGGGCAGGGATGCGGTGGCCGTATCCGATCTCAGGGTCTGCATGACCTCCCAGCCATCCATCCCGGGCATCAGGATATCGAGCAATATGGCGCACGGCCTGACGGTGCGGGCGAGCTGCAGGGCGGCGCTCGGCTCGGGGGTGCAGACCGCCGAATAGCCGAGCTTGGCCAGCATGCGCTCGGCCAGTTGCAGGAAGGCGACGTCGTCATCGATGACCAGGACCTTCTGGCGCTTGCGATGATCGGGGGCATGACCCGACAGGCCGGCGAACCCGGACTTGCGCTCGGCGAGGGCGGCCTCGGCGTCGGCGAGAACCGGATCGGCGGGCGCCGGCGCGGCCGCTCCACCCGCGTCGCGAGGCAAAAGGATGGTGAAGGCGGACCCGACATCAAGCTCGCTGGTGACGGCGATATCGCCGCCCAGGAGGTGGGCGAGGTGGCGGCTGAGGGAAAGGCCGAGGCCGGTGCCGCCATAGACCGCGGAAATCCGGGCGTCGGCCTGGGAGAAGTTGGAAAACAGGCTATCGAGCTGCTGCCTGGAAATGCCGATGCCGG
>Ga0307417_10000868_pt1 | contig 12358 bp, 12 predicted proteins | sample SalMarWE160210MG_2_FD_202514 | JGI IMG/M metagenome (GOLD analysis project Ga0307417, IMG submission 202514) | Salt marsh sediment microbial communities from the Plum Island Ecosystem LTER, Massachusetts, United States - WE1602-10 | ecosystem: Environmental > Aquatic > Marine > Intertidal zone...
TCAGCAAGAGGGAGCGGATGAAGCTCGACAGGGTCGCCATGCGCGAGCGTGACGCAACCGAGCGGGCTCGATCCTTCTCGGAGGTCAATCTGGGATTCACAGCCGAGATGGCCAAGCTGGAGGCGACGCGCTGTCTCGAGTGCGCCAGGCCAAAGTGTGTCGAAGGGTGTCCGGTGGGCGTTCATATCGACGAGTTTGTCGGCCATGTGGCTAGCGGTGACATCGAAGCTGCGGCGCGTGTCATCCAGCGCGACAACCTGCTCCCCGCCATCTGCGGCAGGGTCTGCCCCCAGGAGAACCAATGCGAGGGCGCGTGCGTGCTCGTCAAAAAGGGCCGGCCTCTCGCCATCGGCCATTTGGAGCGATACGTGGCGGACTACATCCGCGACGAGGGTCTCCGGTTGGTCGCCGGCCCCACCGATACCACCGGGCGCCGGGTCGCCATCGTCGGCAGTGGGCCTTCCGGCCTGGCCTGCGCCGGTGACTTGATCCAATCGGGCCACACCGTCACCGTCTATGAGGCGCTGCACGAGCCCGGCGGCGTACTCGTCTACGGCATTCCCGAGTTCCGGCTTCCCAAGGAGATCGTCAGCGCGGAGATCGCAGGTCTCGAGGAGCTCGGCGTGCGTTTCGAGATGAACGCCATCGTCGGAAGGACCCATACTCTCACCGAGCTGCTTGCCGAGAACGATGCCGTGTTCATCGGCGTTGGGGCGGGGCTACCGCGCTTTCTCGACATCCCGGGCGAGAACCTGATCGGGGTCTACTCGGCGAACGAGTTCCTCACCAGAGTCAACCTCATGAAGGCATATCTGGCGACGAGCGACACGCCCGTGCTCGACGTCAGGGACAGGCGGGTCGTCGTCTTTGGTGGCGGGAACACAGCCATGGATGCCGCCAGGACTTCGCAGCGGCTCGGTGCTGGTGACGTCCGGATCCTCTATCGCCGCACCGAGCAAGAGATGCCTGCCCGACGGGAAGAGGTGAGACACGCCCGCGAGGAGGGGATCAACTTCGACTTTCTCGTGTCGCCGACGGACTTGTTCGGGACCGACGGCGTGCTCACCGGGCTCACCCTGCAAGAGATGGAACTCGGCGAGCCCGACGATTCGGGACGCCGCCGCCCTCACCCCGTCGCAGGTGCCATCCGCACACTCGACGCAGATCTGGCCATCGTGGCCATCGGCAACGGAGCCAACCCGCTGCTCCTGTCGACGGTTCCGGAGCTCGAACGCACCCGGTGGGGAACGATTGCCGTCGACGAAGCCACCGGTAGGACCAGCATGCCCGGGGTCTTTGCCGGGGGTGACATCGTTACCGGCGGCGCCACGGTCATTCTCGCCATGGGTGCGGGGCGACGCTCCGCAGCCTCCATCGAAGACTGGCTACAGGACCCGACTTGGGAAACGGCGGATCCCGAGGAGATCGCCCCGGCATAGCCAGCGTCGCCGTGGTGCGAATACAATCGACGGAGATGGGTGTGACATGACCGGATTGTTTGTAGACATGCTCGGGGCGGGCAGGGTCCTCATTGCCGACGGCGGCATGGGCACCCTCCTGCTGGAGCGAGGGCTGAAACGAGGCCAGTGCCCGGAGCTGCTCAACGTTGAGCAGGCACAGCTCATTGCCGATATCCACCGCCAGTACGTCGACGCCGGAGCCGACATCATCCTCACCAACACATTTGGAGGGACCGCACCCCGACTCGGCAATTTCGGGCTGAGTGATCGGGTGCGTGAGCTCAACGCGGCAGGTGCCGCCATCGCCCGCGAAGCGGCAGCCGCGGCGGGCCGACCGGTGGCGGTCGCAGGCAGCATGGGACCGATAGGCGAGATGTTCGCACCTTTCGGTCCGCTCGAGCCGAAGCGGGCTATCGAGGCGTTCGGGGAACAGGCCGGGGCGCTGGCGGAAGCCGGTGTTGACGCACTGTGGATCGAGACGATGTCGTCGCTCGACGAATTGGACGCGGCTTTCACGGCCGCTGCGGGCACCGGTCTACCCACCGTGGCCACGATGAGCTTCGACACTCACGGCAGGACGATGATGGGCGTTGGCCCTGCTCAGCTGGGCGAGTGGGCCGGCCGCCAGACGGGGGCTCCCGCGGCGATCGGGGCCAATTGCGGCGTGGGGCCGAGTGACGTGGTGGCCGCGGTCGAGGCGATGGCTGCAACCGGCATTGCCACGGTGGCCAAAGCCAACTGCGGGCTACCCCGGCTCATCGACGGTGTCGTCCGCTACCCGCTGCAACCGGCGGACATGCCGGAATACACCGCGGCGGCGCTGGCAGCGGGGGCGCGTATCGTCGGGGCATGCTGCGGCTCCACACCCGCCCACATCGCCTCCATAAGGGGTGCCGTCTGATCGACGGTAGATCTCGACAACACCCCTGCGGGGAGTCTTCTGCGACCTTCACGCCTGTCCGGCGGGCCAATATGATGTGCAAATGCCGGCGAACGTGACGCCCGATTACAAGGCTGCCGAGGCAGCGTTCCGGAAGGCGCGCGATCCGGAGGAGCGGCTCACGTGTCTGCGCGAGATGCATCGCACCATCCCAAAACACAAGGGTACCGAGCACATCCGCGCCGATATCAAGACCCGGATCAAGGAGATCACCGACGCACTCGCGGGACCGAAAAAGGGAGCGACTCGCACCGGGCCTGCCACGGTCGTCCGACCCGACGGTGCCGCTCAGGTGGCACTCCTCGGACCACCGAACAGTGGCAAGTCGGCGCTCCACTCGCGTCTGACCGGATCGCATTCGCACTCTGAGCCATACCCGTTCGCCACCCAATACCCGAAGCCGGGAATGATGCCGGTCGACGACATATATCTCCAGCTCGTCGACCTCCCGTCTCTGGCCCCGGAGCATCCGATTGCGTGGATCGGAAACGCTCTTCAGCCGGCGGACTGCTGCCTGCTCGTCGTCGACCTGGCCCACCCCGGGACAATCGACCGGATCGGTGCGCTCCACGAGCTGCTCGCCGCGCGGCGGGTCCATCTGGTCGATCGCTGGCCCTGCCACGGCGACACAGCCACGGCGATTGCCGATCCCGACCCATTTGCCGTGTATCTGCCCACGGTGCTCGTCGTCAACAAGATCGATCTCGAGCCCGACTTCCACGACGACGTGGAGGTCTTCGAAGATCTGACCGGATATACGTACCCGTACCTCGGCGTTTCGGCGGCAACCGGTGTGGGTCTAGACGATCTCGGCAAGTGGCTCGTCGACCACCTGGATGTGGTGCGCGTCTATACCAAGGTTCCGGGAACGGAGGCCGATTTGACCCGGCCTTTCACCGTGCGGCGTGGACAGACAGTCCACGATGTAGCCCGGCTCGTTCACAAGGACGTCGCCCGCACCCTGAAGTACGCACGGGTTTGGGGCCCGGCGTGCTTCGCCGGCCAGCATGTCGGACCGGAGCACGAGGTCGTCGACGGCGACATCCTCGAGCTGCATTCGAGCTAGCTCGCCCGGCGGTTCACCGCCGAGATCACTGCGTTCTGGATGTCGGACAGCTTCTCCTCCGGCACCCGGCTACCGAGTTTGTCGGCGAGGAATGCCCGCTGTTCTTCCTCGCTCATTGCGAGAAACTGACGCTTCTGTTCGTTGAGCTTGGCGACACCGACGCCGATGCCGACGGCGATGGCGAGAATGATCAGCAGTTTCACAAGCTTGGCCATGAGGCCTCCTTTTTGCTTCCTCCCGCTACGGTACCGCAGCCGGGACTCAACTTCGCCTGGTTTCCACGGCCACTCAGTCCGCTACCATCGGCGCGCTATGACCCCACCCTCCTTCCGCAATATTGCATTGATCGCGCACGTCGACCACGGCAAAACCACCCTGGTCGACGCCATGCTGCGCGCCGCCGGCGTTTTCGGGGCACATCAGGCCGTCGTCGACCGGGTAATGGACTCCAGCGACCAGGAGCGGGAGCGGGGAATCACGATCCTGGCGAAAGCGGCATCGATCGAGTGGAAGGGGACCCGGATCAACCTCGTGGACACCCCGGGCCACGCCGACTTCGGTGGTGAGGTGGAACGGGCCTTGATGCTCGTCGACGGTGTGCTCCTTCTCGTCGACGCGGCCGAGGGCCCGATGCCCCAGACCCGGTACGTGCTGACCAAGGCGCTGGCCAGGGGCTTGCCCGCCGTCGTGGTGATCAACAAGGTAGACCGGCCCGACGCCCGGATCGACGCGGTCGTCGACGAGGTGTACCAGCTGTTTTTCGATCTCGATGCCGAGGATCGCCACATCGAGTTCCCCATCATCTCCTGCATCGCCCGCCAGGGCATCGCGGTGAAAGGAATCGGGATGCCCGATCCCGATTCCGACCTCAGCCCGTTGCTGGACACGATCGTCGCCACCATCCCCGAACCGGCGGGTGATTCCGAGGCACCGCTGCAAGCGATCGTCACCAACCTCGACGCGTCGGACTACCTGGGTCGGCTCGCCATCGGCCGGGTGATCCAGGGAACCCTGCATCGCGGCGAGCTGGTGACACTGTGCCACTCGCGACAGGAAGAGCCACCGCTGCGGCGGAAGCTGACCCAGCTCATGGGCTTCGCCGGTCTGGAGCGGACCGACGCCGACGAGAGGACGGCGGGCGATCTTTTCGTGATTGCCGGGTTCCCCGAGGTGGAGATCGGCGACACGATCGCCGACGCCGACGACCCTCACCCACTGCCGAGAGTGGAGGTCGACGAGCCCGTCCTACGGATGACGTTCGGGGTCAACACGTCGCCGGTAGCCGGTCGGGAAGGCAAGTATGTGACCTCGCGCCAGATCCGAGACCGTCTCGAACGCGAGGTTCTCGGCAACGTCTCGATACGGATCGGCCCCACTGCGTCGCCCGAGATCATCGAGGTGGCGGGACGCGGCGAGCTCCAACTGGCCGTACTCATCGAGTCGATGCGGCGCGAAGGCTACGAGGTGCAGGTGAGCAGACCCGAGGTCATCATCCGCGAGATCGACGGCAAGCCGCACGAGCCTCTGGAGCGGGCGGTAGTCGACGTGCCCGACGAGTACGTGGGCGTGATCACCCAGGCCGTCGCCCCGCGCAAGGGCAAGGTCACCGACCTCCGCCCCGGTGATACCGGGCGCACCATCGTCACCCTCGAGGCGCCGGCACGTGGTCTGCTCGGGTTTCGCTCGCTGCTCATGACGTCGACCCGCGGTACCGCGCTCGTGCACCAGCAACATGCCGGGTGGATGCCGTGGGCGGGCGACCTCCCCCACCGCGTCGGCGGAGCGATGATCGCCGACCGGAAGGGCAAGAGCACGGGGTTCGCTCTCGACAACCTCCAACAGCGCGGTGAGCTGTTCATCGGGCCCGGCGTCGAGGTCTACGAGGGGATGGTCATCGGAGAGGCATCGCGACCGCAGAACATGGTTGTCAACCCCACCAAGGGCAAGCAGCTGACCAACATCAGAACCCACCAGACCGACGAGGCCATCAAGCTTAAGCCTCCACGCGAGCTCACCCTGGAGACGGCGATCGAGTGGATCGCCGCCGACGAGCTCGTCGAAGTGACGCCCGAGTCGATACGGGTAAGAAAGCGGCTACTTGCCGACAGCGACCGGAAGCATGCCAAGCAGCGCTGAAGGCCCGTGGAGCCAGCCTCAGAGTGGGGCGAGCACCATTGATACACTGCGGCACACTCTTCTCAGGAGCTCTCCGTGCCGCACCCCGCTGTTTCTTTCAACGATGTTCAAACCGCCGCCGAACAGATCGAGCCGTTTGTCCATCGCACCCCGGTAGCCACGTCGGCGACACTGAACAGGCAGACCGGCGCCGAGATCTTCTTCAAATGCGAGAACCTGCAGAAAGTAGGTGCGTTCAAGGCAAGGGGGGCGGTCAACGCAGTCATGTCGCTCGACGACGCCGGTGCGGGCGTGGTGACGCACTCCTCAGGCAACCACGGAGCGGCGCTGGCGTACGCTGCGTCCATCCGCGGCATCCCCTGCACCGTCGTCATGCCGGAGGACGCCCCCCGGGTCAAGGTCGACGCAGTCCGAGGCTACGGAGCAACCATCGAGCTCTGCAAGCAGATGGAGCGGGACAGCACGGCCAGGCGGGTCGTCGAAGAGACCGGGGCGACCATGATCCATCCGTTCAACAACGCGGCCGTCATCGCCGGCCAGGGCACCGCGGCGCTCGAGCTCATCGAGGATGTCGGCGACCTCGACGTGCTGATCGCGCCGATTGGAGGGGGCGGTCTCCTCTCCGGCACCGCCATCACAACGAGGGCCCTCCTCCCGGCCGCCCGGGTCATCGGCGCCGAGCCGTTCGAGGTCGACGATGCCTACCGCTCGCTCGAGACGGGGATCATCCAGCCCCGGGTCGAGGGCCCGAGCACCATCGCCGACGGTCTGCTCACGGCCCTCGGGGATCTCACTTTTGCCACGCTGCGGTGGGCAGGTGTGGAGATCGTGAGGGTCAATGAGGATGCGATCGTCGCGGCGGCGCTGTTCCATCTGCACCGGATGAAGCTCCTGGTCGAGCCGTCGGGAGCCACCGGTCTCGCTGCGGTGCGCGCTCTGGGCAGCACCATCGCCGGCAAGCGCGTCGGCATCATCATCAGCGGCGGCAACACAGACCTGCGCTGGCTCCCCCAGCTCAATCCGATTCCGGCGTAACGCGTGCCGGGACCCCGGCATGGTCTACGCAAGAAGCGCTCAGATGGTACGGAAGTAGTGACCCTCGGGGAGCGGGGCACCGACCCGGGTGAGGGCGATGCGCCAGGAAGGGGACGACCCGAGGATGGCGCGGAGCACGCTGATGAGCAGCCGGCCGCCGATGACAGCTCCCGGTCGCCGCTTGACCCCGATGGTGGTGCGTAGCGAGTCGGGGATGGTCGCCACCGCTGCCCGGAAGAGGACTCCGTAGCCAAGCCGGATGTTCCACCGCAGCGGGGGACGGCGGAGAAAAGAGACTGCATTGACCATCCCTGGTGACGGTCCGATATCGGGATGGTTGACCACCCAGCCGGCCAGCCCGGCCGCGGTATCCGGCATCGGGTCTGCGTCGAGAAGACGACCGACTTTGGTCTGTTCCGCAACGAACCTGTCTGCATCTGCGGCGCTCAAGCGATCCCTCCCGTACCACTGATACGCCACGAGAAACGAGTCGGTCAGCACGTTGTGTACCCAGGCGGCATCTGCCGGATCGTCTGCGGCGTAGGGGCGGCCCCGGTCCGACTCGCCGCGTACGGGCCGGTGTGCCCGGCGCACGATCTGTACCGCCTCCTCCACCTCGGGTATCGCCCCGAACGCCGTCGCGGTCACATAAGCCGACGTTCTGGACAGCCGGCCGAGCGGATCCTCCTGGTACCGGGAGTGATCGGCCACCCCGGCCGCCACCTCCTGGTGGGCCGCCTGCACCAGCAGGGCCCGGATCCCACCGATGAAGGTGGTGACATCGCCGATCACCCGCCAGGTGACCGAGTCGGGCCCGAATAGCCCCGGATCTCCCCGGTAGTCGAGGGAGTGCTCGAGCGGGTAGGGGGCGTGAGCGAACAGACCGGTAGTCGCCTGGACTACGCGTTGCCGCAAACCACGCACCGAAGCCGGCTGAGGTTCAGGAGAATGCCGGAAAGACCTCACGAGCGAATAGCTCCAGACCGGATGTGTCGTACGCCGCATCCTGGAAATAGACAATCGCATAGGTGAGCCCGGCTGCAACCCACGGCTGCAGCTTGACCACCAGCTGCTCGGGTGTACCCGCCGTGGCCCGGAACATCCGCTCCAATCCTTCGAGTCGGTCCGGTGTGACAAATGGCCGGTAGCGATCGAGGATCGCGCCGACTTTGTCATCGACCTCCGCCTCTGTTGCGGCGCACACGACGTTGAAGTTGGACGACCGCACGATTGCATCGAAGTCCGAGCCGACATCGGCGCAATGGCCCGCCAGTACCTCGGATTTGTGCACAAACTCGTCCACGTCGATGCCAAAGTTGGTGTAGGAGGCGTAGCGGGCCGCGACATTGAGGGTGAGCTTCTCGCCCCCGCCTGCGATCCAGAACGGGATGTGCGGTTGCTGCACCGGCTTGGGACGGCAGATCGCTCCATCGAGCGTGTAGTGCTTGCCTTCGAAGTGGACCTCGTCCTCGGTCCACAGCCGTTTCATGATCTCAACGGCCTCACCGAGCTCACCGATTCGGACCGAGGGCTTGGGAAACGGGAAGCCATAGCCGTTGTACTCGTGCTCGTACCAGCCGGCACCGATCCCCATCTCGACCCGCCCGCCGGATATGGCGTCGATCGAGACGGCGACCTTGGCAAGGTACGAGGGCGACCGGTATCCGTTGCAGGTACACATCTGGCCGAGACGCACCTTGTCGGTGGTGGCGGCCAGGGCAGCCATGAGCGTCCAAGCCTCATAGGTGACTTCCTGGGTGGGCACCGGGACGGTGTGGAAGTGGTCGTACACCCACACCGACTCATAGCCGGCGGCCTCGATTGTCTTGGCGACCGACAGCATCGTCGGCCATTGCTGCTCGGTCTCGATCCCGACCAGATCGAGACGCCATCCTTGCGGGACAAATGCTCCGAATCTCATGAGGGGAAACTACACCAAACACCGGCAACGTTCGCCGATGGCCACACGCCGGGCCGGAAACAACGTCTTGACCGCCCTTTGATCTGAGCTACTCTGAATGCCGATGAAGTACGCACTCGCCGCCGCCGCATGTTGCTGTTGTTGTTGCGACAGCACAATGCCGCGCGGATAGGACGAGATGTAGCCACAACTAGCAGCACAAGACTCAACTACCCGTGACGGCAAGCCGTTACGGGTTTTCTTTTTCTGGAGCATGAAATGACAGCCACCATCTCGAATACGGAGACATCTCTCGGTACCGACACCGGGGTACGCCGGTTCGACGACATCCGGGATCTGCTCCCGAACGTCGACAACCCGACACCCCTCGTTCGACTCAACCACGTCGCCCCGAATACGTATCTGAAGCTCGAATGGCTGAACCCGTTCGGCTCGGTAAAGGACAGGGCCGCGGCCTACCTGCTCGCCGGAATCATCGAACGGGGCGAGCTGGACGGGCGTGATCTCGTCGAAGCGTCATCCGGAAACACCGCGATCGCTCTGGCCGCTCTCGCCGGGCTCGTCGGAAAACGGCTCACCGTCACCATCCCCGATGGCGTTCCCGAAGAGAAGAAGGTGATGTTGCGGATGCTCGGCGCCGAAGTGTGGGAGACACCCGACGATCTTTGCCCTGTCGACCACCCGAAGGACGGTGCCATCGCCCTCGCACGCTCGCTGGCCGCGTCGGAGGGCGGGAGCCGCTTCGTGATGGCCAACCAGTACGAGAACGAGGACAACGTCAAGGCTCACTACGAGACCACCGGCCCTGAGATATGGCGCCAGACAAATGGCCGCATCAGGTACTTCGTCGCCGGTCTCGGAACGACGGGAACGATCACGGGGACCGGCCGCTATCTCAAGGAGCGGGATCCGTCCATCCAGGTCATTGCCATCGAGCCAAACCCCGGCCATCGCCTCCCCGGGCTCAAGAGCTTCGCCGAGGCGAAGGAGCCGGGAATCCTCGACTGGAGCGTTATCGACGACGTGGTCCGCGTCGCCGACGAGGACGCCTATGAGATCACCAAGCGTCTGCACCGTGAGGAGGGCCTCATCGTCGGCCCGTCGACCGGCGCCGTCGTCCACGCCATGACCGGGCTTGCCGACACCGACTCCGCCATCGCAGTCGGGATCTCTCCCGACTCCGGTTCCAAGTACTCGAGCTACTTCGCCGGCATCCTCGGCGACGAGGGCCTCCCCCGAATCTGATAGGAAGAACCATGGATATTGAACAGCTCGAAGCAACCGACACTCTCGACACCAGCGGGCTCTTGTGCCCCCTCCCGGTGTACAAGGCAGGAATCGCGCTCGGCAAGCTCGAGCCCGGCCAGATTCTCCGCTTGATTTGCACCGACCCCGGCTCTCTTGCCGATATCCCCGCCATGGCGCGCCAGCGGGGCGACACGCTGCTGGCCAGCGACAGCACGGAGGGTTCGCAGGTGTTCTGGATCGAGAAGGGGTCACAAACATGACCGCGCTCGAAAGACCGGCCGATCTCGAGCCCGGTGCGGAACCCGTACGCAAGCGGCTGGCGCTGGTGGCTTCGAAAGGAACTCTGGACCAGGCCTACCCCCCACTCATCCTGGCGACCACCGCGGCCAGCCTGGGCTGGGAAGTCGGCATCTACTTCACCTTCTACGGTCTCGACATCCTCCACAAGGATCGTATGGAGCACCTCAAGGTGGCGTCGCTGGCCAACCCTTCAGGCCCGATTCGTGTTCCCAATCTCCTGGGGGCGATGCCCGGCGCTACTGCGGCCGCAACCAAGATGATGAAGAACTGGATGAAGAACGCAAAGATGCCCGACCTCGCCGAATTCATGGAAATGGCCCGCGATCTCGGCGTCACGTTGTTCGCCTGCGCCACGACCATGGGCGTGATGGGGGTCAAGGACTCAGACTTGATCGAGGGATGTGATATCGCCGGAGCCGCCGCCTTCCTCGACTTCGCCGCCGGCGCCGACGTCCAGCTGTACATCTGAGACCGGGAGCTGGAGCCGGAAGATGGCCTCCGTCCCATCGTGGTGATAGCTGAGTTCGCCACCCATCAACCGGGCGAGGACCCGTGCGACGTGAAGACCGAGCCCGACCGAGCCGACGACACCAGCGTCGCCGGCTCGTTCGTACGGCTCGAAGATTCGTTCCCGAGCCTCGGTTGGGATCGGATCGCCGGTGTCCCGCACCTCGGCGAGTGCCCATCCCGCTTCCGCCCGCACTGTGATGCGGACCTCGTCACCGCCATGGCGATGCGCATTCGAGACGAGATTGCGCAGCACCTGGCGGAGCCGTCCCGGGTCGGCACGAGTCCAGACGGTCTCGGTGGTGGTGGCGACGTCTCCGAGTAACTCAGCCACGCGGTGGGCCTCGGCACCGAGATCGCAACGCTCCAGGCTCATGGTGAGCTGGCCGGACTCGGCCCGGGCGGTGACCAGCAGATCTTCAACGATGTCAACGACATCCCGGGTCTCTGCGGCGACGATACCGAGCAGCTCCGCCTGCTCGGCGGCGGCAAAGTCGTCGGGCCGGTTCACCAGCTCTTCGGTCAAGCCCAGGATCGAGGTGAGCGGGGTGCGCAGCTCGTGGCTGACGCTGGCGACGAATTGGTCCCGCTCTTGGAGTTGTCGCTCCAGCCCTCGCTCGGCCTGGCGCAACCGGGTCACATCGGTCGCCACGAGCACGAGCCGGTGGGGTGCCGATCGTCCGGCGACCCGACCAAGGCTCCACAGGAACACATAATCCCGTTCCGTTCCGTCGGTGTGGGCAAAGGTCACCTCGCCCGAGCCGGCGGTGTTGCCGCTTGCCAAAGCCGTCAGCATCGACCAGGCAACGTCCCGGACCCCGGGCAGGTTGGGACCGGCGACGAACGTTTCCCAGACACCGAAGTCCTCCGCCATGTCGTCGGCCATCTGGTTTGTGTACGTGAGCCGCACCAAATGCATCATTTCCGCATACAGGCCATCGAGCGACGTGGCGGGCAGACCGGTCTCCGCCATCGTGCGAACAAGAGCAATCACCCCTGAGATGTCGAATTCGAAGGTGGCAACGGGGATGACACTTGCCAGATCGCTGTACCTGCTCTGGAAAACGGCGAGCGATTCCAGAACTCTGATCACGAGATACATGACGGTTCCCAGCACCGCCACCACCACCAGACAGTCCGAGACGATCTCGAGAGTGAGCCCGTTGAGGGTGATCTGGCTGATGAGGACGATGACCAGGGCGGCCGAGAGAAACCCTGTGGCGACCCGCCAGTGCTTGTCTCTTGCGATGAAGACAGCGAGCACCCCGAGGCCGAAAACGACCACCTCACCCCCGACCCCGGCGACATATTCAGTCGCGCCGCGTACGGCGGCAAACGCCTCAGCCGCGATTGCGAACAACACAATCAACGCCAGCAGGGCGATCACGTTGGGACGGTTCTGGCGAAGCATGACCAGGGCCACCCCGGCGGTCAGCAACGCCGCGACCAGCGTGATGACGCCACCCGGCTCCCCGACAATCACCTGCACGGTCGACGAGAGGGCAAGAGCGACGCCACCGATCAAAGCAAGTCGGACCGCACTGCGCCTGGCTAGTTCGAGCACAGGGTCGGAGCCCGCTGTGGAGATCGGATTCATGATCGACCAGTCGGCAATGCCACGTTTCACTTGAGCGCGGGCACGGTGCCCCCCATACCCGGGCGAATCGCAGTACGCTCGTTGCGGGGCCTGGTGGCGGGCGTAGGGGGTCTCCAGACTCTAGCTATCGTTGGACTCATGCAACATG
>Ga0307417_10000869_pt1 | contig 12354 bp, 10 predicted proteins | sample SalMarWE160210MG_2_FD_202514 | JGI IMG/M metagenome (GOLD analysis project Ga0307417, IMG submission 202514) | Salt marsh sediment microbial communities from the Plum Island Ecosystem LTER, Massachusetts, United States - WE1602-10 | ecosystem: Environmental > Aquatic > Marine > Intertidal zone...
CGGTCCTGTCCCTGCTCACGGAGCTGATTGATGAGATCGACGAGCACGATCGCGTTGTTGACCACGATGCCGGCGAGCATGATGACGCCGATGAGGGCGACGATGTTGACGGTCGTCCCGGTAAGGAAGAGTGCGAGCACCGCGCCGACGAGAGCCAGCGGGATCGTGAACAGTATGACGAAGGGATGGATCAGGGATTCGAACTGCGACGCCATCACCAGGTAGACGAGGAAGATCGCGAGCGCCAGCGCGAACTGCATCGACCGGAACGACGCCTGCATCTCCTCGCTCTGGCCGGAGACCATCGCCGTGATCCCGGCAGGCAGTGGGGTACGGTCGATGATCCGGCCGGCTTCGAGCGCCGCCGCGCCGAGATCTCCGTAGGCGAGATTCGCGGTGATGACCGCCACTCGTTCCTGCGCGGCGCGCCGGATCTCCGACGGTCCCAGCGACACGGCAATGTCTGCCACGGCGTCGAGCGTGACCGGCCGGTTCGATGCCGGATTGACGATGAGATTGCGGATCTCCTCGATGCTCGATTGGCGCGTGTCGACGCTGCGCACGAGCACGTCGATCTTCTTGTCTCGCCAGGTGTACCGGGTCGCGAGTTCACCGCGGACATTGGCCACGACTCGGTCGGCGATGTCGCGCACCGAGAGGCCCAGCTTGGCGGCGCGTTCCTGGTCGAAGCGGATCTGGATCTCGGGGTTGCCGCGCTCGACCGTCGTCCGTATGTCCGCGAACCGGTCCGACGCCGACATCGCCTCCACGATAGAGTGGCTGACACTGGCGAGCCCGTCGAGATCGTAGCCGGAGATCTCGATCTGCAACGGGCTTTCGAAGGACATGAGTGCCGGTTTCGCGAACTCGTATTGAACGCCGGGCACGCGCGCCAGTTCACGCCGCATCGCTTCCATGGTCTGTTCTTCCGCGGCCGACCCCGAGTCGGGCTTCAGCGCGACGTGCAGCGTTCCGGTGTTGTCTCCGGCATCCACGGGATTGGCATCGAGCCGGTTACCCGTACCGGCGACGGAGTAATCGAGATTCACGTCGTCGATGCCGGTCGTCGCATGCTGCGCCGCCTGTATCGCGCGGTCGGTGTCGGCGAGCGTGGCGCCAGGCTGCAACCGGAGATTCACGTCGAATTCGCCCTGTGAGAGCTGCGGTATCAGCTCCGTTCCGAGCCGGGGGATCAGCGACATCGTGGCGAGGAAGATGAGGCTTGCCACGGCGACGACGGTCGCGCGATGGGCCAGCGCCCAGCGCAACAGCGGCGGGTAGGCGCTCGCGAGCATGCCGTACATCCGTCGCAGCAACCAGCTCGGCGGCCAGAGGAGGACCCAGAATACCCGGCCGATTCCCTTGAAGGCATAGCCGAACATGCGCACCACGAAGGCTACACCCCGTGTGAACCAGTTCGCGTGGCCTGTGTCGTCTTCGTTTTGGTAACGGCTGCCGACTGCCAGCGAGGCCAGCATCGGAATCAGCGTCAGCGCCACGATCAGTGAGAAGATCAGCGCGAAGGTTACCGTCAGTGCCTGATCGCGGAACAACTGTCCGGCGACGCCCGATATGAACACCATCGGGAAGAAGACGGCGATCGTCGTCAGCGTCGAGGCGACGACCGCGGACGACACTTCGGTCGCCCCGTTGCGTGCGGATTCGAGTATCCCCTCTCCCTGTTCGCGTTTGCGAACGATGTTCTCCAGCACGACGATGGAATTATCGACGAGCATGCCGACGGCGAGCGCGATCCCGCCGAGCGACATGATGTTGAGAGAGACGTCGTTCAGGTACATCAGGAGGAACGTGCCGATCACGGAGACCGGGATTGCGATACCGGTGATCGTGGTCGCGCGCGCATCGCCGAGGAACCCGTACAGCACGATGATCGCGATGATGCCGCCGAGTATCGCCGCACTCTTGACGTCGTCGACCGCGGACGAGATGAAGCGGGACTGGTCGTAAATCGTGACCAGTTCCATATCCTTCGGGAGCGAATCCCGTACGGTCTGCAGGCGTTGGGCCAGGCGCCTTGCCACCTGCACCGTGTTGGCATCGCCCTCCTTGTAGATCGCGAGTTCCACCGACTCGCGCCCGCGGACCCGCGTGATCGCTTCGCGGTCCTTGTAGCCGCGCTCCACGGTGGCGACGTCGCGAAGGTAGACCGGACGCCCTGCCACGTAGGCGACGATCGCATCCCGTATCTCGTCGACGGTCTGGAATTCGTTCAGTGTACGGACGAGGAAGCGCTGGCTGCCTTCCTCGAGCCGCCCGCCGGAGAGGTTCACGTTCTCGGCGCGTATCCGGCTTGCGATCTGCTCGATGCTGACGCCGAGCTGAGACAGTTTCTGCTGGTCGACCCGGATCTCGATCTCGTCCTCGAGGCCGCCGCTCACCTTCACAGCCGCGGTACCTTCCTCGGCTTCGAGATCGGTCTTGATGCGGTCTTCGGCGAGCCGGCGCAGAGACTTGAGTTGTGCCTCGCTGTCGCGCCCGTCGCTGCCTTCGCTCTCCTTGTAGAGCAGACCGAGGCGCATGATCGGTTCCGAGGAGGGATCGAAGCGCAGCAACAAGGGCCGGCTTGCCTCAAGCGGAAGCGTCAGTACGTCCAGTTTCTCGCGCACGTCGACACCGGCGATGTCCATGTCGGTGCCCCACAGGAATTCGAGCGTGACATCCGATTGGCCGGACCTGGACACCGACCTCACGAGGCGAACATTGCGGATGACGCCCACCGCTTCCTCGATCGGCTTCGTGATCAGGCTCTCGACCTCGACCGGAGCGGCCCCCGTCAGCTCGGTCCGGATCGTCAGCGTAGGATGCGATATGTCCGGCAGCAGATTCAGCTTCAGCCGCGACAGCGATACCATTCCGAACAGCGCGATCGCGACCATGCACATCACGATCGTGACGCGACGTTCCGTCGCGATCTCAATCAGACGTCGCATCTTTGGCTACCTGTGTCGCTTCCGAAGCATCGTCGTCCGTCGCCGCGTCATCCGATCCTATGATCGTGACCGTCGCGCCTTCCCTGAGCCCGATCTGGCCGACCGTTATGATCCTGTCCGTGTCGCCGAGGCCGTCCAGGATCTCGACCATGCCCTTGTGGCTGTAACCGGTTGTGACCTGCTTGCGCGTCGCCTTGTCGTCCTCGACGACGAACACGCTGTTCTGCCCGCCGTCTTCGAGTATTGCGCTTCTCGGCACCTGCAGGGCGTTCTCGTGTTTGTCGTAGACGATGCCGACGCGGCCGAACATGCCCGGCTTGATGCGCCGTCCGGGATCGCTGATCTCTATCGTGATCTTGAAGGTACCCGTCGCAGGATCGACGATGGGACTGACGCGGCTGACCGACGCGCGGATGGTCTCGCCCGGAAGGGCATCGATCTCGATGCCTGCCGGCTGGCCTTTGACGATCTTGCGGTATTCCCGCTCGGGTACGTGCAGGTAGGCTACGAGCGGATCGAGGCTGGTCACCCTGAACACCGGATCGCCGACCTCGATGGTATTGCCGATCTTCACGTATCGCTCGGACACGACGCCGTCGATGGGTGCCCGGATCTGCGTGTAATCGAGTTCGAGTTTGGCGAGATTGTAGGTCGCCTCCAGCGCCTCCATGTCGTACTGGATCTTGTCGAAATCGCCCGTGCTGATGAGGCCCTTCTTCTTGAGGTCCACGTTCCTGTCGTAGTCCCGCTTGAGTTTTTGCAGGCGGGCACGGGATTCGCTGAGTTCGAGCCGAAGCTTGTCGCCGTCGAGGCGGGCGAGCACCTGGCCCTGCTTCACGTCGTCGCCTTCCTCGACGAGAATCTCGCGGACTTCGCCGGCCACCTTGGCGACCACGTCGGCCTCCGCAAAGGCTTCGATCGGCGCGGTGCCGGAATACACCGCGTAGATGTCTCCGCGGCTCGGCAGGCTTGTCTCGACGGGGATGGGAACGGCTTCCTCGTCGGCGGCATCGGCACCCGGGTCCTTTCCGTCCTTGCCGCAGGCACCGATCAGCAGGCCGACGACCAGTAGCGCTGGGACCATGCGTTTCCGCAACATTGGAATCTCCCTGGTTTTGCTTGCGCCCGGGTCCCCCTGACGAGGCTCGGCGCTGTCATTCAACCCGCGGCGCTGTTTCCTTCCCGATTGCTGGCGAGTACCTTGCTGCCGTCGCGCAGGCCGGAATGCCCGACGACCACGACCCGGTCGTCTTCGCCGAGCCCGCCGAGGACCTCGATGCGGTCGTCGGACGCTATGCCGGTCTCGATCACACGACGCGTCACTTCACCGTCATTGACGACGTAGACCGAGGTCTCGTCGTCTTCGTCGACAAGGGCTGCCTGCGGGATCAGGAGTGCGTCTTCGTGCTTCTCGTAGGCGATGGTGAAGCGCGCAAACATGCCTGCGACCAGCTCGCCTCGCTCGTTGTCGATTCGGGCCGTAGCGCGGAACGTGCCGTTGCGAGTGTCGATCGTCGGGCTGATACGGACGATGGTCGCCGGGTAGACGGCGCCGGGAGAGGAATCGACCTGTACCGTCGCCGAATGGCCGCGCGAAAACTTGACGAGCTCCGATTGCGGAATCTGCAAGTACGCGACGAGTTTGCTGTTGTCTGTGACGCGGAACGTCACGTCGCCCGCCTTGACGTTCTGACCGGGCTTGATCTCGCGCGACGAGACGATACCGGCGATCGGCGCACGGATGTTCGAATAGTCGTAGTTGAGTTTCTTGAGCTCGTAGGCGGCCTCGAGCGCGTCGACGTCGTACTTGAGACCGTCGAACATGGCTTCGCTGACGAGGCCGCGCTCTGCGAGGTCCCTGTAGCGCTCGAGCTCGCCGCGCACCTTGTCGAGGTCGGCCCTGGCCGCGATCATCTCCAGCCGCAGGCGCTCGCCGTCGAGTCGCGCCAGGATCTGGTTCTGCGCGACGTACTGGCCTTCCTCGACCAGGATCTCGACGACTTCACCCGGGACCCGTGCCGGCACCGGGGCATCGGCGTCGGACGTCAGCGTCGTCGTGGCGTGATAGGTCGCGAAGATGTCGCCACGCGTCGGGCTGGCGACGACGACCGGCACCGGCGTCGCGGTCTGTGACGCATCGGCGTTGGCAAGGCTGGCCTCGCCGACGCCGCATCCTGCGAGGGTAAGGGCGAGGATCAGGGCGATCGGGATGAGGGCTGTTTTCATCTATTGCTGCCAGATTGTTGCAACTTGCATAGTGTTATAGTGAAGTATAACACTAGTTGAGTATAACGCAAGTCCCAACAAATGCCGACGCCTGATGCTACTGTTCTTTAGATTCAGCGACTTAGGATTGACGGGCCTAACGCTTCCGCTCGTCACTTAGATGAGCGGACCAGGCGTTTGGATTAGACGATTTGGTTCTAAGGCACCCGCGCCCGGGCTAGCTGCAGAATTGCGCCAGAAACGGGTTGAGGAATCGACCGTCGGGGTCGAGCTGACGCCTGAGCCGGCGGAAGAAATCCAGCCGCCGGTTATAGCTCTGGATGACGTGCTCTGCGCGCATGGCCCGGGACTGGCTGATCAGTGGCGCGCCGCCCCAGTGCTCCGCGAATTCTGCGAGATCGATGACGAAGTTGTCCCATCCCTTCGCCTGCGTCGAGGCGGTCGTCAGCGCGATCATGGGTTCGTCATAAGACGGAGACAGGAGCGCCGTCGCATCGTGGCAGAGACGATATCCCGCGGCAGGCAAGTCGCAACGGTACCGCGTCTCTGCGTAGGTCGACTCGCAGAATTCGCGGTAAGCGCGCGCTACGACCGAGAAGTTCACGGCCGGGAAACACCAGGTCGAGTAGTAGCAGCGCCGCGACGCGGACGGCGTGGACGCGTTGGTGCCGTTGTTGACCAGGCGGGAATTCACAAGCCCCTGCGTCGCCTCGGAGATGCTGTCCATCAACCGGTATCTGACCGAAGGAATCGGGACGACACGATTCAGAGATTTGAAGATGTGCGGCAACACCGTGCTTTCACCCCAGTCCTTCAGTTTCCATGGTGCGGCCAGCGCATGGCCGGGTGCTGCTTCGTAGCGCCTGAGGTCGAGGTAGACCCGGTCCCGGTGCGGCATGAGATAGAATTTCAGTCCGACTTCGCCGTTGGCCAGTGCGTCGATCACCGCTGCGAACTTGTCGATAGTGACGCGCCTGTGACTCGCCGAAAACGTACGGATGGGCCGGACTTGAAGCGTCGCCTCGCTGATTACGCCGAGCATCCCGAAACTCATCCGGAATGCCGCCAGCAGGTTACTCTGCGCAGAGTCGATGCGCATGAGGCGGCCGTCTGCCCGGATGACCTTGAGTCCGGTGACCTGACTCGAGAAGTAGCCCCCCGAGTTGCCGATCGTCGGGCCGAAACAGGGGGCAGAGATCGCGCCGCCCACAGTCCGCATGCCGAGGTCGTAGCCGCCGGCGAGTTCGAGCCCGTGTTCCGCGAGGGCACCGACGAGGGTCGCCAGGCGGACGCCGGCCTGTACCGTGACCGTGTGATTGTAGTTGTCGACGTTCACGATGCGGTCGAGGCCGGTCATGTTGAGCGTTGTCCCGGCCTCGGTCCGGTTACAGTCGGTCGACGCGGCGCCCGCGCCCCTGGGGCGTATCGGGTGAGGAAGCCGCGACTCTGTACTCAACGCCTTGCGCAGATAATTGACGTTGGTCGGATCCAGCGAGACGGGACCCCCGACGGGCTGCGCGTTGAATCGCCCTGTTCTCTTCAGGTTTCTTGCTAACATCCGTGTCTCCGGCAATCGAGCTCAGAAGATGGCAAAGACACGGCGCAGTAGTGGCGAACTTGCGCGACGGCGCAGCGATCGGACTGGCAACCCCGCTGTCGTAGGACAGACCCTTAGACCGGTGGCTTTGCGACCCCGCCTTTCGGCAGGTGTGCCTTTGTCATTCAACCGGAAATGTCGCACAGCGAATCGAAGCGTGTCAACGAAGCGGATCGCGTCTCGCAGTTATTGTCAAATCCAATTCGCATGACCCGACGAAAAAACCCTGTCGTGACCCGCTACACTTATCGTCGATGGCCACGAACCCGGTGAACAACGATGGTACGGCGCGTGCGCCCGGCGCGGAAGCATTCGCCAGGACGGCGGCGGAGGCCCTCATCCGCATCGCCGGTATCGTCCGCCGCACGCCACTCGTGCGCTCTGCCCGGTTCAGTGAAGAGACGGGCGCGGACGTGTATTTCAAGCTCGAGAATCAGCAGCACACCGGGTCGTTCAAGTTGCGGGGCGCCGCCAACTGCCTCATGAGCCTCGATCCCGGACAGCGCGAGTTGGGCGTCGTCGCCGCGTCCAGCGGGAACCACGGTGCCGCCGTCGCGTATGCGATGCGGCACCTCGGCATCTCCGGCCCGATCTTCGTCCCCGTCGGTACGTCGACCGCGAAGGTCGATGCCATCAGGCGCTACGGGGGCGAAGTGCGCTTCTTCGGAACCGACGGGGTCGATACCGAGGAACATGCCCGAGAATACGCGGACCGGCATGGCATGTACTACGTGTCACCCTACAACGATGCCGCGGTCATCGCCGGGCAGGGGACCTGCGGGATCGAGATCGCCGATCAGCTGCCGGACATCGATGCGGCATTCATCGCGGTCGGCGGCGGCGGGCTGATGAGCGGCGTCGGCAGCGTACTGAAATCCCGCAACCCCGGGATCCGCTTGGTCGCGTGTCAACCGGAGGCGTCGGCGGTGATGGCGAGGTCCGTGGAGGCCGGCCGGATACTGGACCTGCCGAGCGAAGCGACGCTGTCCGACGGAACGGCTGGCGGCATCGAGGCCGGATCGATGACCTTCGAACTGTGCCGGCAGCTCGTCGACGAATTCGTGCTCGTCGACGAGGACGATATTGCCTCGGCGATGCGTGACACAGTCGAAGAGGGCGGAGACGTCGTCGAAGGCGCCGCCGGTGTCGCGATAGCGGCCTGCCGGCATCGCGCTGCGACGCTGGCCGGCAGGCGGGTCGCCGTGATCGTCTGCGGCGGGAATGTCGCCGAGGACACCCTCGCGAGCGTGATGTCGCCTGCTAGAATCTAGATGAGGATTCGCGCGACGCGAGGGGCGACGCAAGGGAGGTTTGGTGTGAAACTCGTGAATCATCTGCTCGACACCAAGGGGAACGAGGTCGTCTGCATTTCGCCGCAGGCTTCCGTGCTCGACGCGATCAGGCTCATGGCCGACAAGGCCATCGGTTCGTTGCTTGTCATGGAAGGGGAGGAACTGCGCGGCATCATCACGGAGCGGGACTACGCCCGCAAGGTCATACTGAAAGGCAGGTCTTCGGAAAATACGACCGTGGCCGAAATCATGACGCGAGAAGTGCTGACGACGACCCGGTCGGAGACGGTCACCAACTGCATGGAAGTAATGACGACGAGACGTGTCCGACATCTGCCGGTCGTCGACGAGGACCGGGTGGTCGGACTGATCTCGATCGGCGACCTGGTACAGGCCATCATCTCGGATCAGCAGGAAGAGATTCAGCAGCTGGGACAATATATCAGTGGCTGACAGGCGCAGATTTCGGCTGGGTATCGCCGCGAGTCTGTGTCTGGTCGCAAGCGCCGCCGCCGGGCAGCAGTCGAAGACGGTCATAGGACCGAGTAATCCGGAGCTGCACGACGGGGCGCAAGCGCTGCTGGCGGGAGACGGCAAGGAAGGCGTGCGGCTGACGCTGGAGGGGCTGGCGCGGGCACCGACCACTCGTGAGCGGCTGCTGGGAATGACCAACCTGTGCGCGGGCTATATCATGCTCAAGCAGCTCGACACCGCGCTCGACTACTGCAATCGGGTCATCGCCGAAGACGACAACCGATGGCAGGCGTTCAGCAACCGTGCGCTGATCTACGTCAAGCTGCAACGCTACGACGAGGCCGAGGCCGATCTCGAGAAGGCCGAGGCGATCAGCCCGAACGCGCGCACGGTCAAGGTCGTCCGCTCGATGTTGCTCGACAAGACCGAACCAGTCGCACCGAACATCGTGATCGACGACAGACGTGAGCCGGCCGGAAACGATGAGGACTGAGAGACGGTTCGGTTTCGGCCTGTTCCTGCTGGCCCTGGTCAGCCTGGCCGCGGCCGCCGACGAATCCGAGCCTGCCGCGACTGACGAATCCGGACCCAATGTGACCTACGTGCCGGGCGACGCGGGAGAGAGGGTTCCGGTGCAGACAGTGGTTCCGGACTATCCTGAACTGGCGCGACGCGAGCGCCTCGAAGGCGAAGTGCAGGTCTGTTTCAATGTCGACCGCCGGGGCAACACGTACCACGCCAGAGTGCGAAAGAGCACGAACCGTATCTTCGAGAAACCGGCGCTTCTCGCAGTACGCGCGTCCTCGTTCGCGCCGCTGCCTGATGACGTGAAGCTGTCCGGCATCAAGACCTGCCGCACTTTCCGTTTCAATCTGACGCCGGTGGCTATCGAGGATCCCGACTGAGAGGAGTCAGGGTCAGCGTTCCCGGGCGGCGAGCCCGAGCATCCGGGTCGCCGCTTCCTCGAGCGTCGAGCCGAAGCTGACGAGTCCGTCCTCGTGTCCGGACATGACCGCGATGCCGGCCGCCGCCATGCCGCCCTCGCGGTACAGCCGGGCGATTTCTTGCGCCATCGCGGGCGTGCCGTAGGCGATGTCGGGCGCCGTAGTGGGCAGTCGTCCACGCCAGGCGTGCCACAGGCGCGGGCTGTGTACGTGGACGACGCCGCCGATCGCCGGATCGAGTTCGTAGATCGCGGCATGAGTCAGCGATTCCGACGAGGCCTGCACGGGCCCGGTGCAGGTGACGCTGTTGGCCTCGATATCGTAATCCGTCACGAGTGCGTAGTGCTCCGGACCGGTGGTCGCGAGCGCGCCGGTCTGTGTACCGCTGATCACGAAGCCGCCGCTTCGTCGCGCAGGTATGCTGATGTTTCCGTAGCCGACGTCGTGGACGGGGTCCCAGCCGATGAGCCCTGCGTCGAACAGCGGGCGGCGCCAGGTCTCGAGCAACTCCGTCTGCGCGGCATCCGGCGCCGGACCTCTCGTCCAGCGGCTCGTGTACTTGACGACACCTTCGTCAACCGGCACGCGCGACGTTCTCCGGATAAAGGCCGGTGAGCGCTTCCTCGCTCGCAACGCATACGCCGCGTTCCGTGATCAGCCCGGTGACGAGTCGGGCGGGCGTGACGTCGAATGCAAAGTTGCGGACCGGTGTCGTGGCGGCGGTGGTCCTGACGGTGCCGGGGCCCTGACCGGCATCGCCCGCGACGTTCGAAATCTCTGCGGGATCACGCTCCTCGATCGGGATCCCCCCGATGCCGTCGCGCAGCGTCCAGTCGATCGACGTCGATGGCACCGCGACGTAGAAGGGCACTTCGTTGTCGCGCGCCGCGACGGCCTTGAGGTAGGTGCCGATTTTGTTGGCGACGTCGCCCGTGCGCGTCGTCCTGTCGGTACCGGTGATCACGACGTCGACCAGGCCACGCTGCATCAGGTGACCACCGGCGTTATCGACGATCAGCGTATGTGGAACGTCGTGGCGGGCGAGTTCCCAGGCCGTGAGCGCGCCCTGGTTGCGTGGCCGCGTCTCGTCCACCCACACGTGGACGGCGAGTCCGGCCGCCTGCGCGAGGTAGATCGGCGCGGTCGCAGTACCCAGACCGGTCGTCGCGAGTGCGCCCGCATTGCAGTGAGTCAGGACGTTGACCGGCGCGCCGTCTTTCCCTTGCGCGATCGCCTCGAGCAATGCCAGCCCGTGGCGGCCGATCGCGTGGCAGATCGCAGCATCCTCGGCGCAGATGGCGCGGGCGTCCTCGAGGATCGCGGCGGAAAGGTCACCGTTCGACGGCACCGTCCCGGCCAGGCGGACGATCCTGTCTACGGCCCAGCGCAGATTGATCGCGGTCGGGCGCGCCTCGACGAGCGCGGCGGCCGCCTCTTGCAGGGATGCGGACCTTCCTGCGAGTGCGGCCAGGTACAGGCTGTAGGCCGCCGTCGCGCCGATCAGCGGGGCTCCCCTCACCGCCATGTCCCGGATGGCGGCCAGGCCGTCCTGCCACGTCGAGAGGCGTGCCACGCAGAGTTCGTGGGGCAGGCGGCGCTGGTCGATGATGCAGACGACGGCGGGATCCTCCGGATCCAGCCAGATCGTCCGCAGACCCGGATCAGGCATCCAGACCCGCCGAGCGTTTCGCCGAGCGCAGCGTGTTGGCCATGAGCATCACGATCGTCATCGGGCCGACCCCGCCCGGTACGGGCGTGATCGCCCCCGCGACAGCACTCACTGCGTCGAAGTCCACGTCACCGACGAGCCGGGAACGCTTCTCGCCGCTCTCCTCGGTCTCGATGCGATTGATACCCACATCGATGACGACGGCACCCGGCTTGACCCAGTCGGCGCCCACCATCTTCGCGCGCCCGACGGCGGCGACGACGATATCCGCCTGCCGTACAACCGCAGGGAGATCCCTGGTGCGGCTGTGACAGATCGTCACCGTCGCGTTTGCCTTGAGAAGCAGGCTGGCCATCGGTTTGCCGACGATGTTGGAACGCCCGATGACGACGGCCGTGAGACCGGAGAGATCCGGGCCCAGCTCGTCCTCGATCATGAGCATGCAGCCGGCCGGCGTGCAGGGTACGAAAGCGTCGGCCGCGAGCCCGGCCGTGAGTTTGCCGATATTCACGAAGTGGAAACCGTCGACGTCCTTGGCCGGCGAGATCGATTGCGTCACGGTCTGTTCGTCGAGATGCGCAGGCAGAGGCAGTTGGACCAGGATGCCGTGTATCGCCGGATCGGCATTGAGCCCATCGATGAGCGCGAGCAGGTCCTGCTGGTTCGTGTCCGCCGGCAATGCATGCTGCACCGAGTGGAATCCGCAATTCTCGGCCGTGCGCTTCTTGTTGCGGACATAGACCTGGCTCGCCGGGTCCTCGCCGACGATCACGACCGCGAGGCCGGGCCGGATGCCGTGCTCCGCGACGAGTGCCTGTGTTTCGGCCGTGATCTCCGCCGACATCTCTGCGGCCTTCGCCTTTCCGTCGATGCGTCGCGCGCTCATCGCATGTCCCTTAGTCTGCCTGGAAGGTCGCCGCCCGGCGGGCCGGCAAGCGGCCGCATGGTACCCCCGCGGATCGGCAGGGTAAACTGCGTGGCCGGCTGCCGGAGGGTTGTCCGGCTTCGTGTGGAGTATCGCGCGTGTCCGAGGTCTGGATAGAACGCTGGCTGGAAGGCCGCACCGGATGGCACCAACCGGACGGCAATCCCTCGTTGCGGCGCCACTGGCGCGGCACGGGACGGCGTGTTCTGGTGCCGCTGTGCGGCAAGACGCCGGACCTCCTCTGGCTTGCGGAGCAGGGCAACGAGGTTGTCGGCG
>Ga0307417_10000870_pt1 | contig 12347 bp, 7 predicted proteins | sample SalMarWE160210MG_2_FD_202514 | JGI IMG/M metagenome (GOLD analysis project Ga0307417, IMG submission 202514) | Salt marsh sediment microbial communities from the Plum Island Ecosystem LTER, Massachusetts, United States - WE1602-10 | ecosystem: Environmental > Aquatic > Marine > Intertidal zone >...
CGTCCCGCGGCGGCCCGCACCGAGCTCGCCGCCGCCAAGCAGGTCCGAGACACCGTGGAGGCCGACCTCCAGGCCGGCGCCCCGCCGGACGAGCCGCCCCAGCTCACCCAGGCCCGCCGAGTCCTGCTGGAGGCTCGCCTGCAGCGCCGCAACGTAGAGCTTAGCAAGCTCCAGCAGGAGCTGCTCAGCCAGCCCAGTCGGGTCCAGCTGCTGGGTGCTCAGCGCGATCTGGCGGCGCACCAGGTCGCCTCGCTCACTGCCCTCGTCTCCGCCTTGCAGGGCCAGCTCAATACTCGACGCCAGCAGGAGGCGGAGACCGCCCGTGCCGAGACGATGGCGGCGCGGCAGCTAGCTCTCAACAAGCATCCGGCCGTCCGCCGCGTGGCCGACCAGAATGCCGAGCTTAGCCGCGAGCTGGAGACCCTGGCCTCGAGCATGAGCAAGATCACCTCCGAGCGGGATGTGCTGGACAAGCAAGCCACCCAGCTGGAGCACGATTTTCAGAACGTACGGCTGCGCATCGACATCGCCGGGCTCAGCGAGGCACTGGGCCGGGCCCTGCTGGAGCAGCGTGGCCAGCTGCCGGACGTGCGTCGCTATCGGGCCGGGGCGGCCAAACGTGAGGCCGAGATTGGAGAGATTGGGCTCGCCCGGCTGCGGGTCGAGGAGCAGCAGCGCAATCTGGTCGATTTGGACCAGGCCGTGGACGCCATCATGGCCAAGGAAGTGCAGCCCAGCCTGCCCGAGAGCGAGCAGGACCAAATTCGCAGCGAGCTCCACGAGGTCCTCGCCGACCAACGGGAGTTGCTGGACAAGCTCGCGCCCACCCAGACGGCTTATCTCAGAGCATTGGGCGACCTAGACTTGGCGGAGAAGCGTCTGGTCGACAATGCTCAGGCCTACGCCGAGTTTCTGGACCAGCACCTGCTGTGGATTCCTAGCTCTCCGCCCCTGGGCCTGCATACGGTGCGGGAGGCCTTGAGCGCTGGGGTCTGGCTGCTGTCTCCCGCGAACTGGGCGGACGCCGGTCAGAGCCTGTTCCTGGGCATCCTCGACAGGCCATTCAGAGTGACGGCGGCGGTGCTGCTGGTGGGGGGACTGTTTGCGATCTCCCGCCGCCTGCGCCTCGCCCTGGAGGCGATCGCGCCAGCGGTGGGCAGGCCCACGAGCGATCGTTTCCTGCTCACCGTAAACGGACTCGGGCTCACCCTGCTGCTGGCCCTGCCCTGGCCCCTGCTGCTGTGGGTGGTGGGCTGGCGCCTGCAGGCGGGGGCTGACGCGCCGGTATTTGCCAAGGCCGTGGGGGTCGCCCTGAGCAGCGTCGGACTGCCCCTGCTCTACATTCGGACCCTGCTGGTGCTGTGTCGCCGCCACGGGGTGGCCGAGATCCACTTTCAGTGGCGTGAGGCGGTGCTCAAGCTGCTGCGCCGGGAGCTCTGGCTGCTCAAGGTTCTCGGCATGCCGGCAATGTTCGTAGGCGTGGCGATGCGTGAATCGGGCAGCGAGCTGTTCCGCAGTAGCCTGGGCACCCTGGCCTTCATGTTTGCGATGACCCTGCTGGCGGTGGTCATAGAGCGCCTGCTGCGCCCTGGTGCGGGGGTGGCCGCCATGTATCTCAAGCTGCAGCCGCAGGGCTGGCTGGCGCGGCTGCGATGGATTTGGTATCCCCTGGCCGTGCTGCTGCCGCTGGCGACCGTGGTGCTGGTGGGGCTAGGCTACCGCTACACCGCGGCGGAGCTGGCGATTCGGTTGGCGAGCACCTTCTGGCTGGTGGTGGGCACGGTGATCGTGCACGACCTGGTAATCCGCTGGCTCATGGTGATGCGCCGTCAGGTGGCGCTGCGCATGGCAAGGGAGCGTCGAGAGGCGGCGCGGGCTGCGGCGCAGGGCCCCTCCAAGGAGGGCGCAGTGGAAGGCGGGGCGCCGCCGACGGAGCAGCCTGAGACCGATCTCGCCGCCATCGACAGTCAGACCCGCCACCTGCTGCGGGTGCTGATCGGTGTGTCGGCGGTGGTGGGGCTTTGGGCCATCTGGGCCCAGGTCTTCCCGGCCCTGGAGTTCCTCGACCAGCTTTCCTTGTGGCAGCACACCGTAGTCATCGACGGCCAGGAGCAGCTACGACCGATCACGCTGGCCAATGTGTTTCTCGCCATTGCCTTCGCCATCGTCACCGCCGTGACCGCGCGCAGCAGTCCGGGATTGCTGGAGATCGTCCTGCTGCAGCGCCTGTCCCTGGATGCGGGCAGCCGCTATGCGGTCAGCACCGTGGCACGCTACGCCATCGGCGCCCTGGGTCTGGTGCTGGTGTTCAACACCATCGGCGGCAGCTGGTCCCAAATTCAATGGCTGGTGGCGGCGCTGAGCGTAGGGCTCGGATTTGGCCTGCAGGAGATATTCGCCAACTTCGTCTCGGGCCTGATCATCCTGTTCGAGCGGCCCATCCGAGTGGGGGATACCGTCACCGTCGGCGAGCTCACTGGCAAGGTGTCGCGCATCCGCATCCGTGCCACCACTATCACGGACTGGGACCGCAAGGAGATCATCGTGCCGAACAAGGCCTTCATCACAGAGCGCGTGGTGAACTGGACCCTCACCGACCCCATCACCCGTGTGGTTGTGGACGTTGGGGTGGCATACGGCTCCGACACCGGCATGAGCCATCGGGTGATTCTGGAGGCCGTGCGCAGCGTGCCCCTGGTGCTTCCCGAGCCGGAGCCGCGGGTCTATTTCCTGGGATTCGGCGACAGTTCACTCAACTTCCGCATCTATGCCTACGTCAACGAGCTGGCGAACCGACTGCCGATGACCCACGAGCTGCACATGGCCGTCGAGCACGGGCTGCGGGCCAACGGCATCGAGATTCCGTACCCGCAGCGCGACATCCACATCCGCAGCACGCCGACCGGGACGCCGCAGGACGGCGGGCTGATGCGGTGAGCCGGCCAGCACGGGCGGCGCTAGACATGCTCAGCGTCGGCCCCGTCCGCGCCCCCGACCCGACCCCGCGCGCTCCTCGTTGACCCGCAGGTGGTTGCCGCGCAGATCCTGGCCGTCCAGTCCGGCCATGGCGGCACGCGCCTCGTGGCCCTCCATCTCCACGAAGCCGAAGCCTCGACATCTGCCGCTGAACACATCGGCGGCCAGGTGGATGGAGCGCACAGTACCGTAGCGCGAGAATAAGCTGCGAACTTCCTCTTCGGTAGCGTCGGCTGGGAGATTGCCGACAAACATCTTTCTCATAATCATATCTCCGCTTCGGGACGGGGCCCCAGCATCCTGGGGCGGCATGAGTCCCCGCCCCCCACACGGCGGGGCGGTCTTCGGACTACGGTGGGCAGACGGGCCAGGCAGCCTCGAGGAAGCAGGCGGAAAGGAATGCAGCGCGGCTCTAGTACCCCTCGGGCTGGCCCGCGAATCCCTCGCGAAGGCCGCCCCGCCGCCGCGAGCAAGCAGTATAGCGCACCGACGCGGCGGATAGCGGCAAGCTAGCGGCTGCCGTCTACCGCAGCGTTTCATGCGACCGTTTGAATATGGGGAGACCCTGAAAAAACAACCGATTGCACGGCTACCGGCGAATCGATACCATAAGCTCCGGTCTGTGACTTTTTTCTACTGCGAACGGCGCATCAGGGACGCGGATTTCCTGTGCCTCGATGAGTTACTGAGCGGGACGACTAGGGAACGACCAAACGACCGGGCCCTTGACCCGGAGGCGATAAGCTCTCAGTCGTGACGAGTCCGCTCTCCGTCAGCCAAGGCAACCTGGTCAGCAAGGCTCCACGGCTGTCGCCATTGGCTCAGCCCGGATGCCAGATCATTGAACCTGTTGAAGAGTGGCTGAGCACTATGACATCGATATACGTGGGCAACCTGCCTTTCTCCGCCTCCGAGGACGAGGTCCGAGAGCTGTTCTCTCAGCACGGCACCGTCTCTTCGGTCAAGCTGATCACGGATAGGGAAACCGGCCGGCCGCGCGGCTTCGGATTCGTCGAGATGGCTGACAACGACGCGGCAGCCGCGATAGAGGCGCTGAACGGCAAGGAGCTGGGCGGCCGTACCCTGCGCATCAACGAGGCCCAGCAACGTCCACAGCGCCCCCAGAAGCGCTGGTAATACCCCATAGCATCGCTTCATGTCCGCGTCTGACAGCGGGACGCGTACTGCGTAGATCACTCTGCGGGCGCTACGGTGCCCGCAGAGGCCTTGTGCCCCGGCACGGGCCGAGCCAGCGCCAGGAGATCATGCTGGCTGCGAGGCAGACAGTAGACAGATTCGAGTCGGCGGGCGTCTCCGCCGTACACCGCCTCTCGGCACGGCCTTGACTCGCGCAGGCGCGCCCGAGCAGGCTGTGACGGCGACCCGGCGGGTAGCGCTCTTCTCCCCAGCTCCGGCACGCGCCGGCTCGACCCCGCACAACATCCGCTTTTTCCTGTTCCGAATCGGAGGAATGCGATGGACCTGGAGCAAGCCTTGGGGCTCAAGACCGGGGACGTGGACGAGCTCTGGAGCCGACGTCGCCTGCAGCTCTATATCAACCTGAAGCTCGCCTCTTCGGGCCAGCCCACGTGCGCAGGCGAGTGGGACGCCGAGCTGTTGCACGTCTCCCAGGGTCTACTGCAAAGCTACCGGGAGAAGAACCGGCTGCTCTCAGATTACCTCTGCCCGGCGGACCGGCGCATTCAGGACTTCTTGAACCGCTACCTGCGCGACGTCGCGCTGCCGGACCAGCCTCGGCTGCCCAGCAACACCATGGTGCTCGACCGTCACGGGGTCGCCCGGGAGCTGTCGCTGCCGCTGGGCAAGGACGAGCTCGCCTCCGAAATCGTCAGCAGCTACCGGGTGCGCCAGGGGGTGCTGCACAATCCGGCAAGCGACCGCCGTACCACCAAGGGCTCCTTCCACGTCGCCGAGGGAGGGCTGCCAGTGCCAGGCGACAAGAAGTCGGCGCCCAAGGCCGTCTTCGCCCGCCTGCTGCTGGCAGCGCTGCGCCCGCCGCAGCAGCTGCTGCGGCTGCCTTTCACCGCCGGCCAGGAGCAGCACGCGGAGATCTTCGCTTCCCTGCTGCTGCGCCCCTTGGTCTGCCCGGAGATTCCCGGGCAGGCGCCGGCCAAGAGCATGGAGATTCGCTTCCTTGCGCCGGGCAGCCTAGTCAGCAATCTGGACTTCGTCGAGAGCATCTTCGGCAACGCAGGCAATCCGCTGCTCGCCGACAACGACGCCGGACTGGACGTGGAGCACTGGACCGGCCACAGCGGCTGCGTGATCCTTGCGCCCCACCTGGTGAGCCTGACCAAGCAGACCCTGGGCCTGCCGCATTACGACCAGGCCAGCGAGCGGCAGCGGGCCGAGGGTATGTGCTGGCACCAGCCCGAGGAGCGCTACAACGACGGCGTGGCCTTCAAGATCACCGCCCGGGACCACTCCGGGGTCATCGTGACCCTGTTGGCCGACAACTACTACGGCTATTGCAAGAAGGAAGTGAAGACCCAGATCAGTTATTCGGCCAATCTTTATGGGTTGGCAGAGGAAGAGCATTCCGGGGGCGCACTGGCTTTTCCACGCCGCAACCATGGGGAGGAGTACGGCGTGGACAGCCGTACCCGCAGCGCCCGTCACAGCTTCGAGCGAGTCGCTGAGCTCTACGGGGAGCTGATGGACATCCAGCCGGAAGGCTATGGCATAGACCGCCGCTACCCCGACCTCATCTACGTGCCCCAGGACCTGCGCATGGACCTGAACGCCCAGACTGCCACCTGGCTCAAGGACGGCCATAAGCAAAGCATCAAGCTGCGCCCGGGCAAGGTCTACATGCAGCCGAACGGCTACCGGATCGAGATGCAAAAGCATCCGGGGGCGCCCTCCTGGCGCTTCATCGGCACGGACCCGGAGGGCACTTTCTGTCACAAGCCCTGCACCGTCTCCGGGGGCGGAAAGTCAGAGATCTCCAAGTCCCTGGACGATGCGGTTATCTACGGACCGCTGTTCGTCAACAACTTTGCCGAGGATCTGGACCAGGTCGAAGCCATATTCGCGCGCGACTACAGCGACCGGCTGAGGCTCGAATTCGCCCGCGATGACCGCGACCCCAGCCGCAGACCCCTGAGCCCTGATCGCAGCCTGGGCTCCGTGATCAAGCTGCTCACCCCCTCACCGAGCTACACCGAGGAGTACAACGCCTGGCTCGCCGCCATTCCGGATCGCATCCGGGCGCTGGCCTTCATCATCAAGCGCCTGCACCGGCCCGCTTGGGGCGACAGCTGGCGCCAGCATCTGTCGGTGGACATCATCAACGGCCAGGAGGGCCACGCGCTGAAGCTGCACCGGCGCAAGCTGGTGGCCTCCTACCTCAGGGTGGGTCAGGAGGAGCATGGCGCCTGGCGTATCTACAAGGTGCGCCAGGACTTCATTGCCGCCGAGAAGGTGCAGCTGGAGGATGACATCAGCGCCTCGGTCGTGGTGCCGCGGGAGATGCTGTCCCATTGCCCGCCGCGCACGCGCCATCCCAGCGTGAAGCTGGTGGAGAACTGTGAGTATCGCCTGTTTCAGCGTCCAGACGAGGCCGTCCACCGGGGGCTCGACAAGCAGACCGAGCACGACATGGCGCAGCCGGGCAACTTCCTCGCCAACTTCGAGCCCCTGCAAGGGGAAGCGCTGGCAGATATCGTGGAAGACGTGGTGGGCTTTCAGCAGTACAGTGAGCCCATGCGCAGACTGCTGCAGGCGGCCTACGATGTGTCGGATGGCTACGTAGTGTCCTCCGCCCATCCTCGGCTGGTGAACGGACAGGCGAGCAAGAATCCCCGCTATCTGCAGCTCCGCCCCGATTTCGCGATGCCGCTCACGCGTTATGCCGCCGAGATCGGCACCCGCCTGCACCGTCTGGTGCCGTTGGGCAAGCCTGTCTGCCTGCCGGTCAATGCGGTGATGACCGGTCGGCGCAACAATCCCCCGCGGGACGGCATCCGGCCGCTGGCGGTGTACAACCCCATCCACTACCAGGAGCTGCCCGAGCTGTTCATGGATTTCGTCTGCAGCCTGACTGGGAAATCGCCGTCGACCACCGGGGCCGGCAGCGAGGGCGCACTGACCAAGGGGCCCTTCAACGCGCTGCGGCCCACCGCCGATCTCAACAACGCACTGGTCTCCTACATCATTACCGGCTACGCGGGATTCTCCACTGCCGCCGGCCACATCGGTCCCCATCGGCGGGTGAATCACGACATCAGCTTGCTAATCCCAGAGATCTGGGCGCGTCTGGGGGAAGAGGAGCGCGAGCCGGGATTCCTCATTGCCTACGGCCTGCTGGAGCCGGTAGTAGACTTCAGTCATCGCGGGCGGCTGGTGCCGGCCAGTCGCCTAGGCTACCGAATCACCGAGCGTTTCGTGCATCGATTCTTGGGCAAAATCTTCGACAGCCCTTGCGCGGTATTCGACGAGGCCATCCTGCGTCCGGAGTCCCAAGACCTGGAGTGCTTCGTGGACGGCGTGCTCAACATCGCCGAGGCGCAGCAGAGGGTCGCCCAGCGCTACCTGGACGATGGCTCCATCGATGATGCCTGTCCGCCGTTGAAGGCGCTGCTGCACATCATGGCGCTTGGCAGCTATCGGGGCAAGGATGTCCACCACCCGCACATCCGGGCCATGTTCACCCGGGAGAGCATGCTGGCCTCCGACTGGTATCGAGAGCGCCTGGAGACCAAGCAGCAGCGGGATGTGGCGCTGTGGCGCCGCCACGGCGAGTATCTGACGAGCTTCCTGCAGCAGCCGAGTCACGCCGATGTGGCTGCCCGATTGGAGATCCGCAGCCGGCTGGAGCTCTCGCGCAGGAAGCTGGACTGGGTGCGCAGCCCCGAGTTTCTGCATAGCCTGCGTGGCACCATCGGGGCCGATCCTCTGCAGCCGGCGGCCAGCAGCGGCGAGAGTGCCAGGGGAGACGTGGCCGACGCGGCTTGAGCCGGCCGGGTGCTGCCCCCGTGAGTGTGGCCCGCAACTCTCACGCCTCCGGTGGCCCTCGGGACTATGCCATCGACCTGCTGCGGGCAGGGTGCATCCTATACATCGTCGGCTACTGGCACCTGTTCGGCTACACACCAAGGCTGTTCCACTATGCCAACATCTATACCGAGGCGCTGAAGGACATCGCCCTCGGCACCTTCGTGCTGGTCTCCGGGCTGCTGCTCGCACGCCGCCCGCTGGCCCTCACGGCGGGCGAGGTCAGGCGGTTCTATGCCCGCCGGGTGGTGCGCATCTATCCGCTGTACCTCTTGGCTCTGCTGCTGTTTCTGCTCACAGGCTTCGCCACGCCGCGGGAGGTGGTGGAGGCGGCGCTGCTGGTCTCGATGCTCACGCCCCCGCCAATCCACACGCTGTGGTTTATGACCATGATCATCTTCTTCTACGTACTGGCACCGCTGCTGATTCACGCGGCGGACGACGCCCGCAAGCTGATTGCGCTGGGCTGTGCCCTGATGCTGCTGGTGCTGCTATGGAGCGCCCTGGTGCATCCCGTGGATCTGCGCATGCTGCAGTATTTCCCGGCGTTCGTCCTCGGAGTGCTCTATCGGCGCTCCAAGGGCTTCCGTGACGGCGTGGTGCGACTGCGCTGGCTGCTGCTGGCCTGTCTGGCTCCGGCATTGGTCGTGGGCCTCAAGCTCGGCAGCTCGCCGGAGATGGGTGTCCTGATGCGGGTGCCGCTGGTTGCCGCGGGTGCCCTGGCCCTTTACGCCTACGCCGCCCGGCATTTCGGCCGCATGCAGAGCCGGGTCATCGGGCTTCTGAGCTACGCCAGCTTCGGCATCTACCTGTTCCATAGGCCGGTGCTTGAAATCGCACTGCGCCTCTACCGGCCGGCCCAGCCGGGCCAGGAGGCACTATATCTCCTGGCCGTCGGATTGCCCGTGACCATCGCCATCGCCTACCTGTTGCAGAGATCCTATGACCGGTGGGCTCGTGCCATCTCCGCCCGACCGTAGCAGGGCAATGGCTCGCAACCAGCCGCGGCGGGCTGCTAAGATGCCTACAGTCTACTGCTGGGCGGGAGATGAGTAATGATCGTGACCTGCGTGCATGTGACCGTGAAGCCCGAGCATGTGGAGGCGTTCATCGAGGCCTCTCGGGCCAACCATCGGCTTTCGGTGCAGGAGTCTGGCAACTTGCGCTTCGATGTGCTGCAGTCCAAGGATGAACCCACACGCTTCCTGCTCTACGAGGCTTATGCCAGCGAGGCCGCGGCGGCTGCCCACAAGCAGACCCAGCACTACTTGACCTGGCGGGATACGGTGGCGGATTGGATGGCCGAGCCGCGACGGGGCGTCCCGTACATCGCGCTGGCGCCTAGCTTCGCCTGAATCCAACCGGGTACCGAGCATGCGGATTCTGCCTTTCGATTACGCCCGCATCCCACCCATCCGCTTCGGAACGGGCAAGCTCGAGCTGCTGCCACGGCTGATCCGGGAGCTCGGCGGCAGCCGGGTGCTGCTGGTCACCGGCGGCCGCTCGCTGGAGACCTCGGGTGGTCTGGCGCGAGTCGCCGACCTGCTCGGTGGGGCCGGCATCTCCTGGGAGCGGGTGAGCTGTCCGGGTGAGCCGACCGCCAGCCTGGTCGACCGCGTCTGCGAGCGCTATCGCCGAGCCGACGTCGATGTCGTGGCCGGCATCGGTGGCGGCAGCGTGGTGGACGCCGGTAAGGCCATCTCGGCCATGCTGCCGCGCGCCAACTCTATCTTCGATCACCTGGAGGGCGTCGGGCGGGGCATCCCTCACAGCGGGGTCAAGGTCCCCTATATCGCCATTCCCACAACCTCGGGCACCGGCAGCGAGGTGACCAAGAACGCCGTCATAAGCGAGGTGGGTCCTCAGGGCTACAAGAAGTCGTTGCGTCACGACAACCTGGTGCCCGATGCCGTGATCGTAGACGGCAGCCTGCTCACCTCATGCCCGCCGCGGGTCACAGCCGCCTGCGGCATGGATGCCCTCACCCAGCTGTTGGAGCCCTACCTGTCGCCGACGGCCTCGCCCATCACTGAGGCCCTGGTCTGGAGCGGATTGCGCGCCATCGCCGACAATCTGTTGGCGGCCTGCGGTGAGGGCGCCGGCGATCCGGTGGTGCGGGAGGCGATGGCCTACGCGGCGCTGCTCTCCGGCATCGCTCTGGCTAACGATGGACTGGGCATCGTCCACGGCCTGGCCTCCCCCATCGGTGGCTATTTCCCCATACCCCACGGCGTGGCGTGCGGCACCCTGGTGTCCGCCGCACTACGGGCCAACCTCAAGGCGCTGCGCTCGCGAGCCCCCGACAGCCCGGCGCTGGCAAAGCTGGCACGGGTGGGCGGCCTGCTGACCGGTGAGTCCTATCATCCCCAGGCCCCGGCTTGCGATGCTCTGCAAGACCTGCTGGACGACTGGACCATGCGCCTGGACATCCCCCGCCTGGGGGCCTACGGAATCGGGGAGTCCGATCTGGAGCGGATCCTGGCCGCGGCCGCCAACCGCAGCAACCCCGTAAAGCTGACGCGGGAGGAGATTCGCGCGCTGCTGTCAGAGCGCCTGTGAGCCATGTGCCGAGAGTGTGGCGCCGGCCGCTCGCCGCGTGGCTCAGGTCGGCCCAGCGCGGACTTCGCGAGCCAGCGCCGTGAGCTCCGTGCTCACGTCCTCCAGCATCGCGCCCAGCAGTCGCCGGCCCTTGGAAGGCGTCGCCCGCCTCGGATCGCCGACGACCCCCGCGGGGCTGTAGCCCGGCGCATTCGGGTCGCGACGCTGCAAGGGACCGCCGGAATCCGGTCCAGGACTGGGCTCTGCCAGGGCCATGTGCACCTGCTCCGGGGCGATGGCCAGGAGCAAGGACGTCTCGACCTCGTCCGCGTGACCCCCCCAGGCCTGCTCTGCCACTGCGGCGCAGCCGGAGACGAAGCGGGGTCCCTCGTAGACGTTCAGCAGCTTTGCCGGAGCACTTCCGCCGAGCTCCGCCAGCGCCGCCCGCAGAGGCTCGCGGGTGCTGATGCCGGTATTCAGCACGGCAACCGCGGGGGCACCCGCGGCCAGGATGCACTGCAGGACCTCGGCGGCCAGCCGGACGAAGGAGTCGCGGCCCAGGGTGACGCTGCCGGGATAGTCGGTGAAGGCCGGATAATACCCGTAGCTCAGTGTCGGCCAGGCAAGCGCCCGATGGGTGGCCAGGAGCCTCTCCACCAGCCACTGTGCCTGCAGCAGGTCCGCCCCCAGCGGCAGATGACGACCGTGCTGCTTGCTGCCGGCGCCGACGGGCAGCACGGCGATCGCGCCCTCCGCGAGCCGCCGCTCCACTTCGGGCCAGGGCAGCTGGGCGACCCAGGCTGCTGTTGAATCACCGTCCGGCTCTTGGTGCATGACCTCGTCTCACTGGAGTATGAGCGGCAATCCCGGGCAGGCACGCCCCCACCAGGCATGGTCGCGCCGTCGGATGTAGAGTATCCACCTCTCCCCGCGGAGTGCCAAGCTCGCTTCATCGTACGGTCACCGAGCAGTCATGTCCGCGTCGCGCTCGCATGATGCACTCAAGGGCTGTCTGTCGCCTGGATGAACTTTCAGATGCGCGTGCTCATGCTCAATGACGTGTATTTTCCCCGCGTCAACGGCGTGTCCACCTCCGTGCAGACCTTTGCCCACGAGCTGCTGGCGCAGGGCCACGACGTGAGCCTCATCGCACCGAGCTATTGGGAGGACAGGCCCGATGGGTTTCCCATTCTCCGGGTGACCGGACGGGCCGTGCCCCGCGACCCGGAGGACCGGATTATGTCGCTGGGGGCAGTGAAAGCGCTATTGCCTCGGATACGGGCCACACGTGCCGACGTGCTGCACATACAGACGCCTTTCGCGGCCCACTACGGAGGGCTGTGGCTGGCGCGGCGCGCGGGCCTGCCGGTGGTGGAGAGCTACCACACCTACTTCGAGGAGTACCTGGACAAATACTTGCCGGCGCTGCCCCGGGCGCCGCTGCGCTGGCTGGCTCGCCGTTTCTCCACTGCCCAATGCAATTCCGTGGATGCGGTGGTGGTGCCGACGGTGCCCATGCGTCGGGTGCTGGAGGGCTACGGTGTGCGCACCCCCATCGAGGTGATACCCACGGGCCTGCCGGCCACGGTGTTCACTCCCGGGGACGGCCCGCGTTTCAGAGAGCGCTTCGCGATTCCGACCCGGGCGCCCCTGCTGCTGTATGTGGGCCGAGTCGCTCACGAGAAGAACATCGGCTTCCTGCTGGAGGTGCTAGCCGCTCTGCCCCGGCAGGATGTCATGAGGGTCATCGCCGGCGAAGGACCGGCCCGCTCCAGCCTGGCTGCTCGGGCGCAGCGCATGGGACTGGGATCCCGGGT
>Ga0307417_10000871_pt1 | contig 12341 bp, 14 predicted proteins | sample SalMarWE160210MG_2_FD_202514 | JGI IMG/M metagenome (GOLD analysis project Ga0307417, IMG submission 202514) | Salt marsh sediment microbial communities from the Plum Island Ecosystem LTER, Massachusetts, United States - WE1602-10 | ecosystem: Environmental > Aquatic > Marine > Intertidal zone...
GCTGGCGACCCGCGACAACGCGGCACGCAATGGCGTGGATGCCGGCATTGCGGCGCTCGTTCCCGAGTCGCTGCCGGCCCTGCGGGCGGACGTGCTGGTCGCCAATATCCTAGCCAACCCGCTGTGGGGCCTGGCTCCACGACTGAGCGCCCTGCTCCGATCGGGAGGCCGCATGGCCTTGTCCGGCATACTGCCGGAGCAGGCCGAGGCGCTGCAGGGACGCTACGCGCAGTGGCTGAACATGGGCACGCCGCAGCAACAAGAAGGCTGGGTACTGCTGCAAGGCGTGCGGCGGAGCTCCCAGGACAGCTGATGTACACCCAGTGCCCGAAGTGCCAGACCTTGTTTCGGGTGGGCGCCCAGCAGCTCGGCGCGGCCCAGGGCCGGGTGCGCTGCAGCAAGTGTCTGACGGTGTTCAACGCCCTGCAGCGTCTCTATGAGCAGCTTCCCGCCCACCTCAGGGAGGAATTCCTTCGCACCCCAGAGCGGCGCGGTAGAGCCGCATTCACTGGCGTGGATGCCGGCCCCCACGGCGGGCCGTCGCTCTCCGCCACGGGCTCGACGGCCACAGAGGAGCCGGCGCAAGCTCCCGTCACAGCGTCCACGCGGCCGGGCCGTCCCCGCCGCGTCGCCGTACTGCCGTCGCCCGCGGACCCGGCTAGCGACGCGGCGGCCGGCGCCGTCGTCAAGCCGCCTTCAGCCTGGGGCACTGCGGTATGGAGCCTGGGCATCGCGCTCATGCTGGTGAGTCTCGTCGGCCAGTGGGCGTGGCTGATGCGCGAGGACCTGGCGGCCTACCCCGGGCTGCGCCCCTGGCTGGAGCGCATGTGTGCGCTGGAGGGCTGCCGCCTGCCGCTGCGGCGGGATCCGGGCGCCGTCGTCCTCAAGGAGCGGGACGTGCGCAGCGATCCGAGCGTGGACTCCGCCCTGCTAATCAACGCCACCATCGTCAACGACGCTGGCTTTCCCCAGTCCTATCCCGGGCTGGAGCTGGCCCTTTCCGATACCGCCGGTAACGTGATAGCCTCGCGGGTCTTTCGCCCAGAGGAATATCTGGGTCGGCCGCTGGCGCCCGGCGAGGCCATGCCCGTAGGCGTGCCAGTTCACCTCAGGCTGGAGCTGGCCGACCCGGGCAAGAATGCGGTGGGCTTCGCATTCGAGTTTCGCTGAGCACCCGGCGGCGCTTTATGCGCGCACGCCTTGCTCGTATTATGTGTGCCCCTCCGCAGCCGTGCCCCGTCGAGTCCATGCAGATCGGACCCCATACGCTTCCCAACAACCTGGTGCTGGCGCCTATGGCGGGCGTCACCGACCGCCCATTCCGGCAGCTGTGCAGGGAGCTGGGAGCCGGTCTGGCGGTCTCCGAGATGGTCTCGTGCAGCTCACTGCTGTGGGGCAGCGCAAAGACCCTGCGGCGCGCGGACCATGCCGGCGAGACCGAGCCTACGTCGGTCCAGATAGCGGGGGCCGATCCGACCTTGATGGCCGAGGCCGCACGTCACAATGTGGACCAGGGCGCCCAGATCATCGACATCAACATGGGCTGTCCCGCCAAGAAAGTCTGTAACGTCACGGCGGGCTCGGCCCTGCTACGGGACGAGGCGCTGGTGGGACGAATCCTCGACAAGGTCGTCGCCGCCGTGGCGGTGCCCGTCACCCTCAAGATACGCACCGGCTGGAACCGCTCGTTGCGCAACGGCGTGGCCATCGCCCGCCTTGCCCAGGCCGCCGGCGTGCAGGCCCTGGCGGTGCACGGCCGCACCCGCGCCTGCGGCTACACAGGCGAGGTGGAGTATGACACAATTAGGAGCATAAAGTCGGCAGTGGATATCCCGGTGATTGCGAACGGGGATATCACCACCCCCGAGAAGGCCCGATACGTGCTGGAATATACGGGCGCCGACGGGATCATGATTGGCCGCGCGGCCCAGGGGAACCCTTGGATATTCCGCGAGATCGGCCATTACCTGCGCACGGGGCAGCAGCTGCCGGCGCCGGATGTGACAGAGATAGGCGACACGCTGCTCCGCCACCTGGACAACCTCTACCGCTTCTATGGCGATCACACTGGGGTACGGGTGGCGCGCAAGCATCTGTCGTGGTATAGCAAGGGTCAGCGGGGTGGCGCCCGCTACCGGCAGCTCGCCAACGGCGTCGAGACCCGCGAAGAACAGGTCCGACTGACCCGCGCGTTTTTTGCTTCGCTCAATGAAGGCACGGAGAAGGCAGCATGAGCACCATCACCAAGGAAGTTTTCGCCGTGCCCGATCTCGTCGTCGCCGCCGAGACCCGCAGCCAGGAGCCCTTGCGCAGCTGCGTGCTGGACGCCATGGAGACCTATTTGCAGCAGCTGGGCGATCAGATGCCCACGAATGTGTACGCCATGGTGATGCGCGAGGTGGAGGTGCCTTTGCTGCAGGCGATGCTACGGCACTGCCGGGGCAACCAGAGTCGGGCGGCGACCATGTTGGGCATCAACCGCGGCACCCTGCGCAAGAAGCTCAAAGACTACGGGCTTTAATCCAGCTGCCCCGACAGGGCGACTCGCACCGAGCCATCGGGACCCGGGGCGCCGATGAGTGCCAGACCCTGCCGCAGGCTCCCATGGGCCGCGGACTTGGCCGTCAAGCGCAGATTGACCCGATAATGGCCCGCAAAGGTCACGCTCACCTGCCCGCGGGCGAGAAGCGGTCCGCCCAGGTCGCGCACCGACCCTTCCAGCTCACCCTTGGGGCCAGCCTGCAGCCGCACCGCATAGCCTCCAAGCGGCAGTGCCTCTGGAGCGCGCAGGCGGGCGTCGCGCCACTGCAGCTGGCCGACTGCTGCCCGCACCCGCTCGCCCTGGAGCTCCAGCTCCGCCACATCCGCCACCACCGTGCCCCCTAGCTGCACCGGCTCTATTCGGGCCGCGCTGCCCACCAGGGCCGCCGGCAAGCTCGCGCGGAGATCCTGTACATAATAGCCTCCGCCCGGCAGGCGCAGGCCCGCCCGCGCCCGCGCCTGGACCCGGGCGTCCGCCAAGCTGAGCTGCAGCTCCAGGCGGCCGCGCCAGAGAGCATCCGGTCGCCACGACCATCTGAGGCTCTGCAGGCCGTAGCCGGCCAGCTCCAGGCTTGCGGCATGCCCCGACCACACGGTACCGGAAACGGCATGCAAGGTAAGCTCGGGCAGCGCTTGGGCCAGGGGATGGGCCACCAGGGCGGCAGGCAGCAGTGCAAGCAGCCAAGCCAGGTAGGCGACCACCCCCAGCGCGGCGTAGCGGCGCCAGTGGCTCATGAGCCCCGCTCCAGCAGCACCCGGGCGTTGACTCGACCGGGAGCATCCTGGCGCTCCACGCCTAGGCTGGTGACCCGCAGCCCATAGTCCTGGGCCAAGACCTGCACCCAGTAGGCAAGCTCGCTGAAGCCTACCTGCTCCAGCCACACCCGCACCCCGTTGCCGCCTTCCGGCTCCACCCGCCTCAGTCCACCGGCGAGACCCTGTGCCTTGGCGCTCTCGTCCACCATGGCAAGCAGTGAGCGCCCTACGCCGCGTCGCGGCGCCCGCCCGGCCTTGGCCCGAAGCTGGCGCACTTCGGCCGCGGAGCGACGCATCCATTGCAGCAGCTCCTGCTTCTCGGTGACCTGCGCCTGGAGCCGATCGACCCGGCCCTGCAGCGGCGCCCATAGCCAGGCGTAGGCCAACAGCGCGAGAGCAACGGCGCCACCCGCCAGTAGCCAGCCCTGCTCCCGCCGCTGCAGACCTTCCCACCAGTCCTTCACGTCCCCGCCACCTGTACCTTAATGCGGCTGACCACGGAGCCCTCGCGCGCAGATGCCGAGATGACTTCCACCTTCAACCTGGCCTGCTCCAACCGCGCCTTGGCAAGCTCGACTGCAGCCAGATCGCGGGCCTCCAGCACCACGTCCAGGCTGCCGACCCGGTAGCTCAGGCTCGTCACCTTGACGCCGCTCACGCCCAGACCGGGCGCCGCCCTGCCGAGCAGCCCGGCGATGCTGCCACTGGTTGGTCCCTGCTGCAGCGCCTCCAGCCCACGCTCCATTTGCACCCTCGGATTGACCACCTTGCGGGCCTCGGGGAAGGCGCCCCGGTACTCCTGCTCGATAGCCGCATCGAGCCGAGCGGCCACGCCGTTCAGGCGCACCGCATCCGCCACTAGCCCGACGCCTCGCAACACCAGCCAAAACAGCAGCAGCGCCACTGCCGGCCGCCAAAGTGTCCACACCTTGGTAACCTGGTGGCTGGGTGCGTATGGGCCCTGCAGCAGGTTGATCGTCGAGCGCGGGTCCAGCCCGGCTGCCAGCTGAGCCAGCAGAGCGCCCTGCAGGGGCCGCTCCTCCACTTCTACACCGTGGCCCTCAGCCTGGCGCCGAACCGGCGCCATCGCCCCCAAATCGTCGCAGACGACCACGATGCGGTCCGGCGGCTCACCTGCGCCGGCCGCCGTGAGCAGCAGCCCGAGCTGCTCGTCGAGGGACTCTGGGTCGATCTCCTGCCCCGTCTGGAAGCCACTGCGCAGCAGTACCCTGCCCTCCACCATCAGCATCCTCCACTCGCCCGCGGCGGGCGCCGGTAGAGCGAGGGTCTCTGGCACCAGCAGCTCCGGCTGGATTCCCGCCTGCCGCAGCGCCTCCAGCCAGCCGCTCATACGCTCATGGGCCACCACTGCCACACCGAGCCGCCCCGAAGCGTCCCGCGCACCGGCGGCGAAGTGCAGGGTATCCACCTCGGCGGCCAGCTGCTCTTCTAGGGCGTAAGGCAGGGCTGCCAAGAGCCGGCTGCGCACCGGAGCGGGAATGCGGGTCTCCGTGAGCAGCACTTCCGCGGCCGGGACCAGCACCACCACCCGAGCTCCGGTCGCAGCCGTGGCGGCCTCGGCCAGGGTCCCGCGTCCAGGCGTGCCCCGGGTGGCGGGACCGAGGAGCGTGAGCCAATTGACCTGCGGGCCCAGCTGCAGGAGAGTCCGCGCCCGCATGCTCAATAGACTCCCTGAGACCGCAGCACCACCCGTGTCCCGCCGCCGTCGCGCCGCAGTACGGAATACAGGTGGCTGCGGCCGCGGTCGAAGCGAGTCTGGGCCTGGACCAAGAAATACCGGCTCGCCACGCTGAGGGTACCGGCGTCGAGGGTCTTGCCCTGGAGCTCGTCGCGCGCCAGGAAATCCTGCACACTGGCGTAGCCGCTGGTGCCACGACCCCCCGCCAGGCCTTCGGCCTCGCTCCTGCCGACGCCGTCGGCAACCGTCATGAGCACCTCCATCGGCGCGGTGTTGACATTGAGCGGCGTGCGCTCGGGCAGGACGGTCACGAAGGGGGCGAGCTTCTCGTAGGTGTCGGCATCCACACCTTGCACCAGGCGCAGCTCGCTGGGGCTCACCATGGGCCGATTGGCGGCCCGATAGGGGGGGCGCAGCACGAGATAGGATTCATCCTCGGCCCCGTCCGGGTAATGGGGCTCCACGTCGGCGTCCACCCAGTCGGCCACCGCATTGGCGATTCGCGTGTCCAGGTCCAGCGCCTCCAGCAGCCGGCGCAGACGGGCCATGGCCTGCCCGTCCGTGCTGCCGTCGTCGGCCCTTAAGTTGTTCAGATTGAATCGCCCTTGCAGATCTTGCACCCTTCCCACCACCTCGGCGCCTTCCACCTGCAGGGGCGGGATGATGCGCGCCCAGTCATCCCCCAAGGTATCGCGGTCCCGGCCGTCTTCGGCCAGGATGCGCCCGGCCCAGGTCTCAACGCCCAGCGCAAACAGATAGGCCCGATCGGCCTCCATCACGTTGCTGACCCGACGCAGATCGAGCACCTGGCGCGAGAGCATCTCTACCCCAACCATGGAGGCGATGGCCGTCACCAGCATGGCGGTGACGAGCGCCACCCCGCGGCCCCGCCTCGGCCGAGCCTTCACCCGCTCAGCCTTGCCCACGGCTAGGCTCCTTGTTGTGCGCGCTCGGGATGCGGAACAGGCGCACGATGCGACCCCAGCCCTGCACCTCCCAGCTGAGCTCTACCGCCCGCGGCAACACGCCGGCATCCGCCGGGGCGGTGCCCGCCGCCGGCCAGCTCGGCTGCCACACCCCGTTGGCGTCCAGGAACTGCAGCTGCGGATCGCCGATTCCCTCCAGGAGTCGCTGCTCCAGCGGCACGCTGTCCTGAGCCCGGTCCAGCACGGCCCAGCTAAGGCGCAGCAGCACGCCGTCGCGCACGGCGTATGCGACGCGCTGCAGGTGGCTGCGCGAGAGCTGTCCCGGATTGGGCCAGCCGGCATGGGTCAGCTCCACCAAGACCTCCCCCCCCGTCCCGCCTTTCAGGGCCGGTTGCTCGTCGCCATAGGCATCCCGCACCGGGCGCGGCACCACCTGCTCGAAGTCCCGCCCCAGCCGCAGATAGGCGCTCTGCAGCGCGATGAGCTCGGCGCTGTGCGTTTCACTCTCGGTCTTGGCACGCAGCACCGACTGCAGCCCCCCATAGGCCAGCACGGAGAGCACTGCGAACAGTGCCAGCGCGACCAGGAGCTCCAGCAGGGTGAAGCCCCTAGAGCGCACGGTCACGGCCGCCCCACATAGGCCACTAGGGCGTCCAGAGGCTGGCCGTCCTCACCGGCGGAGACCCGCACATCCAGGCGCCGGATAGCTGCGTTGGGAGTACTCGATACGGTCACCGACCACTGCCACTCGCGGCCGGCGAGCCGCTCCTTGCCGCGGACCTGCTCGGTGGCGGGCCAGCCGCGCGCGGTCTGCCATTCCACCACCCGGTTCATCGCCACCCAATGGGCCAGGACCCGGTCCCGCAGCTCCGCGGCATGGGCTGCCTGTACGCTCACGCCCTCGATCACCGCCCCCAGGGCGATGGCGACCACCGCCAGGGCCACCAGCACTTCCAGCAGGGTAAAGCCACGGGCCGTGGACCTCACGGGGCCTCTGGTCCCGTCGCCCGCAAGCGGCCGTCCAACTCCCCGCTCAGCACATAGCTCTGGTGCCGCGGCGCGTCGATCACCCGCAGGCGGAACGGCGAGAGCTCGCCACTGGAGAGCAGAAGCACCCGCGGCGCCGACTCCTCTCGGCCGCGATCGAGATCCACGGACTGGCCTTCCAGGCTGAGCTCCAGACGGGTGCCAGCGGGCAGCTTGCGCGGCCGCAGCATGGGATCGTCCTCCCCCAGCGGCAGCCATTTCTCCCCCTCCAGGTGGAGGAAGGAATAGCCATCGGCGCGCACCTCCAAGGCCAATTCGGTGGCCTGCAGGATGGCCTCCTCCTGCGCCAGCCCCAGCAGTGCCGCCAGCCGCCGCATCTCTTCCGCAGCCGATTCCCGGGCCGGGGCGTCACGCACCGACAGCATGGCGAAGCCGAGCACGATACCGATGATGAGCAGCACCACCAGCAGCTCCAACAGGCTGAAGCCTGCCGCAGCCCGCGGTGCTGCCCGGGTCTGACTCAGCGCAGATTCCAGTTGCCGATGTCCGCGTCGACCCCTTCGCCACCGGGCTGGCCGTCCCGGCCCAGGGTATAGATGTCCAAGCTGCCGTGCACGCCCGGGCTGAGGTACTGGTATGGCCGCCGCCAGGGATCCATGGGCAGGCGGTCCAGGTAGCCGCCGTCGTTCCAGTTGGGTGCCTCTGGCGCGCCCACCGGCCTCTCCACCAGCGCTTCCAGGCCCTGGTCCGTGCTCGGATAGACGAAGTTGTCCAGCTTGTACAGGTTCAGCGCGCTCTCCAGGGTGCGGATGTCCTGCTTGGCCTTGGTCACCCGGGCCTCGTCCGGCTTGTCCATGATGCGCGGGATCACCAGGGTCGCTAGGATACCCAGGATGACCACCACGACCATCACCTCGATTAGCGTAAAGCCCGCGGCCCCGGCGCGGCAGCGTGCTGGCATTGTCGTCACCATCAGATTTGCCCCGTGGCTTAACGGCTGCGAGTCGGTCGCCAAGCATAGCCTATCTGGGTATGCCTACGCACCCGGGCGCTCGGCCTGCGCCGCGTGAGACACCGCCTGGTGCCATGGCTGCTGCCGGCTGTGCTGGCGCTCGTCGTGTTGGCGCTGCAGCTCGCCGGCCCCGTCGTCGCCGGGCTGCTGCGCTACCAGCGCGAGTCCATCTTGCATGGCCAGGTCTGGCGTCTGCTCACCGGGCATCTAGTGCACCTCCGCTGGGGTCACTGCCTGCTGAACATCGCCGGACTGGGCCTGCTTTGGCTGCTGTTCTCCCCCCGAATGGCGGAGCGAGCCTGGCTGGTCTCATTCGGAGTCTGCGCGCTGGGCACGAGCCTGGCCCTGCTATGGCTCGCTCCCCAGATTCAATGGTACGTGGGCCTGTCCGGCGTGCTCCACGGCCTGTATGCCAGCGCCGTGCTGTGCCTGTGGCGGCCGCGTGACTGGGAGGGCTACGCGCTGGCGCTAGGGCTCGCGGCCAAGCTGCTGTGGGAGCAGCAGCTCGGTCCCATGCCCGGCACCGAGGCGGCGGCGGGCGGCCCGGTGGTTGTGGCGGCCCACCTCTACGGCGCCGTTTCGGGCCTCGCCGCCGGCCTGGGCCTGCGCCTCAGCGATGCCTGCTCCGCCAACTAAGTGGGGGCAGCAGCAGCAGCAGGCCGAGCGGATCCAAGGCACCGCTGCCCCCGCCGCCCGAGCTGACCGGCGCCGAGTCATTGTCCACGATGGTGACCTGGGCGGTGGCCGGACTCCCCAGCGTCGCACCGCCGGTCGGCGAGCTCAGGCCGAGCTCGATGGTCTCGGCCGACTCCGCCGCGGTGTCGTCCAGCACTTGCAAGGTAATCTGGCGCGGTGCACTGTCCCCCGCGGCCCAGCTCAGGGTACCCGATACGGGCTGGTAGTCGCTGCCGGCGGTGGCCGAGCCGCCGGTGGTGGCGTAGTCCACGCTCACCGCCCCCAGGCTGCCGTGGCTACGGGTCACGCTCAGCACGGTGTTGCCGTCGGCCTCCCCCACGCTGAGCTGGGCGGCGGCGAGCGCGATCTGGCCCGGCCCCCCGAAGTCGGCACGCACCGTATAGGCCGTCTGGGGCTGCTGGCTGAAGTTGATGACCACCACGTGATAGGTGCCGGCGCTCGGGCTCGCGATGTCGATGCGCTCGTTGCCGGTGAGCCCCGCGCTAACCAGGGTCTGGCTGTCCCGCCCCGAGGGCAAGGGATATGTGGCGAAATCGAAGCGCGGCGGCTCACCGTAGCGCACCAGCAGGTCCACGTCCCGCTGGGCCGTGGTCGTGATGCTGAGGGTACCGGCGTTGGCCGGCACGTCCACGTGGTAGTAGTGGAAGTCATCGAAGCGATCGGTCTGCAGCACGCTATCGCAGGAGACCCCATTGCGTAAGGCTCCGACCTCCAGCATCAGGTCGCGGCTGACGCCGTAGCCCCCGGCGGCACTGATGTCCAGCTCCAGGGGCAGACGCCGATGACAGCCGGCATCGGCCGCCAGGGAGATGCCGTAGCTGCGGCTCACCCCGCCACCCGGCGCGATGTCGCCATAGCTGGCGTCGCCCTGCGACACGGACAGCGTGCCGTCCCCGCTCGCCAGGTGGGCGGTGGTCGCCGCCGCCGGCTGCCAGTAGGCATCCAGCCGCACCGCCAGGGTCGCGCTCTCGCCCGGGTCCAGCACGGTGTTGGGTGCGCTTCCGGCCTGGTCGTCCACGCTCACTGCCCCCGGCACCACCACCGTCCCGGGGCCGGCGCTGAGAGACTGCAAGGCATCCACCCGCCCTCCGGCGGCCAGGCGGCCCAGCGCGTCGGCCAGCGGCCGCACCCCGGCCAGCAGGCGACCCTTGAGCTCCTGGTAGCCGGCCTGTGGATAGGCCGCCAACAGCAAGGCCGCCACCCCCGCCACGTGGGGGGCGGAGAACGAGGTGCCATCGAGGTACTGGTAGGGGCCCGTGCCCGTCAGAGTGCTGACGAGGCCCGCGGTGGTGGTCAGGACCCCGACTCCGGGCGCCGCCAGGTCCACGCTGGTCTGACCGTAGTGGGTGAACGGCGTCAGGGTGTCGTCGGGGCCGCTGGCGGCCACCGCCACGATGTTCGGGCTGTCCAGCCCCGAGGGATAGTCGGGCACGCGGTCGTTATTGCCTTGGTCGTTGCCGGCGGCCGCCACCAGCAGCACGCCTGCCTGGCGCAGCAGATCCACCCCACCGGACTCGGCCTGAGAGAACTGCGGGCCACCCCAGCTCGCGTTGAATATGCGCGCCCCATTGGTCACGGCGTACTCCATGGCGACGAGCTCGCCGGCCACATCGAAGCCGAACTTCAACGGCATGATGCTCACCTGCCAAGCAACCCCACTGATACCCTCGCCGTTGCTCCCGGCGGCTCCGAGGCAGCCCACGACGGCGGTGCCGTGCTCCTCCGTGACCAAGTCCGGTGCGGGATCGTTGTCGTCGTTCAGAATGTCCCAGCCATGGACATCGTCCACATAGCCATTGCCGTCGTTGTCTATGCCATCGCCCGGGATCTCTCCCGGGTTGGTCCAGATGTTGGGGCCGAGATCGGCATGAGCGAGATCGAAGCCGTCGTCCGCCACTGCCACCACCACGGACTGGGCGCCTGTCGTGATGTCCCAGGCCGGCACCAGATCCATGTCTGCTCCCGGCACCCCGCTGAATGCGGCGCCCGGGACATTGATGGTCTGACCGGTGTTGCGCAGCGACCATTGCTGGGGGAACAGGGGGTCGTCAGGCACCCGGGTCGGGTAGCGCAGGTAGTTGGGCTCGGCGAAGATCACCTGCCCGCCGGCACTGAGGGCCTGCACCGCCGCGGTGACCGAAACCCCTGCGCCTAACCGCCAGTGCTCCACCCCCAGCCCCTTGAACTGCCGCAGCACCCGGGCGCCGAGCGCATTGCGAGCGGCGCTGCGGGCCGTCTTGGTGATGGCGGGGGCAAACGCCACCAGCAGCTCGCCGTCCCGGTAGGCCGGACGCTCCCGGGGCAGTGCTCTCGGGTCGGCCCCGAATCCGCTTGCGGCGGCCGACAGCATCAGCACCGCCGCGACGACCTTGATCCCTTGCCTCATCGCAGATCCTCCCAGGGCCAGCCCGCATCATCGAATGAGCCGATTGAGGTCGAAAATGGGCAGCAGGATAGCCACCACGATGTACAGCACGACCCCGCCCATGAACAGTATCATGAAGGGCTCCAGCAGGCTGAGCAAGGTTGCCACCAGGGTGTCCAGCTCCCGCTCCTGACTGCTCGCCGCCCGCTCCAACATGCCTTCCAGATTGCCGGTGGCCTCACCGCTGGCGATGAGCTGCACCGTCATGGGCGGAAACAGACCACTCTGCTCCAGTGCCGCATGAATGCTGGTGCCTTCGCTCACGCGTCGCTCGGCCTCCAATACCGCGGCGCGCATGGGCAGGTTGCCGAGCACCCGTGCGGCGATGCGCAGGGCCTCCAGCACGGGCACCCCGCTGGCCGCCAGGATGCTCAAGGTGCGGGCGAAACGCGCCGCATTGACCCCCCGCACCAGTCGCGACACGAAGGGCAGCCGCAGCTGCCAGCGGTGCACCCGATAGCGAAACGACTCCCGCCGCAGCAGCATGCCGAAGCCCAGCCCCGCCAGCACCAGCACGACCAGCAGCCACAGGCCATAGTGCTCAAGGAAATCGCTGGCGGCAATCAGACTGCGGGTCATAATGGGCAAGGCCTGGCCCACGCCCTGAAATACCTGCACCACCTGCGGGACCACATAGGTCAACAAGGCCACCACGACCAGCAGGGCCACGGAGCTCACCAGGGCCGGATAGACCAGGGCCAGGGCCACCTTCTGTCCAGTTTGCTGCCGGGCCTCGGTATAGTCGGCCAAGCGCTCCAGGACCGCATCGAGATAGCCCGACTGCTCGCCGGCGGAGACGGTGGCCCGATACAGGTCCGGAAAGGCATGGGGGAACTCCGCCAGGGCCGCCGCCAGGGAATGGCCCTCCAGCACCCGGGCCCGCACGCCCATCACCACGCTCTTGGCCCTGGGCTTGTCGGTCTGCTGGGCCACGGCCCGCAGCGCCTCTTCGAGGGGCAGCCCGGCGCGCGCCAGGGTTGCCACCTGGCGAGTGAACAGGGCCAGGTCGGTGCCGTTGAGCCGGCCGCGGCGGCGCGGCTTGCCGCCGGCCGTGAGCGGGGCGGCCACCTCCTCCACACCCAAGGGCAGCCAGCCCTTGTCCCGCAGCTGCTGGCGCACCTGCCGCGGCGTGTCTCCCTCCAGGATGCCCCGCTGCTCCCGCCCCCGGCGGTCCAGGGCAGTGTATTCGAACGCTCCCACTGTCAGACCGCCACGCGCAGCATCCGCGGCTCAATCCTCACGGGTGACACGCAGCAGCTCCTCCAGGGTGGTGTCACCGGCCATGACTCGGCGCAGCCC
>Ga0307417_10000872_pt1 | contig 12321 bp, 10 predicted proteins | sample SalMarWE160210MG_2_FD_202514 | JGI IMG/M metagenome (GOLD analysis project Ga0307417, IMG submission 202514) | Salt marsh sediment microbial communities from the Plum Island Ecosystem LTER, Massachusetts, United States - WE1602-10 | ecosystem: Environmental > Aquatic > Marine > Intertidal zone...
GCTCTTTTCTACCGGTAAAGTATGAAGCAATAAAACAGGTGTATATGGAGGCGAAGAATAGATAACTGCCGGCGCTCCTGCCTGCAATCGTGTGGTGGGATGGCAACACTTTCAGTCTGCTGGAGATCCACAGTACAAGGGTCGACTGCAGTGACAGGATCAAAACCCACCAGTGGGATGTAAACAGCCATGGGAACGGCAGGGAGATCAAACCCGCCGTTACATGGGCGAAGCTTCTGGACCACGCGGGACCTCCTTTCAGAGACCTGTAGATCACTTCACCCAGGATCAGGATGATCCCGTATGCCACAGCATAGAGCAAATAATATTTGATATTTTCATTCATCCGGTCCAATCCAGAACTACCGATAGCAGGTAGATGATGCTCCCGGCCATCATGAGGCTGTCGAAACGGTCAATGACACCTCCGTGACCTGGGATTACATTCCCAAATGTCGCTATATTCGCTTTTCGTTTGACGGCCGATGCCAGCATGTCACCCAGGAATGCTCCACCCATAACCAGGCAGGTTGCCAGGATCAGCCCGCTCCATTCGAAAGAAAAGCTATTACGCGTCAGCATGGTGGTTACCATTGTCAGGATAGCTCCAATGGCCAATCCTTCTATGGTTTTACGCGGACTGATCCTCGGAAGAAGAGGTCTTTTCCCCACCAGCTGGCCGCTCACCTGGCATGAACCGTCAAAGAGGACCACCACAAAATAGGTATAGAGCAAGATATTCCTCTCCATGTAGACAAATCCCATAAATCCCGCACCGGTCAGCAGGAACAGGATCATCATCCATCCCCATTTTCTCAATTTATGAACTGCAAGCCACCACTCCGCTATTGCAACCAGGAACAGGATCCATCCACAGATTGGAAAAATGGTTTCAAACCATATCAGACAGCTCCAGAGCGTGTTCACTATCAGCAGGTAAATACCATATTTGGTCCACTGGGCCCTTGTCTCATCCGGTCCTAACCTGCGGGTTATCCTGCTTATCCAGAACGCCCCGGAGATGAAATGGGCCATCAGTAACAGATAAGGCAGCAGGTATCTGTCCATTTCACTTTTTCCTCTCTTTTAGAACCCAGTAGAGACCTTTGATATCGGATCTCATTTCAGGAATGATCATCTGTATGGTGAGATTTTCAATAAATGCCAGCAGGCTGATATTGACCATTACATAAAAATATATAGGGATATAATCTACAAAAAAGAGGAGGATAAAGAAGATACCCTGCAGGTAACCTCCAAACTTAATGGACCAGAGATGGAAACTCTGGATCTTTCCGAATTTGATCAGGGGAGAGAGATGGGTAACAGCATAACTGATCACAAACAGATAGAACAGCCGGGCATCGGGCCCGATCTCACCGATCTTGAATATGGCAATCCCCGTAAGTGCCGTAATGTACATACCTATATCGGCCAGTGAATCAATCCGGGATCCTATGGCAGTTTGCTGTTTGAACCTGCGGGCAATGAATCCGTCCCAGACATCTGTGTTCAGGCTGATTAACATCAGGATGGCATAAACCATCTCCAGCTTCAGGATAATCAGCATCATAATGACCGGAAAAATGAACAGCCTGTATAAGGAGAGTATATTGGGGATGGTCAGGGGGACCCTGTATTTCAACAGCGTGATTTCACGCATTGGGATTGGTTTTAAAGAGCTGGCAACCCTGTTCACGGAGCAGGCGGATACCCTCTTTTAAACCCATCTCCTTTATATTACCGGCAGCCCCCCTGCAGAATGGGCAGCTGTGGTAATTACCTGCAGCATCGATATGAATGTACCGGTTTCCGGCTCCGTAACATCCGATTTTACGCTGATGATATCCGGGGTACTGGATGATGGGGTATGTGCGGTTCCTGCGCGAACCATTCATTCTCAAAATGAAATCGACAATATCCTGTTGTTCTTTGTCCGTAAGCAATACGTCTTTCCCTTCAAAGTTTCCTGCTTTCCTGGCTTCCAGGAACCTTACAAAAGGGACTTCCAGGTTGCGGGCAAGCGTCAGGTACCTCATCAACTGTTCCTCCCTGGCCATTTCGTGGGTAATGCATATTGTCAGGTTGGGGAGTATACCCACATTTTTACAGTTTTCAACTGCTTCCAGGGCCCACCTGAATGCTTCAGGGTGATTCCGGAACTGATTGTGTTTCTCCTCCTTCCAGTGATCAAGGCTGATATTGGCACCTGTGAGGCCGGCAACTTTCAGGTCCCAGGCTTTATCCCGCGTGAGTCCGTAACCCGAAGTGGATAGCCAGAACTCGGTGTGGTCCCTCCCCATCTCAAGGAGCCGGATCATATCCCTGAATCGTAGCATGGGTTCTCCACCCCCAATCTGAATATGGGGGATACCCATTTGGATCGCTTCCCGGAGGACCTTCACCAGATCGGATATTGTCAGTTGCTCCCACCTCTTCAGGTTCTTTCCTTCAAAACAGTGCTGACACTGATAGTGACAGCGACTCGAAATAGAGAGGATCAAAGTCTGCAACGGTATATCACTTACATCCTGTGCAGAAATCCTTCTGATCTCCTGTTCTATCATCTGATTGAAGCCCGCGGAAGGAAATCCTGGTGTATAGATGCTCCAGTAATAGCGGTTTCCGGAACGCACAATCTTGTGATCCCTGCTGTAGCCATGGAGCCTTTTCCTTTGCCCCAGCAGCCGGGTGAGGGCCCTGAGCGATCTTACGGGGTTCCGCAGAGTGGAGAACGAAATACTCAACAGGGCTGCGCCCGCTCTGAGTTTGATCCACCTGGCGGGCCATCCGGTAACCAGGATATTACCTTTTTCCTTCCTCATAGGCTGAGATATGCTCTGACAGCATCTCCTGCATCAGTTTGTTGGAATATTTGTTAAAGTTTCCCGTTTTTCTGATCTCTTTCAGAGCCTTTACCCTGGGGGCACCCCCGGGATCCATAATGATGTCATAATACCCTTTACTATGCAGTATAATGGTACGTTCTCCCGTTTGAACCGGAACCTGAAAGGAGAGTTCTGCTTCATTACCGATCTCAGGCTGGACATAATAGAGGTCGTCATCACTTACCAGTTCCGCAATAACACTGTTCTCATTCTCATCTAAAGCACTGGAGAGCTGAACGATCCTGGCCGGCCGGGGTACCTCCTGTTCAAGGCTCAATCCGGCAAAATCGATCTCCCAGAAATAAGATCCGGTTTCAAGCTTGATGCGCAGGGGACCGGGTTCAACCCCAGAAAGATCGAGTTCAAGGATATCCTTTCTGAAGGCCATTGGTCCAACGGTATTGTAATAATCCCTGAACTCCCATTTGCCGTCAATAAAGAGATAGACCGAGAGGGGTATATGCTGACTGAGGCTCCAGCTTTCCATCTGTTCCGGATCACCATTCTGTTGCCTTTTCGTCCACATCTTATAGGAGGCCCCGAGCATCTCTCTGAAATTTTGGTACACAAAATCGAGCCAGTAACTATTCTTGGCCGATATGATCAGGTCGGCTGTTTGCGTACCTGGTGGAATATTATAGGATAACTCGATACCATCCAGTAAAGGCGGGTCACGGGTAGGATCACTACCCAGGTATTTCAGGTCGTCGACTTTTTCAATAACAGGAAGCAGATCATCACCACTGAGACTTGTGGCGGATAACGGCGCAACCGGTTCGGAAATATAATGTCCATTTCCGTATTTGTCGACCAGGACCTCCCGGCCATCAGCATGATCGTAGAGCATCAGCTCCAGAAGATTGGTATGCTGGACCTCTTCCAGCTGGTTGGCGATCTTTAACCTGTACACGCCTTCTTCCTCCACCAATCCTGACAACAGGAGGTAGTCGTGCCGTTCCAGGGGCGGATAGACCGCCCCGCTGTAGATCTCTCCTGCAAACTCATACTCCGCTCCGTTCCAGGTATAAATAAAGGGACATGAATTTCCAGACAGCAGCATGACCAGTAGAAAGAGCAGAATAATGGCTACATATGCTGCAGGGATCATGGCTACACCGAACAGGATGGAATAAGCAGTGGTATGCTTTGTGGAGTGGTTGTATATATCCAGTCTTTCAACGGCGCTGACCGGCACCATCCAATCCGTTTCGCTTAACTCACTCTTCTGGTTCACATAGAGGTGCACTTCGTTGAGCAGCCTGGCATCTCCTTTTTTCTTCCGGTATCGTTTAACGGCATTTGGATTCACGGGAGCGATCTTTTCACCCTCCCCGTAATAGGGAGCACCAAGTATCAGTTCAAGGGAATCGCCGTAAAACGTCACGGACTGCACATAATAATGGTTCATGAAGTTGTGTACGACAAATTTTTTCTGCAGGTCGGAAAGCCTGATAAGCTCTTCTTTTGGAGGCTGGTAGGAGGTGGAAATTTTATAGTAGTAGCAGCCTGCGATGAAATTGACCAGCAGTACCAGGAGGATGGCAGCAGCGCCGCGGAGGATCAGTTTTTTCCTGTTCTTAAGAATTTGAGCCGGTTTAAAAAGCAGGAGCCTGACAAGGAGATCGCCCAATCGCATCGGTTTGGTTTTTGAGGGGTTCGGGAGGAAAGATACATCTTTTTATTCATGTATTTGGGGAGGAAAAAACCCGGGTGAATACAATGATCAGGTTACCCCTGAAGCCATAAACCAGAAATGGATAGAAAATTAAATGCTTGTCAGGACCTTTAGCAGTTCGGTTATTGGGATCAACGCTCTTAAGATTTCCATCGAGATCCACATAACACAGGGGATCAGGTTTTTTATTGTCGGACTGGCTGATCATGCCATCAGGGAGAGCCAGCAGCGCATAGAGTCTGCCCTGGTCAATAATAATTTTGAATGGCCCCGGTTCAGGGTCGTGATAAACCTTTCTCCCGCGGATATAAGAAAAGAGGGGACGCACTACGATCTTCCACTGGCCATAGGTATCCTGGCGGCAACACAACAGGTGAGCGGCACGCTTCTGTCCGATTACATGATCCTCGGTGAACTGTCACTGGATGGAAGAGTGGTTCCGGTAAAAGGAGTACTGCCCATGGTCCTGCAGGCCAGGACAGAGCATTTCAGGGGTGTGATCGTCCCAAAGGGTAATGAAGCTGAGGCTTCTGTAGTTGACGGCCTGGAGGTGGTCCCGGTCAGGGACCTGAGAAGTGTTGTCACATTCCTGAATGGAACCCCTTTAGAGGAGTCTGGCAAAGAGGTGCCAAAGAGAGCGCTGAAAAGTAATCCGGGAAACTACGACGTGGATTTTTCAGAGGTAAAGGGCCAGGCGGCAGTAAAGAGAGCCATGCTGATCGCAGCTGCGGGCTCGCATAACATGATCATGATAGGTCCGCCGGGATCGGGTAAGAGTATGATGGCGCGCCGGCTTCCAACCATTATGCCTCCAATGTCGCTTGAGGAGTCTCTTCAAACTACACGGATCTACTCTGTGTCGGGAAGAGTGGGTAACGAAACAGGCCTGATCGGAACAAGACCGTTCAGGATGCCACATCACTCCAGTTCGGATATTGCAATGATCGGCGGTGGAAGTTCTCCCCAGCCCGGAGAGATCTCACTGGCCCATAACGGGGTATTGTTCCTGGATGAACTTCCAGAGTTTAAGCGTCATGTACTGGAAGTAATGCGCCAACCCCTGGAGGAGCGGAAGATCCATATCAGCAGGGCGGCATACAGGGTGGTTTACCCCTCGGATTTTGTTTTGGTAGCAGCAATGAATCCTTGTCCCTGTGGATACTACAACCATCCAGAAAAGGAGTGTAGCTGCGGACCGGGCGTTATCAAGCAGTACCTTTCCAGGATATCAGGCCCCTTGCTGGACAGGATCGATATACACCTGGAGGTGGTGCCGGTTCCATTCAGGCAATTATCCCTTCAGGGGGATACACTTCGCAGTGCATCCATGCGCGAGCAGGTCATCCGGGCCAGGGCCATTCAATTGGAACGATTTGCCGGAGCCGGTCAGCCCTGTTCCAATGCCCGTATGGGGACCGCACTCAGGAACAGGTTTTGTTCCCTGGACACGGAGGGAGCAGCTTTGCTCAGAGAGGCCATGGAGCGACTTGGATTTTCGGCCAGGGCGTATGACAGGATCCTCAAGGTTGCCCGTACCATAGCCGACCTTGATGGATCAGACCGCATACTTCGCCCTCATGTAGCCGAGGCGGTCAGTTACCGCAACCTGGACCGCGAAGGGTGGTCGGGATAAGGCCATGCTTTTGGACATTACCGACTGGCTGCCCTCACTTTTATGACTACTTTTTTCACGATATCATACCCCTCGATCCTGATCCCCGGGCGATGTGCCTCTTCAGGAGTGAAGATAAAGAATGTTCCGGGCTCAGCTGTATAGTAAACTCCCCCGGCATCAAAGAAACCCACATCATTGTCGGGGTCATATACCTCTTTTACGGTAGCCTCAGCAACCGGTGAAATCCCCATCCTTGCTTTTCCCCTGATAATATACTGAAGGTCATTAAAATCTCTGTGTGCCTCCCATTTTACTGTATCGATAGCAGGGGCAGGCCCTTCGCTGACAATGGCTCTGACACTGTCCCCATCAATGTAATATGTCCCTGGTTCAATGGCATCCAGATCGGTTGTCTTCAACCACTCAAAGGCCATATCCCATGCTTTTGGACAGGCCATGTACTGTTTTTCAAATTCCTTTGGATTGATCGACGGATGGGGTTTCAATTGCAATCCTTTCAGCCAGTCCTGACTGTCATACCACTGTGAGACTTTCTTTTGTTCCATTCTATTTTTACATGACTGCGTTAAACCACCAGTTCCAACCATACAGGTTGAAATGATCAGTAAAGAAAACATTCGTGAGGTCAATTGTGTTGTTTTTTTCATAGACCGTGCTTTTTTAAAGTGGCTGCTCTGACCTCTTTCGATTCAGGGCAGCAATGGTTAGTATGGCTGAAAGAAAAAGAGAACCAGCCATAAATATATAGGAAGCCCCAAAACCGCCGGTGGTACCATTCAGGTAACCCACAATATAAGCACCCACGAATGATCCAAGCGCACCCAGGCTGTTGATCAGTGCAATTGCTCCCGCAGAAACATTGCGGGGCAATACTTCGGTGATCACTGCAAAAAATGGCCCGTAAGGAGCATACATGGCCCCGCCTGCAATCACCAGCAACACAAATGAGAGCCAGAAATGGGTCGTACCCAGCAAATAAGAACCATAGAATGCCATGGTGCCGATCAACAGGAATGGCCATATAAACAGTTTCCTGTTCAATGTTTTATCAGAGAAATAGGATGCAGTCAACATGCCAGTGATGGCCAGGATATAGGGTACTGATGCAAGCCAGCCGGTGGTGACAATATTTGCATCGGGTGCCGCATTGATGATGGAGGGCAGCCACATCACAAATCCGTATACCCCGATGCTCCATAAGGCATATTGCAGACAGAGCAACACAACGATCCTGGAGCGGAATGCTTCCGCATAATTTTTCACCGGTTTAATTGATTGTTGCTCCAGGTCAAGCTGTGCCTGCAGGTCCACCTTTTCAGTACCGGTCAGCCACCGGGCATCTTTGGGCCGGTCGACTACCAGTCTCCACCATAACAGGGCCCACAGTATAGCCGGGAAACCCTCTAAGATAAACATCCAGCGCCAGCCTACGGACCCAACCAGGTAACCTGATAAAATAGACATCCACAGGATCGTTGCCGGATTGCCCAGGATTAAAAAGGTGTTGGCCCTTGAGCGTTCAGCCCTGGTAAACCACCTGCTTAAAAAAATAAGCATGGAAGGCATCACGGCGCTTTCAACCACACCCAGCATAAACCGGATCACAATGAGGCCATATACATTACTGACAAGGCCTGTGGCCATGGCAAGCACTCCCCACAGGATCAAAGACCAGAATATCAATCTTTTTGCGCTCTTATTTGCCGCATAGAGTGCGCCGGGGATCTGAAAGAAGAAATAACCCAGGAAAAAAAGTGATCCCAGAAGGGATGACATGGCTGCAGTTATATCCAGATCTTCAGCCATTCCACCCGCCGCTGCAAATCCAAAATTCGCCCGATCAAGGTATGCAAGGCTGTAGGTGATAAATGCGATGGGGATTAACCTGAACCATCGTTTTCGTGCTAATGTTTTCTCCATTTGATTATTACTCTTCATATAAATGTAATGAGAAAATCCAAAAACCAATAAATACATGTGAATCCTGATCAGCGCCAACTTACGTTTTCTAATTTCTGTTAACTTTATTGGTCATTTTTAAAGGGGAGTCCGTGAAAGATATCATTGTCATAGGTGCGGGTATTGGGGGTATTGCCGCTGCAGGTTCTCTTGCCAGAAAAGGCTATAACGTCACCATTTTTGAAAAAAACGGATATCCCGGCGGGAGGTGCGGAACGTATGTCAAAGATGGGCACAGGTTTGATATTGGCGCTACATTCATGATGATGCCGGGAGTGTATAAGGAGGCATTTTCAGCAGTGGGAAGAAATATGAGCGAGGAATTAACACTGTACAGAATGGATCCTGTATACAGGGTAAAATTCCCCGGAGATAAGGAGATCAATTTTACATCCGACCTTGCTGATCTTCAAACACAATTTGAAGCAATCGAGCAAGGAAGTTTTGGCTCTTTTTTAAGACTCATGAGCCGGGGATTTAACATTTATGAAAAATCAATGCGGTTGATCGACCGCAATTATTTCAGGATCCTGGATCCTGCGCTTTTGAAATATCCCTTTCTTCTCTTCAGGTACAAGGCTTTTCATAACCATTACAGATATCTGAGCACCTATTTTCGAAGTGAGGAGCTGCGCAGTCTTTTTACTTTTCAGAATTTATACCTTGGACAAAATCCTTTTACGGCCTCCGGGATGTATACCTTTCTGCCCTTTATGGAACTCGCTGATGGCGTGTATTTTCCAAAAGGTGGAATGCATGAGGTGGCAGAGAGCCTGTTGAAAACTGCAAAGGAGTTTGGCACGAATCTGGTATTAAATGCTCCAGTGGAAAAAATTGAAGTCAATGGCAGAAGAGCAACGGGAGTGATCCTCGGGGATGGGACCTTTCATCCGGCCGATATGATCTTAGCAAATGCTGACCTACCCTATGTTTATAACCATTTGTTGCCCGACAGCCGTAAGGCCAGAAGTCTGCAGAAGTTAAAGTATTCATGTTCGGCTATCGTCTTTCACTGGGGAGTTGATAAGGTATACCCGCAGTTGCGGCAACACAACGTTTTCGTTTCAGAAACGCACCGAGAGAGTTGCAAGACTATTTTCAGGGACAATTCCTTTGCCGCAACGCCTTCCATATATGTACACTCCCCGATCCGATCAGATCCGTCGGCAGCTCCCGGGAACCAGGACTCCGTCACCGCCATTGTACATGCCGGTAATCTTGATGAAAGAAAAGATTATGACTGGGAAGCTATCATAAAGCAGGCGCGCAACGCCATTTTAAGTAGATTTGAGGCGGAGGGATTGAGTGACTTTGAGAAGCATATTAAATTTGAAATAAATTTTACACCGGCTACCTGGAAATCGGCATTCAACCTTACCAGGGGCGGCACCTTTGGGAGCCTGGCCCATAACTTAATGCAGATGGGATTTTTACGCCCCGGAAATCATCATAAAAAGTACAGGAACCTTTTTTTTGCTGGTGGAAGCACACAACCAGGCAGTGGGATGCCTCTGTCACTGCTCTCTGCAAAACTGGTTACCGAACGGATTGAAAGAACAAACCGGAATTCTTAAAGTGAGATGGATAAAGAATTAAAAGAGATCATTTCTAATATCGCTTTTGAAAATATCAAAAAGCATCCCAATATCCTGATCGCCGCGCGATTCTGGGACGACAGGAGATACCATGCTGCGAAGGTTTGCTATAAGTTTATGCGGATGATCGATGATTATATCGATGACCGCAAAGCCACTGGAAAAGAGATAAGCTGTTTGGAAAAAGAGGAACTCAGTGAGAAAGTGAACAGCTGGATTGAATGCCTTGACATTTCATCCGGAATGGATCCTTTTTACAGCGAACTAACTGAAACTGTATCAACATTCAAGATACCGCTGGAGCTTTTCCATAACTTCGCCAAGGCGATGTTATATGATATCAACCACACCGGTTTCGCTACCCTGAGTGATTTCATGGATTATGCTGAAGGCGCATCCGTTGCCCCCGCTTCCATATTTGTTCACCTGTGTTGCCTGTCAGAGGAAAACGGAGCGTATATAACACCTGACTATAACGTGCTGGATGTGGCCAGGCCATGTGCCATCTTCAGCTACCTGGTGCATATCATACGGGATTTCCAGGAGGATCAGCTGAATAATCTTAACTATTTCGCCCTTGATATTTTAAACCAGCACCAGCTACTTCCTTCCCACCTGAAGGAGATCGCCACAGGAGGTCCGATCCCCGATTCTTTCCGTCAGGTGATGGGTGTCTACTGTGAACATGCAAGCTACTACAGGGAGCAGACGTTGTTACAACTTGAAGGCCTGTCCTTAAAATTGAGCGCCCGTTATCTTCTGAGTCTCCATATGATCTATCACCTCTACCAGATGGTGTTTGACCGGATTGATATCAAACACGGACTTTTTACAACCAGGGAGCTTAATCCCACCATTTCAGAGATCAGGGACATGGTGCTGGAAGTTGCCTCCGGCAAGAACGCATGGTGAAAATCTTATATTCATTCAGGGATAAATTATTTCAATCCCTTTATGAGACACTCTTTTTGCTCAATTAAAGGTATAGTCACTATATTTATAAAAGAACTAACATACTAACAACATTCCTATGCAAACCAATCGACGAGAATTTTTAAAGAGATCGGCAGCTGCTGCTGCTGCAATTGGAGTATCATCGACATTTCCAACTCTGCAGGCTGGAATACTGGGGGCCAATGAAAAACTGGTCTGCGGATTAATAGGTGCCAATGGCATGGGGTTCAACGACCTGAGTACTTTCCTGAGTCTGCCCAATACCGAATGTGCTGCCATTTGTGATGTGGATAACAATGTGCTTGAAAGAAGGATCAGTGATGTAGAGAAGATACAGGGGAAGGCACCCAAAGGGTATAAGGATTTTCGAAACCTGCTGGAGCATGAGGGGCTGGATGTGATCATCATCGGTACGCCTGACCACTGGCATACCCTGCCTTTTATATATGCTGCGCAGGAAGGCTATAACATCTATTGTGAGAAACCGCTTGCCAACACTATCGGGGAGATCAACCTGCTGGAACGTACGGTGGGGAGGTATGGAAATGTGGTACAGATCGGACAATGGCAGCGCAGTGACAAACACTGGCAGGATGCCATCAAATATGTGCACTCCGGTCAACTGGGGAAGATCAGGACCGTTCGCGCCTGGTCATACCAGGGCTGGATGAAATCGGTTCCGGTCCTGCCCGATTCCCCCGTTCCGGAGGGAGTGGATTATGATTTCTGGCTGGGTCCTGCCCCGAAAAGGCCATTCAACAGGAACAGGTTCCACTTTACTTTCCGCTGGTTCTGGGACTATGCGGGGGGGATGATGACCGACTGGGGGGTTCATATCGTTGATTATGCTCTTTTTGGGATGCAGAAATATGCACCCAAATCAGTAATGGCCATGGGAGGGAAGTTTGCCTATCCTGATGATGCGTGCGAAACACCCGATACACTCCAGGCGCTATATGAATTTGACGATTTTACCATGCTCTGGGACCACGGGATTGGGATCGACGGAGGGTACTACGGGCGTTCACATGGCGTGGGTTTCGTGGGGAATGACGGGACCCTGGTGGTGGACCGTGAAGGCTGGGAGGTGATCCCTGAACCCAAGGGGGGAAGCCCGACGCTGGACAGGGTTGACCTGATTAAAGGGGACGGACAGGGTTTGCATAATCACATGGTCAATTTTATCGATGGCATCAAGAACGGAGCAAAGCTGAACTGTCCTGTTGAGATTGCAGCAGGAGTGGCCAGGACCTGTCACCTGGGTAACGTGGCATTTAAAACGGGCCGCAGATTATACTGGGATGCAGATAGCAGCAGCTTTATCAATGATGCTGAGGCAGACCGCTACCTGGTACCCCACTACAGGAAACCATGGACCCTTCCTGAAGTATAAAGCGTTTTCCTTACCTGAGCCTGATACGCATCAGGTACATATCTGCGGTTATATAGAGATAACGGTTTCCTGCATCAAGCGTACAATTGGATGTGGCCTGTCCGGTCTTGATGATCCCCAGGTGTTCGCCTTCCGGGGTCAGGACCCAGACACCACCCGGACCGGTGGCAAAAATGATCCCGTCATCGCGTACCACCAGTCCGTCCGGTCCACCTGAAAGG
>Ga0307417_10000873_pt1 | contig 12312 bp, 9 predicted proteins | sample SalMarWE160210MG_2_FD_202514 | JGI IMG/M metagenome (GOLD analysis project Ga0307417, IMG submission 202514) | Salt marsh sediment microbial communities from the Plum Island Ecosystem LTER, Massachusetts, United States - WE1602-10 | ecosystem: Environmental > Aquatic > Marine > Intertidal zone >...
AAAATCGACTGCCCGTTCAGGGCAGGGTAATAGGTTGTACCTGCAATTAATATTCGCATCACATTATTCCTTTTTATCGACCACTATCCAGATCCAATTTTGTATTTTGACGACTGCGGTTTTTTAGCCAGCGGCGCCCCCAAAACAGCAGCAAAACCACAAACACGATCGAGCCGGCCAGCACGGCATACTCGATTCCGCGCTCCACACGTTTGATGGCCTCGGTGGTGTAGTAGCCAATCACCACCAGCGAGCCGGTCCAGATCATCTCGGCTCCGAATACAGCTGGGAACCAGCGCCGCCAGGGCGCTTTGACCAATCCAGCAGCCACCAGCGAGGGGATCACAAAGCTGACGGTCAGCTTGGCCAGGAACAGAAATTTGGTTGTGTGTTCCAGCATGCCGACTTCCAGGCGTTTCAACATATCCCGCCGAATGCCAAGGCGGCGTCCGAAACGGAAAAGCCACTCGATGCGGCCCATGTAGCCCATCAAATACCAGAGTGAATCGGCGGTCAGGTTGCCGGCAGAAGCTGCCAAGAAGACCGGTATGGGACGCATAAAACCGGCTGAAGCCGCCGCAGCGCCCAACAGGGTGGCAATTGGACCCTCAACCGCCACCAGCATCGCCAGCAGCAGATATGTCCAGTTCCCCAATTCTGGTAGTTGGAAGAGGCTCTGTGAGGGGTTTAGATTTTGAAAGATGGCGATCAAATCTGACAAGGTTCACCATGTTCTTGATTTATTTCCCGGACGGGTATTCGTCCAGAACACATTCGTGCCGTTGCGCACAATCTGATTGTACGCCCAAACCGGCCACACAAAACAATCTGCTGGCAACAGTTAGGTTACCATAGATAAATTAAACTCTGATGAATACGGCTTATTGGATTTTGGGACGCAAATGATTGAACGAGCGGCTAATCCCCATCTACCAAATCACGTGCCTGCTCCACATAGGCCAGGCTTTGATGGCGGAAGTAAGTATTGTACAGCGTGGCGTAATGCCCGCCCTGCATCAGCAAACCGTCGTGATCGCCTTCCTCGATGATGCGGCCGTGATCCATGACGATGATCCGGTCGGCAGACTTGACGGTCGAGAGGCGGTGGGCGATCAGGATGCTGGTCGATTCAGCCAGGATCAGGTTCAATGCCTGCTGGATCTGCCATTCGGTGAACGGATCGATCGATGCCGTGGCCTCGTCCAGGATGAAAATGGCCGGCTTCTGCACCAGCACGCGCATCAGAGCCACCAACTGGCGTTGTCCCATTGAGAGGCGATTGCCGCGCTCACCAACTTCACAATTCAACCCGTCGGGCAGTGTCTCCAGCCACTCGCCGTCCCCGATGCGGCTGGCCATGGTCTGGATTTCGGCGTCGCTGACTTCGGGCGCGGCATAGCGGATGTTCTCAGCCACTGTTCCGGAAAACAGGAAGGGGATTTGCGAGACGATCCCCAACTGGCGGCGGTAATCAGTCAGGTCGAAGGTGCGGATGTCCAGCTTGTCGATCATGATTCGCCCGGACTGGTACTCGTAGAATCGCGCCACCAGCTTGGCAATCGATGATTTGCCTGCGCCGGTGTGCCCGACCAGGGCCAGATTCTCGCCCGGACGGATGCACAGGTCGAAGTTGTCCAGCACCGGTTCCTTGTCCGTGTAACGAAAATGCAGGTTTTCGAAACAAATCTCGCCTTTCAGCGGCGGGACCTTGATTGAATCGATCTGGACGACGTTGGGATCGGCATCGATCAGAGCGAAGACGCGCTCGGCGGCCCCCAGTCCCTGCTGGATCTGGGCCCAGAAGGCGGACAGGTTCAGAACCGGCCAGAAGAAGTTATCCAGGCTGAGGATGAACAGGTACCAGGCGCCGGCCGAGACCAGTCCCTGGGCCGCGCTCAGCCCGCCGATATAGACCAGGATGGCCACGCCGATCCCGCCCAGCGCGTTGAGGGTCGGGAAGACCAGCGATAGCACCAATCCGCGCTGCACGTTGACGTGATACGACTGCTGGTTGGAGGCGTCGAAATCATCGAAGATGCTGGCTTCCTGGCGGAAGTTCTTGGCAATCGCGATCCCGCTGACAGTTTCCTTGATGGCCGCATTGACGTCCGCCATGGCCTGCATGCCGCGCTTGGTCACCCGGCGCGCCAATCCGCGGAAGCCCATTGCCACCCCGAAGATGACCGGCAGGAACGAAAGCAACAGCAGGGTCAGCTTCCACTCGGTGCGGAAAAGTACCACGCCCAGAATGACGGCCTGTACGATTTGCGAGATCAGGTCGGTGATGATGACCACCAGTTGACCGAAGTCCTGAGTGTCGGAAGTGATGCGCGAGACGATGCGGCCGGAGGAAAACTGGTCATAGAACGACAGGTCATGCTCCGCTGCAGCCCGGAAAGCGCGTGTACGCAGTTCCAGAACCACATCGCCCACCGAGCGGACAGTCAGACTACGCCGGGCCCAGTTCAATCCCCACAAGCCGACACCGACCAGTAAAATGGCTGTCCCGAACAGACCGATAGAATCGAGCGTCGGCTGCTGCTTGAGCAGGTCGACGCTGCGGGCGACTACCACCGGCTGCGCCACCCCGACCACCGCAATCCCAGCTACAAAAATCGAGATCGCAATCAGGCGTTTGCCCTGTGGCTTGAAATAACCGGCAATGCGTTTGACCAGCGTTCGGTCAGAGTACTGGCGGTCGTATTTTTCTTCGTTCAGTCCGGCAAAGAAACCCATAAAGAATGTCTGCTTTCAAAAATCAAAGATATCGCAGGAAGCGGTTGTACTCGTCGACCAGGATGACCTTGGCTTCAACCGGCTGGTCGCTCAGTTCGAAACCCATGATGATCACCTGCTCGCCGGTTTTGATCAGGTGCGCGGCGGCACCGTTCATGGCAATCTTCCCCGAGCCGGGTTCGCCGGCAAGCACGTAGGTTTCCAGGCGCATGCCGCTGGTGTTGCTGACAACCATTACTTTTTCTCCCGGCCACAGCCCCACCTTGTCGATCAAATCCTGGTCGATGGTGATGCTGCCGACATAGTTCAAGTCGGCTTCGGTAACTGTCCCCTGATGGATTTTCGAGCGTAATACCCAACGCACGGCTAAAACTCCTTCAATTAAACCCATAAATTCATTCGGTGAAGATGCGGCGATAGGCTTCGGAGGTCTCCATCAATGTTTCGTGATTGCCCATCGCGGCAATCCGTCCCTTGCGCATAACGATGATCAGGTCTGCCCAGCGGATCTGCGACAGGCGGTGCGTGATGATGAAGGTTGTCCTTCCGCGCGAGGCGGCTGAGATGGCGCGCTGGATCATGTCCTCGGTGGCCGAATCGATGGCGGAGGTCGAATCGTCCAGCACCAGGATGCGCGGATCGGTCAGGAAGGCGCGGGCCAGCGCCAGTCGCTGGCGTTGACCGCCGGAAAGCGTCGCCCCGCGTTCGCCGATGACGGTCCCGTAGCCTTTGTCGAAGTCCAAAATGAATTTGTGCGCCTGCGCAGCCTTGGCAGCTGCCTCGATTTCCGCATGCGTCGCATCCTGCCTGCCGAAGGCTATGTTCTGACCGACCGAACGCGAGAACAGGAAGATGTCCTGTTCGATGATCGAGATTTGCTGGCGCAGGGAGGCCAGATTCCATTCGCGAACGTCCACGCCGTCCACCAGCACTTTCCCTTGCTGGATATCGTAGATGCGGTTGATCAGTTTGACCAGGCTGGTCTTCCCGGCGCCGGTCTGCCCGACAATTGCCACCGTCTGCCCGGGCTGGACGTGGAACGCGATGTCCTGCAAAATCGTATCGCCGTCGGGGTAGGCGAAGGATACGTTTTGGAACTCGACTTCGCCGCGCATGGCAGTTGTGTAGCCGGCCTTGTTCTGGTCGAGCAGAGTCTCGCGGTTCATCAATTCCAGGATGCGGCGTCCGCTGGAGACACCCAGCGAAAGCTGGCTGTAGGCAAAAATGGAGGTGAAGGTTGGGAATTCGAGCATACGCAGCAGACCGAAGTAGGCCACCACAGCTCCAACGTTGATCAGGCCGGCGCGGAAGAGCAGCAGCGCGTGTGTCAACCCAACGGCGTAGGCGATGCCCAGCAGCAGCATGGGCAGGAAGCGCGCTTCCAAATCGCCCTGCCGGACAAAAGCATTGCGTACATTACGCGCATTGAGATCGAAGCGACCGACTTCGGCTTCTTCCTGGGCTGCACCCTTAACAATCTCTACCCCGTCCAGCGCTTCAGCCAGGCGGGTGTTCATCGTACCGAACGAGCTGCGTACTTCGTCGGTGATGGGCGATAAGGTGCGCAGATAATGCCACAGCGCAATGATGTATGCGACCGTAAACAGGGCTGGTGTGAGCACCAGCGATGGGTGGTAGCGCGGCGCAAAGATGAAAGGCATGACGATGAAAAGGAATGAGCCAACCACCAGGTTGACGCCCGGGCTGAACATGTAATTGATCTCGCGCACGTCATTGGTCGAGCGGGCCATAGTATCCCCGACCGGCTGCAGGTTATGGAAGGTCATGCTCTTGCCAAGCAGGGAAATATACAACTCGTCGCGAATGTCGCGCTCGACCTTCTGCGCCATCAACTCGGCCCCGAAGTTGCGCCCAAACTGCAGCACACCGCGCAGGATTTGCGAACCCCCGATGGTCAGCGCCAGTGGCAACAGTATGCTCAAATCCGGCGTGGCTTTGAGCATGGCATTGAAGGCGTCGCCTGTCAGCACCGGGACGTAAGCCGCCAGGGCTGCGTTTCCGGTTGCACCGACTACCAGCATGACCAGAATTGGCCAGTAGCGGATGGCGTGCGACCAAATCCAACGCACGGGATTGCGCTTGTCAGAGGTATGGCGACGGGGGAGTGTAAATTCAGCGGCAGAGGATACGGAAGTCATCGGGCTCTCAATACAACTGGGTACGGATAAACGACCTACATTTTACCCTGTTTCCCGGCGATCTACTTGCAAGGAGAAACTGTGGCGAAAATGGGCATTTCGCCACAGTTCGAGCTGGATCGGTTAGCTGGATCAGGATATCAATTCCTGGCTGACCTGCCACAATCGCTGGGCAGAATCGCGGTCATAACTGTTTGGATCAGATTTAATTTCCTGTTTGTCTTCGAAATATTTGCCAGTCAAGCCTTCGACATCGGGAGACGAAGCCAGGTAAATCGAGGTAGCAGCACCCTCATCCGGCTGGCGGGTGAAGCGACCGATTAGGTTCATGGCCAGGCGCACGATTGGGCCGTTGTTCTTGGCAAAACCGGTGCTGACGAAACCGGGATGCAAGGCATTCACGGTCACGCCTGTCCCTTCCAGCCGACGCGCCAGTTCGTAGGTAAAAAGCAGGTTGGCGAGCTTCGACTGCCCGTAGGCTTTCATTCCAGTGTAGCCATTTTCGAACATCAGGTCCTCGAAATTGATCCTGGCTCCGCGGTGCGCACCCGAAGAGACATTGATGATGCGTGCCGGAGCGCTGGACTTGATCAAGTCCAGCAACAGATTGGTCAGATAAAAATATCCCAGGTGGTTGAGCGCGAAGGTCAGCTCCAGGCCGTCCGCTGAAAGCTGGCGCTGCAGGAACAAGGCTCCCGCGTTGTTAATCAAAACATCCAGACGCTTGTGGTCCTGCTTGAATGCCCGGGCTGCATGCTCGACGCCGGCTTTGCTGGAGAGATCGGCAGCGATATATGCCAGCTGCGGATTAGCCGTCTCCAGTTTGAGTTGGTCGACCGTCGCGGCGCATTTGTCTGCACTGCGACTGACGATCACCACCTTTGCGCCCATGCTTGCCAGTTCGCGGGCCGTCACCAGGCCGATGCCGTTGGTCGCACCGGTAATCAGAACGGTTTTATCTTGCATTGACGTATTCAAGGTAGCCTCCATAATATGCAGGCGCATTATAGCTGTGTAGGCTGAAATCGGAGTAAGAGAAGTGTATGAGAATTATTGTAGGCCGCGAAACGGAGTTTGCGGCTTACATTATCAGGTGGGGTGATCTGTTGAAAAGCAACAACCTGCGCAAGCTTTTATTTCTTGGCCCAGCCCAGGCCGATGCGACCTCTTTCCGCTTCGATCTTCAGGATCTCGACCTCGATGATATCGCCCACTTTCAGCACGGTCCCAAACGGGATCTGGCTTTTATGCAGCAAACCGTCCTGCTTAACGCCAATGTCCACGAAGGCGCCGAAATCGACCACATTGCGGACAGTACCCTTCAGGCGCATGCCGCTGGCCAGGTCTTCCATTTTCAGCACATCTGAACGCAGGATGGGAGCAGGAGTGTCGCTGCGCGGGTCGCGTCCCGGGCGGATAAGCTGTTCGAGCATATCTCTTAAGGTCGGGATGCCGCAGCCCAGTTCGGCGGCCAGCCTTTCAAGTGGGATTTTAGCGGTCAGGGCTTCGAGGGCGGGTTGGCGGTCACCGATGGCGGATGACGGCGAAAGTCCGGCGCGAGCGAGCAGGGCTTCGGCGATGGCGTAGGATTCGGGGTGGATGGCGGAAGCATCCAGGGGATGAATCCCGTCCTGAATTCGCAGGAAACCGGCGCTTTGTTCGTAGGCTTTTGGACCCAGGCCGGATACGCTGCGCAATTCGTCGCGCGATGTAAAAGCCCCCCTGGCATCGCGATGGGAGACAATGCTTTCAGCCAGCTTGGGGCCGACCCCTGCTACATGGGTCAGCAAGGCCGGACTGGCGGTGTTCAGGTCGACGCCGACGTGGTTGACGACCGATTCGACCACACCGTCCAAGGCGTGCGTCAGAGCACTCTGGTCCACGTCGTGCTGGTAGAGTCCGACGCCGATGGATTTGGGGTCGATCTTGACCAGTTCAGCCAGCGGGTCCTGGGCGCGGCGCGCGATGGAGACCGCGCCACGGATGGACACGTCCAGATCAGGGAATTCGCTGCGGGCCAGAGCGGAGGCGCTGTAAACCGAGGCGCCCGCTTCGTTGACAATCAGATATTTAGTGGCCGGTGCGTTGCGGGTCAGTTCAGCAACCAGTTTCTCCGTCTCGCGCGAGGCGGTGCCATTGCCAATAGTGATCAAGGTGACATGATGACGATTGAGCATATCTTCAAGTATCTGGAGCGCACCCCGCCAGTCGTTTTTAGGTTCGTGCGGATAGATCGTGCCGGTGTCCAGCAGCTTACCGGTCGGGTCTACGACTGCGACCTTGCAGCCGGTGCGAAAACCGGGGTCGAGGCCCAGCGTGGTCTGCCCGGCCAACGGCGGTTGGGATAGCAGCGCGCGCAGGTTGGTCGCAAAGACCTGGATGGCGCGCCTATCCGCTTTTTGGCTGAGTTCGCGTCGCACGTCGCGTTCGATAGATGGCAACAGCAAGCGCTCAGCGGCATCCTGGATGGCAAGTTCGAGCTGGTCGGCGAAGGGGCTGAGAATGTCCTGCTCGAATTCGGCCTGGATCGGATCGAGCCAGTCGCGCTCGGGAATCTGGACCCGCGCCTTGAGGACGCCTTCTTTTTCGCCGCGATTGAGAGCCAGGATCTGGTGCGGCTGTAGACGGTCGACGCGTGCCGAGAATTGGTAGTAGCTCTCGTAAACGCGCTTTTCGTCCAGGGCCTGCTCGATTTTTTCAGCGGATAATGTGGCGAATTTGAGCGCTTTTTCGCGCGTGGTCTGGCGCACATTTGCGTTATCGCTGATGGTCTCGGCCACGATATCACGCGCGCCCTGCAGGGCGTCCTCCACGGAGGGAATGTCGTCGTTCAAGAACTGTGCGGCTGCCTTTTCTGGGATCAGGTCTGATGCCTGCGAAAGGATCATCTCTGCCAGCGGTTCCAGTCCGCGTTCACGGGCGACCATGGCTCGCGTGCGGCGTTTGGGGCGATAGGGCGCGTACAGATCCTCGAGGGAGGTCAGTGTCTCAGCGGATTGAATGACAGCGCGCAGTTCGTCAGTCAGTTTGCCCTGTACCTCAATCGATGCCAGGATTGTCGCACGGCGCTCATCCATAGCACGCAGGCGGACGATTTCGTCCGCAACCGTGCGCACCTGCTCGTCGTCGAGGGAACCGGTCATTTCCTTGCGGTAGCGGGCGATGAAGGGAACGGTATTGCCATCATCCAGTAAGCGGATGGCTGCATCGACTTGCGAGGGCCTGGCAGAAATGAGATGGGCGATTTTTTCAGCGTGGGTCATGGCCGCGATTTTACCACTGAGAACCCTTCTCATCATCGGAGAAACTTAATCCAAGGTTCGCAACCTGAGATTCGAAAAGGCGTTATTTACTTTAGGTTGGCAATTCTGCCAGCCCTCATCACCAGGTAATTTGCCCCTGCGTTGTGTTCAGCCTCCCAGGATTGGGAGGCTGAGTTTTTTTAAGTGTCTAAACTCACCCCAAAACCCGGATTTCTCCCGTTTGACTTGCCTTTTTATCTGTTGTACACTGTTTCTAATACCTACTTCCCAAGAGAGAGAACAGCCCATGTCAAAACCTAACCGCTACCGCTGGTTCGTCGTTGCCATCTTTTTCTTTTTTATGCTCCTGCATCAGAGCGACAAATTGTTAATTGGGCCGCTGACGCCGGACATCATTAAAGAATTCAACATTACCAAGACCCAGATGGGCGCGGTGCTGACCGGCGCACTGATCGTCGGGACGATCCTGTATCCGATTTGGGGTTACCTGTACGACCGCTTCTCACGCGCGAAGTTGCTGGCTCTGGCATCTTTCATTTGGGGTTCGACCACCTGGTTGAGCGCGATCGTGCGCACCTACCCGGGCTTTCTGGCTACTCGGGCTACGACCGGCATCGATGACTCATCTTATCCCGGTCTGTACAGCTTGATCGCCGACTATTTTGGCCCGAATGTGCGCGGCAAGATATATGGTTTGTTGCAACTGACACAGCCGATCGGCTACCTGGTCGGCATGCTGCTGGCCCTGCTGCTGGCACCCATCATTGGCTGGCGCTCGGTCTTTTACATCACCGGCTCACTGGGGCTGGTACTGGCAGTGATGATCTTCTTCGGCGTCAAAGAGATGCCGCGCGGACAGGCTGAGCCGGAACTCCAGGATTTGGAAATCGGCCAGTACAAGTTCTCGTGGGAGGCGGCCAAAGACGTGATCAAGAAGCGCACCATGTGGTTCATCTTCTTGCAGGGTTTCGCGGGCGTTTTCCCCTGGAACGTGATCACCTATTGGTTTTTCACCTATCTGGCGGAGGAGCGCGGATACGACCAAAATGGTATCCTGCTCACCATGGCTCCGGTCATCCTGATCCTGGCGGGCGGCTACTTCATCGGCGGGGCACTGGGCGACTGGCTGTTCAAGCGCACTACCAAAGGCCGCATCCTGATCTCAAGCCTGGGCGTGCTCATGGGGGCGATCTTCCTGTTCCTGGCGTTGCAAACCCCGGTTGGCGCGCGCTCCACTTTCTTCGTATTCATGATCCTGACGGCCATCTTTATGCCGCTCTCCTCCCCTAATGTCATCTCGACTGTCTACGATGTGACTATGCCCGAAGTCCGCTCGACCGCACAGGCGGTCGAATATTTTATCGAGAATGCCGGGGCAGCCTTTGCTCCTCTGCTGGCCGGTATCATTGCCGATGCCTACAACCTGCATACAGCCATTTTGGCGATTTGTATCACCGCCTGGCTGCTGTGTTTCGTCTTTTACCTGGGCGCGCTTTTTTTCGTGGACGGCGATATCAAGTCGCTGCGTGCACAAATGTCCGACCGAGCGGCATTCGAACGCGCCAAACAATCCGCATAACCCACAGGGGCAGGCTTCAAACCTGCCCCTGTGTTCTTGTGAGAGCCGATGAAAATCGTTGAAATTGATTTAGACAACAAACGACAGGTAAAGGATTTTCTCGATCTGCCGTTCCATGTTTACAGGGAGATTCCCCAATGGGTTCCGCCCCTGGAAATGGACGCGCAGATCGTGCTGCAACCCAGGCGATATCCGTTTTACAGGCATTCGCAGGCCGCCTTTTTCCTGACCTACGCTGACGAGAGCGGCAGTGTGATTGGGCGCATTGCTGTCCTGGATAATCGTCGCTACAACGAATTTAACCACGAAAATACCGCCTTCTTCTTTTTATTCGAGTGCGAAGATAATCCCGAGGCTGCCCAGGGATTGTTCGAAGCGTCCATCGCCTGGGCGCAGGTCCGTGGTCTGGACAAGATGATCGGCCCGAAGGGCTTTACGCCGATGGATGGCGGGGGTCTGCTGGTCCAGGGCTTCGCGCATCGTCCCGCCTTTGGCATGCCCTACAACCCTGCTTATTATCCCAAGCTGCTTGAGGCTGCTGGTTTCGAGCCATATAATGAAACTGTCTCCGGCTATCTGGGCACTGACATCGATTTTCCGACCCGTATTCACGAACTCTCCGCCCGCGTGCAAAAACGCCGCGGTCTGCATATTGCCCGTTATCGCACCCGCAGGGATTTGCGTGCATTGGGTTTTGTGCTCAAGGATCTTTACAACAATTCACTGGGCGGCACGCGTGAGAACACCCCGCTGACCGACGAGGAAGTTAAGGTTCTGGCCAACCAGTTGCTGTGGTTTGCGGACCCGCGTCTGGTCAAGATCGTCATGAAAGATGACCAGCCAGTTGGCTTTCTGCTGGCCTATCCTGATGTTTCGGCTGCATTACAAAAAAACAGGGGTAAACTCTGGCCTTTCGGTTGGATCAGCTTGCTGCGGGAACTGAAGCGCACCGATTGGCTCAACATCAATGGTGCCGGGCTGACCGAAGAATACCGCGGGCTGGGCGGAACGGCGATCCTGTTTAGTGAGATGTATAAATCAGTAGTCGAGACCGGTCAGTTCCGCCATGCGGATGTGGTGCAAATCGGTACGGACAACGAAATTATGCTGCGTGAGATGGAAAACTTCGGCATCGAATTCTACAAGCGGCACCGTGTCTACAAATGCGAGTTTGACTAATATGAAATTTGACGATGACATCGGTCTGTTGCTCAAGGCGATTGGCTTTTCTGCAGAGAAACATCGCAACCAGCGGCGTAAAGACATCCCGCATTCGCCGTATATCAATCACCCGATTGAAGTTCTGGAAACGCTGTGGGAGCTTGGCGGGGTACGCGATGAGGCCATCCTGTTGGCAGCCATTCTGCATGACACGATCGAGGATACTAACACAACAGCAGAAGAGATCGAGGTCATCTTTGGCCCGGAAGTCCTGTCGTTGGTGCTGGAAGTCAGTGATGACAAGTCCCTGCCCAAGGCCATACGCAAACAGTTGCAAATTGAGACCGCCCCTCACAAATCCGAAGGAGCAAAGTTGATCAAACTGGCCGACAAGCTTTGCAATGTGCGCGACACGCTGTATTCGCCGCCGGTCAGTTGGCCGAAAAAGCGGCAAATGGAATACCTGCTGTGGACCGAGAAAGTTGTGCAGGGCTTGCGTGGTATCAACCAGTCGATGGAAGAAGCGTATGACTCGCTCATGGCTGAAGGAAAGCGAAAATTTATGATGAAAGGCATGTAACTGTCAGAATACCAAAAGACAACTTTCAATCCATTCGATCCAATTCAACAGGAGTTATAAAATTATGGTCAAGATTGTTGGCGACACAACTGCTGGACTTCCACCAGAATTAACTCACCGATTGGACCTCTCGATCATTCCTCAGATCGTTATTTTTGGGGAGGATTCTTACCGTGACGATACCGAACTGGACACGGAGACGTTTCTTTCCAAACTGCGGACTTCTCCCACCCTACCCAAGACCGCCGCACCGCCCCCGATGCTGTACAATTCGATCTTCGCGGCCGCTGAAAAGACGGGAGAAACGGTGATCGTCATTGCGCCTTCGGCCAAAGTCAGTGGGACTGTGCGCTCGGCGGAAGTTGCAGCCCAGGATTATCCCAAAGCCGATATCCGCATTATCGACTCCCTGACCCTGGCTGGGAATCTGGGCACAATGGTCCTGCTGGCGGACGAGTGGGCGAAAGAGGGTTGCCAGCCGGACGAGATTGTTGCCCGGGTGAACGACCTGATCGCACGTGAGCGGATTTATTTTTTGGTGGATACGCTCGAGTACCTGCACAAAGGTGGGCGTATCGGCGGTGCCAAAGCCCTGCTGGGTGAGATGCTGCAGGTCAAGCCAATCCTGACTATGCGGAACGGACAGGCCGAACCTTATGAACAACAACGCACCAAAAAACGCGCATTAGTGCGATTAGTCGAGATGGTCGAGGAGCAAGCTCCAAAGGGGGATAAGAGCCATCTTTGCGTGATGCATGTTGATGCCGAGGCAGAAGCCCGAGAACTGGCAGCCGAATTGAAATCACGCATGAACCTATCGCAGGTACCCATTTA
>Ga0307417_10000877_pt1 | contig 12284 bp, 14 predicted proteins | sample SalMarWE160210MG_2_FD_202514 | JGI IMG/M metagenome (GOLD analysis project Ga0307417, IMG submission 202514) | Salt marsh sediment microbial communities from the Plum Island Ecosystem LTER, Massachusetts, United States - WE1602-10 | ecosystem: Environmental > Aquatic > Marine > Intertidal zone...
CATGGCATAGTGGGCCGTCGGCTGCACCGGCATCATGTCCGTCAGCGGATCGACCCCAGCGTACGTGCGGCAGAAGTCGATGATTTCGGGAAGCTTGTGGCGCAGGTCTTCGACGGTCAGTTCGTAGGGAGAGCCATCGGGGTTCTTGCGGTTGTCCTGGCGGGCATATTTGTTGACCGTCTCGGGGCGGACGTCGAGATGCAGGTAGCGCTTGCCGTTAATGCCGCGGCCCTCGCGCATCTCGATGTACATCGCCCGGCTGACGACGTCGCGTGAGGCCAGTTCCTTGACGTTCGGAGCGTAGCGTTCCATGAAGCGCTCGCCTTCGTTGTTCATCAACACGCCGCCTTCGCCACGGACGCCCTCCGTGATCAGAATTCCCATTTTGTAGATCCCGGTGGGATGGAACTGGAAGAACTCCATGTCCTCGGCCGGGATTCCCTTGCGCATGGTCAGCGCCACGCCGTCGCCGGTGTACGAAAGGGCGTTGGACGTGATCTCCCACACGCGGCCCCAGCCGCCGGTGGCGATGACCACCGATTTGGCGTGGAAGACGTGGATTTCCCCGGTGAGCAGCTCGACGGCGACCACGCCGCAGGCTTTGCCGCCGTCCATCAGCAAGTCCAACACTTGGTATTCGTCGTAGAAATTGACTTTGTTCTTGATGCTCTGCTGATACAGGGTCTGCAGAATCATGTGCCCGGTGCGGTCGGCGGCATAAGCGGCCCGGCGCACCGGCTTGTGGGTCTCATTGTTGGTGTGTCCGCCGAAACGGCGCTGGGCGATCTTGCCTTCCGGGGTCCGATCGAAGGGCAGCCCCATATGCTCCAGCTCATAGACGGTGGGCACGGCTTCTTCGCACATGAACTCAATCGCATCTTGATCGCCCAGGTAGTCGCTGCCCTTGACCGTGTCAAAGGTGTGCCAGGCGACGTGGTCCTCTTCTTCGTTGCCGAACGCGGCCCCTATGCCACCCTGGGCGGTGCCGGTGTGGGACCGGATGGGGTACAGCTTGCTCAGGACGGCCGTGTCGGCGCCCCGGGATGCATACAGGGCGGCCATCAGGCCTGCCCCACCGCCGCCCACGATCACCACCTCGTGTTGGTGGGTCTTCGTCATCGATGACTCCTAACTTTCTGCTTGAATGATCATAGGAAAGCGCGGGCTCAGGGCATGCGCACGCCGCCGATGATGGCGACCGCGCCGATCAGGCTGACCAGGAACCAGAAGGCCAACAGGCCCCAGTCCAACCATTTGCGATGTGAAAGTTTGTGGAGATAGTCCCGGGTGACGGTGCGCAGCCCGTTGACGCCATGCGCGAAAGTGAACGACAGGAGCAGGATGTCGTACACCCGCCAGCCCATCAGGGCCCAGCGCTGCTGCACGTAGGTCAGATCGATAGCATGGACGCCGACCAAGACGTCGTTGATCAGCACATGGATCCAGACCAACGGGATCAGGAGCAAGGCGCTGTAGCGCATGAAGACCCAGGCATAGGTCTCGTAGTTCTTGGGGACGTCGACTTTTCGTTCCATTGGAATGGAGGTTGTCATGATCTTGGCCTAGCCTCCCATGAAGTTGTTGAGGACGAGGTTACGCCCCATGATGAAAGCGGCCGGGAGCCAGAGCAAGATGGCGATGGTCAGGGTGACATAGAACGCCTTGCGCTGACTGGACTCTCTCCAAAAATGAGGGAAGAGGTCGAACAGGGCGATTCGGATCCCATTGGCGCCGTGAAACAGCACGGAGAAGACCAGAAAGATCTCACCGATCATAAAAGGTGTCGATTGATAGATGGCAATGGCGTGGTCGTACAGGGAGGGGGCGAAATAAACGGTGGCTGTGTCGAGAATGTGAATGGTGAGGAAAAGCAGCGTGCCCAGGCCTGTGAGGCGATGGAGGATGAAGCTCAGCTGCCCTTCCCGGCCACGGTAACGGACACTGCCGGACAACGTGGCCTTCAAGGTGGACATACATGCCTCCTGAAGCAGTCGAACTTGTGGCTATCAGGCGGATTTTATCATACGGGCCGAAGGCAACCCCCCTGGAAGACCTTGAGTTCGGGGCCGATAATCGTTAACAGGGAAGTCAGGCGAGGGCCACGAGCCGATCGATGTCCTCCCGAATGACGTCCAGGCTCGCACGCCAGAAGCCGATGTCGTGCAAGTCAATGCCGAACCGTCCCGCCAGTTCTGCGGCCGGCGCCAGGCCGGTGCTGCTGAGGAGGTCATCGTAATGCTGGGTGAAGTTCCCCGGGTCAGCTTGGTATTGGGCGAACAAACCCAGACCGAAGAGCTGGCCGAACGTGTAAGGGAAGTTGTAGAACGGGTTCTCCGCCCGATAGTAGTGGGGCTTGACCGCCCACATGAAAGGATGCAGCCGTTCGGGGTCGAGACCGTCGCCGTAGGTCGCCCGCTGAGCGTCCAGCATGATCTCGCACAGTTCGTCGGCCGAAAGCTCGCGCTCCCGACGACGATCAAAAACCTCTTCTTCGAACGCCAGCCGGCTGGCGATGTCGACCATCAACTGACATTGGTCCTGCAGGGCGGCCTCCAAGACCGAGAGCTGGGCCGTTTCCGGAAGCTGCTTCAGTGCAGCCTTCTGGACCACCGTTTGGCAGAAGGTGCTGGCGGTCTCAGCCAGCGTCATCGGTGTGTACGTCTGGAGCATCGTTCGCGGAGCGAGGTTGAGGTTGTGATAAGCGTGCCCGAGCTCATGGGCGACGGTGCTCATCCCGTCGTAGGATGCGTTGTAGTTCACCATGATGCGGGACTGGTCAGCCTTGACCCGCATGCAGAATCCCCCGTCGCGCTTGCCCGGACGCGGCTCGGCGTCGATCCAGCGTTCATCGAACGCCCGCTCCGCCAGGCCCCGCAGCCGCTCGGAGAAACCTCCGAACTGCTCCAGGATAAATGCCCGGCCGTCTTCGAACGCCCACGCAGGGCCAGCCTCTCCCATCGGGGCGAACATGTCGTACCATGCGAGGCGTTCCTCGCCGAGCATGCCGGCCTTGGCCCTGAGGTAGCGCCTGAAGTCGGGGAATGATTCGCGCACGGCAGCCATCATCGCGTCCAGCGTGGCGCGATCGATGTGGTTGTTGAACAGCGCCAGGCCCAGCGCCGTCCCCCAGGACCGCCGATCGGCGAGGACATTGACCTCACCCTTGATGCTGTTCATCGAAGCCGCAAGCGCCACCCGCCACGCCTGCCAGGTCTCCAGCTCCGCCTCATACGCAATTCGCCGAGTCTTCGGGTCCGGGTCGTAGGCCAGGTTGCGAACAGCGGACATGGGGAGCTCCCGGTCGCCGTCCGGCAGATCCAGGTGCACACTGAGGCGCGAGGTCACATCCTGGTGCAGCTTGCTCCAAGCCTCACTGCCCGTCAGCCGCAGGCTGGCCGCCAATTCTTCCAACTCGGGCTGCATCAGGTGCCTGGCTTCTTCCGCCGCCCGAGTCAGGAAATAAGCATGCTCGGCGGCTTTGTTCGATGCCTCGATAAGCTGGTCGACGTCCAGTTCGCCGATCCAACCCGCCAGCCTGCGGCCGATAAGCTCCAGTCTCAACTGCGGCTTCTGCAGCTCGCTCCATTTCGCCTGGGCGGCATCATCCGCTGCATCGGTGGCAATCAACCCGAACAGATAGCTCTGCAGGGTTTCAAAGCGTTCGAGCAGCTGATTGGTGCCGTCGATGACCTCTTCGAAGGCGGCCGGGGACGGCTGCCCGACGGCCTGGTTGCCGGCGCCAACCCCGTGTTTGTCATACACCGCTTCCAGTTCGGCGATGGCCTCGACCACGGCAGCGAATTCGTTTTCGAATTCCGGGCTGGCCAAACCGGGGAAGAAGACATCCAGGTTCCAACGCGGCAGCGCCTGGGTTTGGTCTGTCATCGGGCAAGTCTCCTGAATCTGCGAAGAGTCAACGGCCCACCCATTCTGCCACAAAACAACCGAGCCGACGCCGAAATCTGGCCCTTGACAACCCATACATACATGGTAGTATGTATACGGAGGTTCTGTGATGCGTCGGACGAAAGAAGAAGCTGCTGCAACGAGGCGCAAGCTGCTGAAGAAGGCCCTGGTGATCTTCGGCAACAAGGGGTATGTGGGCGCCACGCTGAGTGACATTGCACAGGAAGCTGGCGTCACCCGCGGCGCCATCTATTGGCATTTCGGCGGCAAGGCAGACCTGTACAACACGCTTGTGGACGAATACGCCGGTCGCGCCAACACCATCATGCAGCAAGCCGTCTCCGAGGGTGGGACTCTGCCTGAAATCCTGGAACGCGTGTTGGTCCGGCAGCTGCAGGCCATCGAAGACGATGGTGAGTTGAGAGCCATGATGGAGCTGGCCCTCTTCAAAACGGAACGCGTGCCGGAACTGGAAGAGGGGCGCAAGACACAGATCGCATCCGGGCTCGCACTCATCGACATGCTGTCTGGAATTCTAGCCCAAGGCGCCAAACAGGGGTTGCTGCGGGGCGACGTTGATCCCAAGATCATGGCCCAGGCCTACCTGGCCTTCCAAAACGGCTTGATTCAACTTTGGCTTACGTCGCCATCCCAGTTCTCCTTGAGAGAGCATGCCGACGCCTTCGCCCAGGTTCTAATGGCCGGAATCCAGGCCTAGCCGCCGGCCTCTTTTTTTGGTTCGTATACATACAAATCAGTATGTATCTATAGAATGGGAGAAACCATGAACACCCAAAGTTTGTTGACCCGCACGATCATCACCTTCACCGTATTGGCAGTCGCTGGCGTGGGAGTCATCACCGGCGCCCAGTGGGTGTCCCAACCCTACGTTCAGTCCGTGTTGATCGGCATCGGCAGTGCCATCTTTGGCTCTGGACTGACCTTCTTCCTCATCCGCATGTTCGCCCCCGGCGTACGCTAGCCGGTGCGGCCGTCAGCCGGGGCCTCGGGCGCCAGCAACTCGTCCCTTGGCCCGGCGGCGGCCATCGCTCCCAACGGAGGACTCTGATATGAGAGCCGAATCCAATGCCCTTCCCCAACTCCTGGTATGGCATCTACTCCCCGGCCTGGCCGGCACCTTGGCCTATGTGCTTCTTGCCCCCTTGGCCATCGCTCGCGGCTACCCGGGGCTGCTGGCCTTGCTGCTTTCCGCCTTGTTGGTGATCATGCCTATCGAGGTGGGGATGTTGATCTACCGCGCCCGGCAGGGCGGCCACAGCTTGTCGTTTGAAGGCGTTGTGCGCTTCCGGGAACATCTTCCAGGGTGGCAGCTGGCGGTGCTTCCCCTGGCCCTTGTGGCCTGGGGCCTGCTGGCGTCTGGCTTGACGGCGCCGTTGGACCAGGTCCTACTGAGTCGTTGGTTTGACTGGCTTCCAGATTGGTTTGCTTTCTTTGATGCGCGCCAGCTGGCGCGCTTCTCGAGATCGGCCCTGCTGATCACGTTTTGGGTCGGCCTGGCGGTCAACGGATTGATCCTTCCAGTGGTGGAAGAGTTCTACTTCCGCGGCTACTTGCTGCCGCGTTTGCGTGGGTTGGGCCGATGGGCACCCCTGGTTAACACCAGCCTCTTTTCGCTTTATCACTTCTGGACTCCCTGGCAGGTGTTCTCACGTGGCATCTGGGTGCTTCCGTGGGTCCACACGACCTGGGCCAAGCGCAACCTGTACCCAACGATGATCGCCCACTGCACCGCCAACACTTTAGGATGGGTGTTGTTCTGGGCATCGATCTTGAAATAGCCTGCCCTCCGGATGGATGTGAGCACGCCGCGGTCAACCCCGCCGGCGAAATCCAAAAATCTTCAGAGGGAAAAGGCGGGAGCCCCGCCGGGCGCTCCCCATCAAAACGAGCTCCGGGCCAGGTCTGGCCCGGAGCTCGTGGCATTTGTGGGTCGTCCGGACCGGGCCTAGGCGATCACAGACTCCTGACGCTCGACTATCTGGCCGCCCATCACTTCATGAAGGTAGCCTTTGGCGTCCTCCACCGGCACGGCCAATCCGACGGCGGGCCCGGCCATCATGGTGTTGATTCCCAACAACCGGCCGGCGTGGTCAATCAGCGGTCCTCCCGAGTGGCCCGGCCGGAGGTGCGCGCTGACGGCGATCCACGAGCGGTCCCCCCCGCGCCGTGGGGCTTCGGGCAGCCTGGGTCCGACGCCGATCACCACGCCGGCCGTCGCGCCTCCCAGGACACCCCATGGGTGGCCCAACGCCATCACCCACGTGCCTGGGCGCAGCGTCCGCGAGTCGCCCAGGTCGATCGCCAGCAGGTCCTCGGTCTCAACGTCAAGCAGGGCCAGATCGCGCTCCGGGCTGCGAGCCAGGATCTTGGCAGCAAGCTGACGCCCATCCCGCAGACCCACCCGCACTTGCCCGTGCTGAAGCACGTGGGCACTGGTCAAGACCAGCCCTTGCGCATGGAGGATCACCCCGGCGCCGGCGCCGCGGCGACCGTCGCTCACTTGAACCAGACTGTCCATGGCCCGCCGGGTTACGCCTGCCAGGGCTTCGTTGAGATCCCGCATCAAGGAGGTCATGGGGCGCCTCAGGGCCGCTCGCCAACGGTCACGGCGCCGCTCTGGACCTGGCCCCCGCGCAGGTACTTGATGGTCGCCGTTTGTCCGGCGCGGTCCGCCAGGGCCGACAGCAGGTCGTCCATGTGCCGCAGCGGCAGATCATCCAGCGACAGCAGCGTGTCCCCCAGCATCAGGCCGCCGTTGGCGGCCGGGCTTTCCGGCTCGACCGATGCGAGCAGCAAACCGGTCTCCTGGTTGAGGAACTCCGCCTGGCCCTTGGGCAGCCGCGCCGGCTGGGAGGAGACGCCCAGGTAGCCCTGGCGGACACGACCATGTTGGAGCAGATCGGCCGCCACGCGGGCCACGGTGGATGTGGGCAGCGTCAGGCTGATCCCGCGCACCAGGGCCGAGGTGTTGATCCCGATGACACGCTGGTCCACCCCGAGCAGCGCCCCGCCTGAGAATCCGGGATACATGACGACGTCGGTCTGAAGATAGCGGTCCACGCGTCCGCCCATGGGCGTTCGCCAGGAGTCGCCGAAGGCACTGACCACACCCAAAGTCGCCTGGAGACTGCGCCCGGGCCGTCCCACGGCCAAAACCAGATGGCCAACCCGCACCGACTCCGGCTCAGCCCAATCCGCCGGGGTGAGGTCGCCACCTTTGAGCTTGAGCAATGCCAGGTCGGTGCTCGGATCGCGCCCCACCAATTCGGCGTCCCACCGCTCGCCTGCCTGGCCGACCACGCCAATCGCCTCTTCCTGCTGCACGGCGTGGTGGGCGGTGATGATCATCCCCTTCTCTTTCCAGGCCACACCGCTGGCGGGGATGCGCCGCCTGGCCTCAATCCGGACCACGGACGCCTCAGCCGCCGCCACAACGGCGGCCATGTTTTCGGACAACTGCGTAAGAACGTCGCTCATGGGGCTTGTACCCTCCTGATGGGGTCTACCTACGGGGACCCCTGCACTCCAAGCCTAGTCCACGCGGGGCGCTGCGGCCTCCTCCATTCGGTCAGGTCGGGTTCGTAGGATCGAGCAGTCGCTGGCGACACCCTGGCTCAGATGAGGATCAAACCCAGGGCAGCGGCCCGCATGGCAGCTTCGGTCCTGCTCTGGGCGTCGAGCTTGCCCAAGATGGCGTTCACATGGAACTTGACCGTGTGCTCGCTGATGCCCAACTGATGGGCGATGGCCCGGTTGGACATGCCTTCAGCCAGCAACTGCAGCACATCCATCTCGCGCTCGGTGAGGGGCTCAACCAGGGCATCGACGGGGGGAGCTCCGGGGGCGATTTGCGACGCGTACGCAGGGTCGAGCAGAACCCAACCTTCGGCAGCCGCCCGCAGAGCGGCCGCCAGCTTCGCGCTGTCGGCGTCGCGCGAAATCAGGCCCCCCAGGCCCTCCCGCCAGACGTCGCGCGGCGCGTGCCCTTCGGCCAGCAAGAGCACTACCGGGGCAGGCAGTTCGGGGAGGTCGAGGGCACCCTCCGTCGACCAGCCCAGGTCCCAGGCCACCACGTCCGGGGAAAACAGGGCCGCTTCCTCGGCCAACTCAGCCCTGGGCTCCAGCTGCGCCACGATCTGCAAGCCCGGGGCCCGCTGCAGCGCCGCTGCCAAGCCGGCCCGGACCAGCGGATCGGCGGCCACGATGATGGTGCGCACCTCTTCGGGCCCTTGCTGGATCACGTGCTCCATCCCTGGCCGGATGAACGCTCGCCGACGAGATTTCCGGCCGAGGGCCGCATCATACCACCCCGGCCAACCCGCGGCGCCGATCCTCCGCCGTCCGACCGATCACCCTTGACACACAGCTCCCGTTTGGCCATAATGCCTGTATGAAGTGCAAGAACTTAATTCTCATGCGATTTAGGTTTTTCGCTTACTTATGGCCAAGTTAAGCACGAAGCCTTAACGTCAATCGGAGGGCGGGCGATGCCTGAACGGGTGTATCTGGCGATCATCGGGGACGTGATCCGCTCGCGGCAGGTGGCCAACCGGGCTTCCCTGCAGGCGAGGCTGGTGGATGGGCTGGAGCGCGTGAACGTCGACCACCAGGCGCATCTGGCGGCCCGTTTCGTGCTGACCGTGGGCGATGAGTTCCAGGGCCTGCTGGACTCGTCCGAGCGCCTGGTGCCGATCCTGGCGACGCTCCGCACAGCGGCCCATCCGCATGAGCTGCGGTTCGGCCTGGGGATCGGCCAACTGGCCACGCCGCTGAGGGCCGACGCCATCGGGATGGACGGGCCGTGCTTCCATCGGGCCCGTGCGGCCGTCGAAAGGGCCGAGTCGCTGGTCACCCCGGTGGAGGTCGACACCGGAGCGCCGTCTCCGATGTTCGACGTGTATGCTATCCTCTACGCTGCCCTGCGCGCCGGCTGGACCGAGCGCCAGAGGCAGGTGTTCGACCTGGCGCTGGCCGGGCTGTCGGGAAGGGAGATCGCCTCGCTGCTCGAGATCAGCCCCAGCGCCGTCAGCCAACACCTCACCGCCGCCAACCACGACGCCGTCGCCGCCGCCACCTCGCTGTGGCTGGAGGGGATCGGCGCCGTGATGGAGACAACGCCATGAACCCGCCGTTGGAATGGTTCCTGGGGGGCAGCCTGGTCCTCATCCTGACCGAGTACGGCCTGCGCTCGCGGGTAGCCGCCGTTCAGGGGCTGACCGGCGGCTGGCGCTGGTCCAGCGCGCTCGTCCGCTGGGTAGTCTGGATCCTTATCGGCCTGGTCACGGGGCTGTACCGCACTCCGGCGGGCTGGGCCCAGATGGTGTTGGCGGCAGTAGTGGTCGAGCTGGGCGCGGCCGTCTTGCGAGGTCAAATCCGGAGCGATGTCAGGCGCGGGGCGCCGCACGGCCGGCCGTGGTCCCACCTGATTCCCCTTGGCGTCGGCTTTATTTTGGCGATGATGGTTCAACTCAGCCTCAGCTTGCTTCGGGCCTCGCCGTCCCCCCTGCTGCCTCCCCTGCTCGACCGCAGCCTGCTGGCGGCGTTTGGCGTGGGCCTCCTGTGGACCTGGGGCACGCTGGCCACGGTGAGCGTAATCGAAATCGCCCGCCCAAATCAAGACACCGAGGATTCGTCCGTCCGGCCCGGCGGGGGCGAGATCATCGGGCTGCTGGAGCGCATCCTGGTCTTCGTGCTCGTCATCGCCGGCAGCCTGACCTCGGTCGGGTTCATCGTCGCCTTCAAGTCAGCCGCCCGCTTCCCGCAGTTCAAAGACACCGACTTCGCCGAGTATTTTCTCATCGGCAGCCTGACCTCGATCGGGCTGGCCACGCTCCTGGGCCTGCTGATCGGGGCCGTGATCTAGGCCCCGCGCTCTGCGGCGACCCGACCCCACCAACTGCACATTGTGTCCGGCCGGTTCCTGGTTTAAGATGGCAGCATCCAGTGTGTACTCGACCCATGCGCCCTGCCCAGAGTCGGCAGGACGGCCGGAACTCAGGATGGGGGAAATGATCACTCTCGACCAAACACTCTACCGCCTCGAACGCCTTCGCGAAATGACCCGCTCGGCGGCTCAGCTCGAACCAAACTTGCGGCACGCCATTTCCAACCTGCAAGACCTGGAGAGCATGCTGGACATGGCACGCGAGAAGGGCGCCCGGGACCCCAAGGAGTTCGACCGCTATGTGGACCAGGTCCTGGGCCCGCAGCTGAGCAGCATCATCCAGGCGCTGCAGGCCGGCTCGGAAACCCAGCTCGAGCATCTCGAGCAGGCCAACGAGCAGGTCAACGCCCTGATCGCCAGCCTGGAGCTGGTCACCGGCGGCGGGGACGACTCCTATCTGGGCTGAGCCGGCTGCCCTTCCTCAGGCCGCCCAGGGCACCAACCTCCCCGTCCCCAAACCCGCCGCCAGAAGCAGATTGGCGAGCAGCATGAGCATGGCGCCGGCTTCGACCGGGGACGAGGCGCTTGACCTCCCATGGCGGCATCTGCCCGCCCGGACCGCTACCAGACCCGCAAACACAGTTACCCCAGCCCAACCCAAGGTTTCTACCATGGCTTGGCCTGCGCGCCCTGCACTGATAAGCACAATGCCCGCAAGATAGATCCCGGCTGACCACCAAAGGGGTTTGGACAACCCATCCAGTCTTGGTCCAAGCCACGCACCCCCCGCGCCACCGCCAACGGCGGACAGTATGGCCGATTCCGCCATTGGCCCCCAGCCGGGCTCGGACAGAGGGAAGACTAGACCGAGGACTGTTCCGACGAGAACCGAGAAGCAACCCAAGAACACGACGTTCCAGCCTGGCATGTCCCCGAAGGCGAGCAACGCCAAGAAAGCCAGCGCACATAACAGACCTACCAGGACGTATCCGGTGGGGCTCATCAACAGCGCCCTTAGCCGGCGCGCACCGCCGGCAGCCAGGGCGGTTGCCGCCCCAACAAGCGGGACGACTTCAAGCATCATTTTTGGCCAGGTGTGGTCGGTGTTCACCGTTGAGGAACGTCGGCTTGGCCAACGCGTTCGATGCGGGCGAATTCCGTGCCCAGCAGGCCCACCAGAAGTACCCTGGCGCGCTGCCGTACAGTCGACCTAAGACTTAGGGTCGGCCCGTCCGGATCATAAGCATAGGGGTAAGTGAACGCCAGTGCTTCGATTTCAGGGGCGGTGGAAACCAGTCCATTGCGTGCTGCATACTCTCTGCCCACGGCCTCGACCGTCGCTTGAGCCTGGGGCGACACCAGAGTGGCGCGGTCATCGTCATTTAACCAATGGGGGATCTCGGCCGGACGTGGAGTTGCCGTACATCTCGCCCCCGACTCTCCAAAGTCCCCGTCCGGCACGCACGGTGCCATGCCGGCCGCTTCTGTCTGCCTGGGGACGGCCAGCGTCACCATCTGCTCCGCAACCCAGCCAATCCCGGCATCGGCCGCCGATTGTGCTCGCCGGTTGAGCCGGTTGCGCTGGATATACAGCCGGCCCCCGTCGACGGCAACCGCCAACAGTCCCAGGATCGCCGTCAAGGCAATAGCCACAATCACCACAACTTGCCCCTTGGCCCTCATGGGTTTTGGTACTCCATCCGACTGACCGCCTGGGCTCGCACGGGGACAGAGATCGTCATGGGCAGCGTCAGAGTCAATGGATATTCCAATCGGACTGTCAATGGTTGCCCCCGAGGCAGCGGCCAGGGCTGGTTTCGGGGCGGCTGGTTCTGCATGGGGTCGATCTCGATCCGGACCGTATCCCGGTTCAGGCCGATTGCGGCTTGGCGGACGGCACCGATGATCTCGGCATCTCCATGGGCTGGATCAGCCACGGTTGCCCCAGCCCTCGCCCCTTCCCAGGCCGCCTGGGTCAGATTGATCTGGGTGTTCACCAACATCCCCAAATTGATCAAACCAAGGATGAGCAGGAGCAGAATGGGCAGGGATACCGCCAACTCCACAACGGCTTGGCCGTCCATGAGAAATTCAAGCCCACACGGGAGGACCGGGGCGCGCCCATCAGCGACCCAAGAAGAGATGCAGTAGGGGAGGTGCCAGGTAAATGATCAGCAGTGCCGGAAGGAAGAATAGGACCAACGGGAACACGACCAACACCGGTAACCTGCGGCTGGCCTCTTCCGCCCGGCGACGCCGCCGGGCCTGGAGCAGCCCCGTTTGAACTCGCAGAGAATCCGCCAGGGACGTCCCGAGAGTCTCAGCTTGCCTGACAGTGGCCACGAAGGTCTGAAGGTCAGGCGAAGGGTTTCTCTCGCCGAGTTCATCCATGGCGCTGGCGCGTGCATGGCCACGATCTATCTGGCGAGCCACGCGCCGCATCTCATTCCCAAGTAAGCCGCGGAAGTTGACC
>Ga0307417_10000878_pt1 | contig 12284 bp, 9 predicted proteins | sample SalMarWE160210MG_2_FD_202514 | JGI IMG/M metagenome (GOLD analysis project Ga0307417, IMG submission 202514) | Salt marsh sediment microbial communities from the Plum Island Ecosystem LTER, Massachusetts, United States - WE1602-10 | ecosystem: Environmental > Aquatic > Marine > Intertidal zone >...
GACTTCCCGGCGCAGGTCCAAGTCGCCGCCAAGGCGAACGGCAAGCCGGACTGCGCGGTCAATCCGGACATCGACAAGGGCGGCACGGCCTTCACCTTCCAGCCGAACGGCTGCACGCCGGGCACGGACTGCACCGGCGTGAAGGCTCTGGTCCTCGCCCTCGACAACGTCGCGCCGATTCCCGACGGCTCGGTCCTCTACACCTGCCAGGTCGCGATTGCGGCGGATGCGGCGGACGGCGACTACATGCTGTCGTGCTCGAACGCCGGTGCCAGCGATCCCGACGGTGGGGCACTGGCAGCCGATTGCACGGCCGGCACCGTATCCGTTGGCGTGCCGCCGACGGACACCCCGGTTCCGGCAACGGACACCCCGGTTCCGCCGACGGACACCCCGGTGCCGCCGACGGACACTCCCGAGGCGGCCACGCCGACGCCGACCCCAACCGCAATCCAGTCGAACGAGGCGGTCATCGTCGTGGGCTCGGTCGAGGCCAGCCCGGGTGACACGGTTCCGGTCGACGTGACCCTGTTCGTGGGCTCGGACCTCGAGGTCGCGGGCACGCAGAACGACATCGAATTCGGCCCGGGCATCAGCATCGCCCAGCTGCAGAACGGCCGGCCCGACTGCACGGTGAACCCGGCCATCAGCAAGAGCGGCACGGCCTTCAACTTCGTGACCGAGGACGACGGGAGCACGGCGATGCGCGCCTTCGTCCTGGCTCTCGACAACGTGGATCCGATTCCTTCCGGATCGGTCCTCTACACCTGCAATGTGGTCGTGGATGACAACACGAACAATGACTTCCCGCTGACCTGCGTGAAGCCCGGTGGCAGCACTCCGGGCGGCGCAGCCGTGGAAAACGTCTCCTGCAACAATGGAAGCGTCGACGTGCCGGAGACCGTCAGCGGAGAACTGGGAGCCGGCGGCATGCTGACGACGGATACCGAGGAGGATGGCTGCACGAACGTCGACGTGGTCGAGACCACCCTGACCTCGCCGAACGCCGGCTTCGCTTCGATCGACGAACGCGGACGGAAGACCTCCGCCCCGACGGGCTTCTCCTTCATCGGCCTGCAGGTGACGGTGGTCGCGCCCGAGGCGTCGGCCGACACTCCGCTCGCCCTCGACTTCTGCATCGATGCCTCGCAGGTCCCCGAGGGAGCCACGGTCGACATGTTCAAGGACGGGGTCCTGATCGAAGACTGTGCCGATACCTCCGGCATGGCCAACCCCGATCCGTGCATCGCCGAGAACAGCGTGGGTGAAGACGGCAACACCAACATCACCGTCCTCACTTCCAGCGCCAGCCTGTGGAACTTCGGCGTATCGACGGAGGTGCCGCCGACGGCTACTCCGACCATGACCGCGACGCCGATTCCGGCCACGGACACCCCGGTGGTCGAAGCGACGGACACCCCCGTGGTGCAGCCGACGCCGACTCGTAACCCGTTTGACGAGGACGACGGCTGTCAGATCGTCGCCCCGGCCGACAGCGGCCTGGCATGGCTGCTGTTCATGCCGATGGGGATGCTGCTCTGGCTGCGACGCCGTTCGCGGTAAGACAGTGAATCAGAGTCCGAGGTCATAGGACCCGGGGAGAGGGGGCTGAGCGATCAGCCCCCTCTTTTTTTGTCCGCGCGGCGCGGTTGCTTCGGGGCGCGGCGCCGACGTAAATGCGGGCAACGAGAAGGAGGGGCGATGGGATCGATGACGGGGAGGCGGGCGGTGATCTTCGGCGTGGCGAACGATCACAGCATTGCCTGGGCGATTGCACGGCGGCTTCACCGCGAAGGCGCGGAGCTGGCGCTGACCTATCCGAACGAAGCGATCGAGAAACGGGTGCGTCCGCTCGCCGAGTCCCTCGACGTGTCGCTCGTCCTGCCCTGCGACGTGACTCGCGACGAGGAGATCGGGGCCGTGTTCTCCACCCTGGCGGAGAAGTGGGGCGAGCTCGATGCGGTCGTCCACGCCGTGGCGTTCGCGCTTCGCGAGGACCTCAAGGGGCGCTTCGTCGATACCTCGCGCCAGGGCTTCCACACCGCTCTCGACATCAGTGCCTATTCTCTGGTCGCCCTGGCGCGCCATGCCGAGCCGCTGATCGGCAAGCGCCGCGGGTCGATCGTGGCGTTGACCTACTTCGGTGCCGAAAAGGTCATCCCGCACTACAACGTGATGGGGGTCGCGAAAGCCGCGCTGGAGGCCTGCGTTCGCTACCTGGCGGTCGATCTAGGACCGTCGGGGATTCGGGTGAACGCCATTTCGGCCGGCCCCTTGCGGACGCTCTCCGCCGCGGGAATTGGCGGTTTCAAGACCATGCTGCATCACCACGAGGAGCGCGCGCCGTTGCGGCGCAACATCGAAGCGGACGAGGTCGGGGCGGCCGCCCTCTATCTGTGCAGCGACCTGGCCACGGCGGTGACCGGCGAGGTGTTGCACGTCGACGCCGGTTACAACATCATCGGCATGTGACCGGGACCGCCGGTCCGGTCGTCGATGTATCCCGTACTCTTTCGAATCGCCGGCTTCGACGTCGAGGCCTTCTGGGTGTCCGTCGTCGTCGGCTTCCTCGTCGCTCTCGTCGTCGCGCGTGCCGAGCTGCGCCGCACCGGGCACGACGTTCAATTCGCCTACGACCTCATTCTCTACTCCTACGTCGGCGGCTTCGTCGGCGCGCGTCTCTTCCTCGTCTTCTCCGCCTGGGACGTCTTCGCTCGCGACCCGCTGGCCTTCCTGCTTTCGGGGAGCGGTTGGGTCTGGCAGGGAGGAGTGATCGGTGGGGCGGTGGCGGTGATCTTCGCGGCGCGCCGGCGGGGGCTTCCCCTGCTCGACGTGGCCGATCTGGCGGGGCTTTGCCTGTCGATCGGGCAGGCCATTGGGCGCGTCGGGTGTCAGTTGGCGGGAGACGGGGACTACGGGGTTCCGAGCGACCTCCCCTGGGCGATGAGCTATCCCCACGGGGTGGTTCCGACGACGCAACGAGTTCACCCGGCCCCTCTCTATGAGATGGCCCTGTACCTGATCATCTTCGCCGTTCTGTGGCGCCAGCGGCACGCCCCCCGGCCGCGCGGCAGCCTGTTCGCCCAGTACCTCGTCTATTCCGGGCTCGCCCGCTTCGCGGTCGAGTTCGTGCGGCGCAACCCGGCGGTCGCTCTGGGCCTCACCTTGCCGCAGTGGGGCAGCCTGCTCTCGGCGGCCATCGGCATCGGCTTCTGGTGGCGCCTGCGTGTCGCGCCCGAGACGAATCCCGCCTGATGCGGCCGATCCTCTTTCACCTCGGCGAGGCATCCATCTCCAGCTTCTGGACGATGGCCTTCCTCGCCTTCTTCGCCGGCTTCCTGGTCATCCGCCGGGGTCTGGGGCGGCGCGGCTGCGATGTGCGCCTGGCGTATGACATCACCTTGTGGGCCTACGTCGGCGGATGGGTCGGCGCGCGTCTGTTCATCATTCCCACGGGATGGCGCTACTTCGTCGACGCCCCCGTCGCCTTTCTCCTCTCGTCGAGCGGCTGGGTCTGGTACGGCGGGGTCATCGGCGGAGCAATTGCCGTGGCCCTCTGGGCGCGCCGCGAGCGTCTGACGTTCCTCTTCGTCGGCGACATCGTAGCGCCCGCTCTCGCCCTCGGTCTGGCCATCGGCCGTATCGGCTGCCAGCTCGCCGGCGACGGGGACTACGGCATTCCGACCAATCTCCCGTGGGGGATGAGCTACCCGAACGGTGTCGTACCCACGGTACAGCGAGTCCATCCGACGCCGCTCTACGAGATGATCCTCAATCTGATCATCTTCGCCGTGCTCTGGCGGCAGCAGCGGCCGAGGCGCGATGATGGGTACCTTCTCGGCCAGTACCTCGTCTACTCCGCCGTCGTCCGCTTCGGCGTGGAGTTCCTCCGCCGCAACCCGGCGTGGCTCGTCGGCCTGACGACCGCTCAGTGGATGTCGGTCGGAGCCGCGGCGCTGGGCGTCGCTCTACTGTGGTGGGCCCGACGTGCCGGTCGAACGACGAGCTCCCTCGCTGCCGCAGAGCTGGCGGACGAGGCGGAGTGAGCTTCCCTCGTGCTTGGTGCGTGGGCGGGACTCGAGTCAGCGCCGGGCGGCCGATGCCCGCCGGCCGCGCTTCGGTCGCCCCGGCTTGGGCGCCCGGGTCCGCCGCGCCGTTGCCCGACTGAGGCGCTTGGCGGAGAGGGCAGCTCTCTCCTGGAGCTCTCGGAACGAATCCTCGAGTGCCACGATGAAGTCGTGCAGATCCGGAACCTGCTCCCAGTCCGCGTTGATGCCCCAGAACAGCCCGCCGTTGTAGCTGAACAGGCCGACCACGAGTGCGAGGTTGTGGAACAGGGGAACGACCGGGAAGGTCGTCTCCATGGCGCAGCCCAGGAAGTAGAGGGGGATCTGCGGGCCGGGTATGTTGGTGACGATGAGGTTGTAGGGGCGCGATCGCTCGGCCAGCCGCACGGCCTGCACGAGCAGGTTCGGCACCGTCCAGTCGGCGATGGCGGTCAGTACCTCGCCGCCCAGGGCCTGCTTGGACTCCTTCAGACCGCTCATGGTGGCGCGCACGGCGTCGAGCCGGGCGACAGGGTCCTCGAGGTTGACCGGCAGGGACGCGATCATTTCGGTCACCCGGTTGCCGAGCCGACCTCGCTCGTCCTCCATGCGCACGCTGACCGGCACCATGGCTCGCACGTCCAACTCGTCGGGGTCGGTGCCGCGCTGAATGAAGAAACGCCGCAGGGCACCACTCACGGTAGCGAGGACGACGTCGTTCAGCGTGCCGCCGAGGATGCCCTTCACGGCCTTGAAATCCGCCACCTTCATCGTCGTCCAGTCGAAGCGTCGATGAGGTCCGACCTCGACGTTGATGGGGGTCTTGGAGGCCGATCGAAGCGCCGGCGTGAGCGCCTCTGCCAGAGCGGCGACCGTGTCTTCGACACGCTGCATGGCTTTGTCCGGATGCTGGACGGCGCTGCTGACGGCGTTGAAAACGTCGAGCGGCTGGCTCATGCGGCGTTTGAGCTCGTCGACCAGAAGACGTGTCTCGCTGGGCTGCGGACGCGGTGTCCAAGGCTGGGGTACCCCGGGGTCCGGGTTGGGGACGGCGTCCATGATCACGGAGATGAGATCGGCGCCGGAGATGCCGTCGATCATGCAGTGATGGGTCTTGCTGATCAGGGCGAACCGATCGTCGTCGAGGCCTTCGACGAACCACATCTCCCAGAGCGGGCGGCCGCGATCGAGCGGCTGCGACATGATGCGCCCCACCAGGCGCTTGAGCACGCGTTCGTCTCCGGGGCGCGGCAGCGCCGTGTAGCGGACGTGATAGGCGAGACGAAATCGGTCGTCGTCCACCCAGATCGGGATCCGCTCGTAGGGCAGATAGGCCAGGCGTTGCCGAAAGCGCGGCACCAGATGCAGTCGAGCGTGGATGGCCTGGCGAATGCGGTCGATGTCGAGGCCGCCCTCGTGCGTGCGCAGGGGGCCGGCTTCGAAGAGAATGATGCCGCCGACGTGCATATGGCAGCTCGAGTCTTCGATGCCGAGGAAGGAAGCGTCCAGAGCCGTCAGGCGTTCGTACTGGGACATCGAGTCTCCTAGAGTTCCTCGCGGGCCGTCGTGTTCATCGCGTCGGCCCGCCTCCCCGTTGTGTTGGAAGGCGAATGCGCGGCCGATCCGTTCATAACAACCCTATTCCGCCGTGCGCAACAGGAATCGGAACGCCTCTTCAGGGCTCGTTCTCGAGCGGATGATCCAGCTCGAAGCCCGCCTCGCGCAGAGCCCGCTCGATTTCCGCGATGTGAGCGGCCCCTCTTGTCTCCAGGTCCAGAGTCACTGAGGCCTGCATGAGGGCTAGCCCGGGCCGTGCCCGGGCGTGATGAATCTGGTGGATATTCGCCCTACAGGCGCTGACGCAGTCGATGAGTCGCTGCAGAGAGCCGGGGCGGTCGGGCAAGCGGGTGCCGACCCGCATCAGGCGTCCTTCCTGGAGCAGACCGAGGTTGAGGATGCGATCGAGCAGGTTGGGGTCGATGTTGCCGCCGGAAAGGATCACCGCGACCTTCCTTACCGAGGCGGATAGACGGCCCGCCAGACAGGCCGCGAGGCCGACCGCGCCCGCGCCTTCGACCACCGTCTTGGCGCGTTCGAGCAGCAGCAGCACGGCGGCTGCGGTCTGGGCGTCGCTCACCTCTTCGAACTGGTCCAGCGTCTGTCGGATGATCTCGAAAGGCAGCGCGCCGACCGATCCCGTGGCCAGACCGTCGGCGATGGTGTCGGCGGCCTGCAGCGTGACCCGCGAGCCGGCTCGCATGCTGGCGGCGAGACCCGAGGTGCCGGCCACCTGGACGGCGATGATTCGCGCGTGCGACCCGCTCTCCCGTAGCGCCGTGATCATGCCGGCCAGGAGTCCCCCGCCTCCCACGGGCACCACGACGGCGTCGACGTCGGGGAGCTGCTCGAGCAGCTCGAGTCCAACCGTGCCCTGGCCGCAGATCACCTCGGCGTCGTCGAAGGCGGGGATGAAGGTGGCCTTCGTTTCGCAGGCCAGGGCGATCGCCTTCGTGTACGCCTCGCTGTAGTCCCGTCCGGCGAGCACGACCTCGGCGCCATAGCCGGCCGTCGCCTGGGTCTTGCCCACGGCCGCGGTCTCCGGCATCACCACGGTCGCCCGAACGCCGCCGATGCGGGCCGCGAAGGCCACCCCTTGCGCGTGATTCCCGGCCGAAGCGGTGATTACGCCCCGCGCTCGAGCCTCCTCGCCGAGCTGCTGAATCTTGTTGAGGGCTCCGCGCACCTTGAAGGACCCCGTCTTCTGCAGATTCTCCATCTTGAGATGGATTTCCTTTCCGCAGAGGTGGCTGAACGTGGCGCTCAGGTCCATCGGGGTGAGCTTGACGACCCCCGACGCCCGTGCCCTCGCGTCTCGAATTCCATCGATGGTCACGCGAGATCGATCCATTCGGAAGTCCCCGGTGGCTAGAGACCCGGCCCAGCTCTTCACTTCCCGCGCGGCCGCAGCCCCGCGCGTTCGTAGATGGCGTCGATGACCTGCATGTTCGCCAATCCGTCTCCCGCTTCGGTGGGCAGCGCCACCTCTTGCTGGCAGGCGCGTACGAAGGCGCGGAGCTGATGCGTGTAGGTGCCGTCCCCGTGCAGCTTCTCCTTCACCGTGTGGTGCGCGGTGCGTAGTGTCAGCCTGTGGAAGTACTGTGGGGCATAAGGATTGAGGACGCGCAGCTCGCCGCGATCGCCGCGCACGGTCGCCCCGAGTCGGAGAGGAACCGACGACAGGAGGGCGCAGGTGAGTCGGCCGGTGCGCCCGTCGTCGAAGGAAAATTCGGCCTCCATCCATCGGTCCACCTGCGGGCTGGACAGCCGGGCCTCCGCGCGCACGACGGTGGGCTCGGCCCCGGTGAGAAATCGCAGCAGGTTGATCGCGTAGCACCCCACGTCCATCGTTGCTCCCCCCGCCAGATCGTATCGGAACCTGATGTCGCCGAGTCGCAGCAGCGGGATGCACATGTGTGTCTCCACATGGCGGACGCGTCCGAGCTCGCCGCTGTCGACGATCTGCTTCATGCGCGTCGCGAGCGGATGGTACCGGTAGTGAAACGCCTCGATCAGTTGACGTCCGGAACCGGCGGCGGCGAGCACCATGCGCTCGGCTTCGTCGGCATTCGACGCCATCGGTTTCTCGCACAGCACGTGCTTGCCTCGTTCCAGAGCGCGCAGGCTCCACTCGCAATGAAGGCTGTTCGGCAGGGGATTGTACACGGCGTCGATCTCGGGATCGGCCAGCAGTGCTTCGTACGTGGCGTGGACTCGCGGAATGTGGTGTTTCGCCGCGAAGGCGCGGGCTCGGTTGGCGTCGCGTGCCGCGACGGCGAGCACGGTCGCTTCCGGCACGTGCCGCGATGGCTGGATGACGGCGAGTGGCGCGATACGTGCCGCCCCGAGGATACCGATGCGCAGGGGACCTGTTTCCGACATGGAACAGCATCCGTACATGGCTCGACAGGGTCCGGCAATAGGGCCGAGGTGTTGGCGGCTTGCTCCGATGCGTCTCCCAGCCTATCTGTGCGTGAGGCCGGATCGGTGAGGTGTGCCGGGGCTGGCGCCGGAGCCGTGTGACGGATGAAGCTCTTCGCGGGTACGAGTGGCTACAGCTACAAGGAGTGGAAGGGTCCCTTCTACCCGGAACGTCTCGGCGCCGTGGATATGCTGCGCTTCTACGCATCTCGCCTGCCGGCGGTCGAGATCAACAACACATTCTACCGCTTGCCCAAGGCGGACGTGTTGGAATCATGGGCGTCGCAGGTTCCGCCCGAATTCCGTTTCACCCTCAAGGCGTCGCGGCGTATCACGCATCTCAAGCGCCTCCGGGACGTCGCCGAAGAGACGGACTATCTGCTGCGTACGGCGGCCGTCCTGGGAGAGCGGCTGGGAGCCGTCCTCTTCCAGCTCCCCCCCAACCTGCGCAAGGACCTGCCGCGTCTGGAGGCATTCCTGCAGCATCTTCGTCCGGGACCGCGAGCCGCCTTCGAGTTTCGACACTCGTCGTGGCGCGACGACGATGTGCTCGAACTCCTCCGCGGCAAGGGCTGCGCGTGGTGCGTATCGGAAACCGACGAAAACCCCGACGCCGAGGTGATCGCCACGGCGGATTGGGTCTATTTGCGTTTGCGGCGCAGTCGATACACCGACGTCGATCTCTCCGGCTGGTCGCGCCGGTTGAGCGGACAGGCCTGGAGCCAGGCGTACGTCTTCTTCAAGCACGAGGACGCCGGTACCAGCCCGCGCCTGGCGATGCGCTTGCTCGAGATCGCGCGCGATCGCCGATCGCCGTAGGCGTCGTCGATCGACGAACGTGTGACGGCGGCGGGTGTGCAGCAGGGAATCGCGTGATAGGGAAGGCGGCGAGTCATGAGCCAACCATCGAAACGAAACCGTCCGCCGCTCGAGTTCGTTCGCCCGTCCGTACAGGCACTCGCCGCATACACGCCGGGGGAGCAGCCGCAGGACCGCCGCTACATCAAGCTCAACACCAATGAGAACCCGTATCCGCCCTCTCCGCGAGTGCTGGAGACGGTCCGCGCAAGCGTCGACGATGACACCCGACTCTACCCAGATCCGCTCGCCAACGCTCTGCGCGACAAGGCCGCCCAGGTTTACGGCTTGACGCGTGACCACGTGCTGGCCGGCAATGGCTCCGACGACCTGCTGGCGATCATCATCCGCACCTGCATCGACCCGGGCCAGCGAGTCGTCTATCCGTATCCGACGTACAGCTTGTACGACACGCTGGTCGAGATCGCCGGAGGAACCGCAGTGCGGATTCCCTTCGGTCCCGACTTCGCACTTCCGGAGGGAGTGGCCGAGGCGCACGGGCGGGTCACGTTCATCTGCAATCCCAACTCTCCGTCGGCGACGGTCGTGCCGAGCGCGCGGCTGGCGGCGCTGGCCGGAGAGGTGTCGGGCCTCCTCGTGATCGACGAGGCCTACGTGGATTTCGCCCGCCAGTCGGCACTCGATCTCGTGCGCGAACATTCAAACGTCGTCGTCCTGCGCACCTTTTCCAAGTCCTTCTCCTTGGCGGGGATGCGCATCGGCCTGGCGTTCGGACCGCCGGCCGTCATCGCAGAGCTGGCGAAAGTGAAGGATTCGTACAATCTCACACGCCCGAGTATCGGCGCGGCGGTCGCTGCGCTGCAGGACTGGGAGTGGATGCGGACGAACGTCGAGCGCGTTTGCGGCAGTCGAGCTCGTCTGACGGAGGGACTCCGCGCGCTCGGATTCGGCGTGCTGCCGAGCGAGGCGAACTTCGTCCTGGCGCGGCGACCCGGCCGGGATCAGCGGGGGGTCTACGAGGGCCTCAAGCAGCGCGGCATTCTGGTGCGCTACTTCTCCACCCCGGAACTCTACGACGCTCTTCGCGTTACCGTCGGTACCGACGCCGAGGTCGAGGCATTGCTGGCAGCGCTACGAGACCTGGGGCTCGGCTGAGCGCTCCCCCAGAGTCGTCGACGGCGGCCCTATTGGACCGGGGCGGGTGTTGTCTCGGCCGGCGTCGCCATGGGTGGGGCGACCGTCGCGGTAGCCGTCGGCATCGGCAGGAGATCGCTCCGGCTCTTGTCGAGCCGCTTGTAGACGAACTCGCGGACGAGAAAGACCGCCGGCTTTCCCGCGCGCATCGCCGTGTACTCGTTCGTTGGGGGCTTCGGAGAATACGATCCGAGGCGAACCGTTCCGATGATCGCGTTCTTCGGCCCGTGGACGGTGATCGTCAGAGCCGGCGAGGCCAGCCCGTAGGTCTGGAGGTCCTGCGGTTGATCGGTCGCGATCTCATAGCCCTTGAGATCGTCGAGCGCGTCGATGAACTGGTCGACCACCGATTGCTGGGGGGGGACGTTCGATCCCCCGATCGACCACTTTCCGTCTTCGCTGCGTGCGAGCACGAAGTTCTCACCATCCGCCCTCAGCACCTGGATGGAGGAGAGGCTGTCCTTGTCGAAGGCGAGCACGGTCTTGTCGCGAAAGTCGTTGGCGGTCTTGTTGAGGTCCCGGTAGGTCCAATCACCGACTTGGTACACGGTCGGACGATCGGCGACCTTCACGTAGATCTGCTTCTTGTCCTTTTCCTCGCCGCCCACCAGAAGCTTCGTCGGCTTGCTGTCGTCGCCGGTGCTCAGAGTCACGGTCAGGCGGGGTTGGTCGAGTCCGTAGGTCGACAGGTCCTTTGGCTCGTCGGTCGCAAAATCGAGGGCGCGCAGGGAGCGTAAGGTCGAGAGGTAGCTTCGTACCGTTTCGTTGTCCGCGTCATCGCTCTGCGGGCGGTCGAGCTTCCAGCTGTCGTCCTTCTTCGACAGGGCGATGTCCCGGTCGGGACCGCTCACCTCGATCCGATGGACCGAGGCGTCTTCGAACGTGAGGATGCGCTTGTCCCGCAAGTCCTTCACCTTCTTGTCCATGCCGGAGTGGAAGGCCGAGCCGGTGAGATAGACTTGGGGCTGGTCGGTGCGCTGGACGTAGGTCGAGAAACCGATGGGAGAGGTCTTGCCGACCTTGATCGCAGGGAGCTCGCGATCCTTCAGCTTCACCCGGATAGTGGCCATCGGATCCTTGAGCCCGTAGGGCGATAGGTCTTCGCCGACGTTGTCCAGTTTTTTCTTCACCTCGGCATCGGCGATGGCTCGGAGGAGGTTTTTGACGGCGGTTTCATCCGCCGGGGCGTCGATCGGCTTGGTGAGCCGCCAGACGCCATCCTTCTCCTCGAGCTCGATCTTGCGGTCGGGGTACTCGAGGGTGACCGCCTTGGCGTCGTCGACTTGAAAGCTGAAGAGGGTTTCTTTCTTCTGCTCCTCGGCGGCCTTCTTGAACTCGACGAAGTAGAGGTAGGCGCCGAGTCCCAGGAAGACGATGGCCAAGATGAGGGTGCTGCGGAATCGCATCGGGCTCTGTCCCACCGCCGCTCAGCGGCGATTCACTCCCGCCGCCACCAGACGGCGATGCCGATGATGAGAAGGAGCTCGGGCACGACCAGAACCGAGAGATAGAAGATCACCGTGCCCTGGTCTTTCGTGAAGCTGACGCGAGAGGCGCGCAGCGAGCGGGAACGGATCGACAGCAGATCCGACTGCCCGGCCACCCAGCCGACGGCATTGAGGAAGAGATCGCGGTTCAGAAAGCTCCCCTCGAGGTGTTGGTTGTCGGCAAACTCGACGCTGCCGAAGACGACCAAACGCGTCTTCCCGCCGTTCGCCACACCCATCTGCTTCAGGTCGGCGGCGACGGCGGCGGCGATCGGTACCGGACCGTTGCGGTCGCCGGCCTCCTTCGACGCGCGCTGTTCCTCGAAAAGCCCCTTGAGATCGGTCTCCGCCCAGCTCGACGGGCCCGTCTTGACCAATTCGGTCACCGTGAGCCCTGGCTTCCCCTCGCTGTCCTTCGAGACGGAGCGGGTCATCGGAAAGATCAGGCGCTGGCCCTTCAAATCACGGGTGATCTCGTGAGTCGGGTCCACGTCCTCCACGATCGGCGTCAGACCGAGAGCCGGGCCTTGGAACAGACGCAGCACCTGATCCACGACCACGTCGTTGCCCAGCTTGACGCCCCACGGCTTCAGAAAGTCGACGAACTCCTCGGCGTGGCGCGGCGGGAGCAGGAAGATCGCGCGACCGCCGCCCTTCAGGTACGAGTCGAGCGCCGGCAGCTCGTGCGGGAGGAAGGGACGCTCCGGTCCCGCGACGAGCACAACGTTGCACTCCTCGGGCACCTTTTCCATCGTTGCCA
>Ga0307417_10000879_pt1 | contig 12268 bp, 7 predicted proteins | sample SalMarWE160210MG_2_FD_202514 | JGI IMG/M metagenome (GOLD analysis project Ga0307417, IMG submission 202514) | Salt marsh sediment microbial communities from the Plum Island Ecosystem LTER, Massachusetts, United States - WE1602-10 | ecosystem: Environmental > Aquatic > Marine > Intertidal zone >...
GATACATTAATCACACCAACTTCGACTGAAGCAGGAGAAGGGCTCAATGAACTTTTTACATGTGAATAAACTAAATTGCCCTTTCCATCATACACGGACGAAACAAATTTTATACTTGATAGATCAGGAACTTTATCGAGATTATATATTTCTCCATAGTAGAATAGTACAGGTAAATTTTCTCCAAAAATACCTGAAGGTCTGGGAATAACTTCAAGTGTATTTTTATAGAATATTGAGCTCTTATCCGCATCACCTTGTTTAATATTAGCTGCAAGCTGTACACCACTGACAGTCATATTTTTTGTACCAAAAGGATTTTCAATAATAGGGAATTTATATGATCTCTTTAGCCCGGGGTTATTAAAGTCAGACCCCTCAGAGGAAAGGGTATATTTACCCTTGGGAACAATAAAGCCTATGACCCCAACAAGGTTGCTTGTTCTTGCTGAAGCCGCAGTATCTTTAACAACACTTGGAATTTTCCAACCTTTATTAACGATATATTCACCGGTCGAATCGTTTTTTAATTCTAAATGAAATATCCCTTCTACCTGAAAATTATCTCCCTTACGTTCTACTTTCAATTGAGACGAAGGAAAGGAATAATAAAATTCTAAATAGTTTGATGAAGAGTCATATTTGAAGCTCGCGTAATCAATATTAAAATTGAAGCTACTTTGTGCCGAAATAATCGCAAAAGGTAAAATTGTGATTAATAAAATTATTTTTTTCATAACGCCCCGGAAAAAATTGTTAATTAATTGATCTATAACCACTATTTATCTGCTTAATTATATGAATATAAAATATTGAATATTAACATTCCACAGATTAAACAATCATTATCACTTACTTATTTAATAGCCCGGGCTAAATCCTTACTTCAAAGGCATTCCCGACACCTTCAATTTCTGAAATTTTCTTTAAGGTATCTTTATTCATCGAACCATCTATACTAATTACAGTTATTGCTTTTTCTCCTTTGCCTAATCTACCAAGCGAAAGACCGGCAATATTGATATTAGCTTCTGCCAGAATCTTGCCTACAGATGCTAGAACACCGGGTCTGTCAACATTCGAATAAAATATCATATCGCCTTCCGGCTTTAATTCAAGATGAAAGCCATCAACATCAACTAATCTGATTTCATTATTTCCGAATACTGTTCCTGCTAAGGAATGTTTTTCTTTGTCAGCTATAAATTCAATCTCCAATAAATTTTTATAGTTTGTATTCGCTCCGGTTTTTGTTTCGTTAACAACAATGCCCATCTCTTTTGAAAAAAACGGCGCATTTATATAGTTCACAGATTCTGTTCTCATTTTAGACAAAAATCCTTTCATAACCGCAGTTGATAAAAGATTGGTTGATGAATGAAGCAGCTCTCCGCTATAATGCAAATTAACTTGTTTCAGTTGTCCTTTCACCATTTGTGCCTGAAGACAACCAAGACTTTCTGCAAGTTTTACATAAGAATTTAATTCTTTGTTACTGCCGGCTTCAACATCAGAGGCATTTACTCCGCCGGAAATTCTTTTGTTCTTAAACAGATCAACTATTTGCTCCGCAATTTGAATAGCAACTTTGACTTGTGCCTCTTCAGTTGAAGCACCGAGGTGGGGTGTGCACACTACTTTAGGATGATTTAATAACTTGCTATTTAAATCAGGAGGCTCCACTTCATAAACATCAAATGCTGCAGATGAAACCTTACCTAAATTGAGCGCTTCAAGCAAAGCTGTTTCATCAACAATTCCACCCCTTGCACAATTTATTACTCTTACTCCATCTTTACATCTGTTCAGAGTTTCAGAATTGATAAGATGTTTCGTTTCATCAGATAATGGGACATGCACAGTTATTAAATCAGATTGTGCGAAAATTACATCAAGATCTGCTAATTCAATTCCCATTTTATCAGCAATCTCATTTGAAAGCACCGGATCATATCCTATTACTTTCATACCAAATGCTTTTGATCTTGATACAACTTCTCTACCAACCTTGCCTAAACCTATAACTCCGATTACCTTCCCATAAAGTTCAGTTCCTTTAAAACTTTTTCTATCCCATTTCCCGGAACGCAAAGATTGATTCGCCTGTGGAATATTTCTGAACATAGAGAGCATCAACGCCATCGTATGCTCAGCTGTGGAAACAGTATTGCCGCCGGGAGTATTCATAACAATTATTCCTTTACGCGTTGCAGCTTCAAGGTTAATATTATCAACGCCTGTTCCGGCTCTGCCGATCACTTCCATATTATACATTTTGGAAATTAGTTCAGGAGTAACCTTGGTCTCGCTTCTGACAACTAATCCGTTGTAGTCCTGGATTATGTTGGATAATTCATCCCAGGATAGACCTGTTTTGAAGTCCACTTCATATCCTGCTTCTTTAAAAATTTCTGCACATTTTTGATCAACAGGATCTGATATTAAAATTTTTTTCATAAATATTTGGAAAGATAAATTGGAAAGAAAATTTATTTAGAGAAAAAATACTGCCACTTATAAAAACCAGTGGCAGCATTAGCGCAAACTATATTGATCTGATATTAAATAACTGTATTCAATTTTTGGAGAATTTGTCCTTTTGGAACTGCCCCAATAATGGTTTCTTTAACTTCACCATTCTTAAATACCAATAACGTAGGGATGCTTCTCACACCATATTTAATGGCAGTCTGCTGGTTGTTATCGACATCCAGTTTCCCCACTTTTACTTTCCCATTATATTCTAAAGCTATTTCTTCTACAATCGGGGCAATTGTTCTGCAAGGTCCGCACCATGTGGCCCAGAAATCAATCAGAACAGGTTTATCAGATTTTAATACTTCATTTTCGAAATTATCGTCAGAAATTGTCATTGGTTTCATATGTTCCTTAATTTGAGTTTTGATTAATAGTTTTCTGTTTGTTTACCTTGTCCGACAAAATTTACAATATCCTCACCGCCATCAGCGTGAATAATTCCACCGGATATCCATTCACCTCCATCCATACATAATAAAGAAATCACCTTAGCAACATCCTGAGTCGTAGTTAACCTGTTATGTGGATTTTTCCGTCTTGCTACATCCATCATTGGAATATTTCCCGGTATTTTTCGTAATGCAGGTGTGTCTGTTACTCCAGCCATTATTGAATTTACCCCAACCTCAAGATAGCCAAGTTCCTCGGCTAACTGACGCACGTGGGATTCAAGAGCGGCTTTTGCTGCAGAAACAGCCCCGTAAGTTGGAATTACAGTATGACCGCCAGAACTCGTCATAGCAAAAATTCTGGACTTTCTGGCCAACAGTCCATTCTTTACTAGCGCTTGAGTCCAGTAAACCAACGAATGCGCCATAACATCAAGGGTCATTTCTATTTGAGCTTTGGTTATTGTTTGTTCGCCATTTTTAGGAATAAAGGGTTTCAAACTACCAAAAGCCAAAGAATGCATTAATACTTTTACAACAGGTTTATCGCCGAATTTTTCTTTTAATTCACTGGTAATTTCTTCACGCTTAATATCGTCGGCAGCATTTGTATTAAAGAATAAATGCTTTGAACCCGCGGCACTTATCTTGGCAATTATCTCTTCCACATGAGGCATTGTGGCATGCCTGTCAAGGTGAATCCCTATAATATTAAACCCGTCTTCTGCCAGCTTAATAGCAGCTGCTTCCCCAAATCCGGATGAAGCTCCTAAAATAAGCGCCCAATAATTTTTATTGTCATCGTTTCTCATAAAATTCGATATTGTAAATTCATGTTGGTTTTAAATTAGACTTAAATAATACAAAATAGATGTTTGTTATTCAACAATAAAAAAGGACGTTTTGGCAAGGTTACTTTTTTGATAGGGATACTGAATTTTCCCCAAATAATTTACTTACCGAATCAATAAAAGAATCTGTCAATTGTACTTTGAAATCCTTTAGAAAGAAAAGTCTTTCCTTTGAGCCATTGTTCGCAAGATGAACATATAATGGAATCTTACCCTTATTTTTAGAAAGGATATTCTTTAATTCTATGAAATTCTCTGGTTTATTCTTTTGTTTATCCACTTTGATTTGAACACTCTGAGCAAATTTTTCTCTTGCATTGGAAAGTGGGACAACTTCATCTATGTGAATTTTTATTGCATCACCGCTGCTTTCCGGTTTTCCATTTATAAAGACACATTCTTCCTCTTTAATAAACTGTCCATACTTTTCATAAACCTTTGCAAACATAAGGCATTCACACGAACCGTTAAAATCATCGATGGTAAAGAAAGCCATCGTTCTTCCTGATTTATCAATCTTTGTTTTTAACGTAGTAATTACCCCACAAGCCCTGACACTATCAACTTCCTCAAGCAATTCTGCTTCACCCAATTTAATAGTGGCAAAAGAATTATACTCCAATTCATAGTTACTTAGCGGATGCCCGGTAACATAAAATCCTATAACTTCACGCTCTCTTGCTAATCTTTCTTTTTGGCTCCATAACGGAACCTTTGGTAATTCAGGCTCAGTTACTTTAACATCTTCCATGTCCCCAAACAAGCTATTCTCAGAAGTTAATTTAGAATTCTGAGCTTTGTGTCCGAAATCAAGGGCTTCTTCAACAGCAGCAAACAACACTGACCTATAGTTATAGATAGAATCAAAAGCTCCAGCTAGTACGAGTCCCTCGAGTGATCTTTTATTTACAATCCTTGTGTCGACATTAAGACAAAAATCAAAGATGCTGCTAAAATCTCTTCCCAGAGTTTCCCTCGTTTTTATTATTTCCTCAACAGCAGAAATCCCAACATTTTTTATGGCGGACATTCCAAACCTGATCTTTCCGTTATCAACATCAAAATAAACCGAAGGAAAATTAACATCCGGAGGAAGAACTTCTATTTTTAGTTTTCGACAATCTTCAAGGAAGTTCCTGACTTTATCTGAATTTCCAAATTCGTTTTTCAGGTTGGCTGCAAGAAATTCCGGCGTGTAGTGAGCTTTTAAATATGCGGTCTGATATGCAACAAGACTATATGCAACTGCATGACTTTTATTGAACCCATAGTTTGCAAATTTATCGATAGCTTCAAAAATTTCGCCGGCTGCTTTTTTAGGAATATTATTTTTTACCGCACCTTCAACAAATTTTTCCCTTTGCTCTTTCATTGCCTTGAGATCTTTCTTACCCATTGCGCGACGTAAAATATCCGCTTCCGCAAGACTCATTCCCCCGGCTTTGTTAGCAATCTGAATTACCTGTTCCTGGTAAACTATAATTCCATAAGTTTCTTTCAGAATAGATTCAAGAATAGGGTGAAGGTAGGTAACTTCCTTATTCCCATACTTTCGGTCAATGAAATCGTCAATAAATTCCATCGGGCCAGGTCGGTAAAGAGCGTTCATAGCAGCAAGGTCATTGATGCTTGAAGCCTTCAGTTTTTTCAGATACTCTCTCATAGGACCAGATTCAAACTGGAATATCCCGGTCGTTTGACCTTTCGAAAATAATTGTAGTGTTTTTTCATCCTCTAAAGGAATTTCATCAATATTAATTTCTTTATTATGATTTTTTTTGATGAGATCAATCGTATCGCGGATAATTGTTAAAGTTCGAAGACCAAGGAAATCCATTTTCAAAAGCCCGGCACTCTCAATTTCCTTCATATTATACTGAGTAACAATATCCGTCTGGGAAACTGCATTTGCCAGGGGAACATAATTACTGACATCATCAGGAGTAATCACAACACCTGCAGCATGTTTTGAAGCATTCCGGTTCATACCCTCGAGCACTTTTGCATACTTTATCAGGTTTTGAATATCAGGATCTTTTGAATCCCTTACCCATTTAAGTTCCGGTACTGTTTTCAGAGCCTGTTCAATTGTAAAAACTTTACCAAATTTCGAAGGAATAAACTTTGTAATTTTATTTACAGTAGGAATAGGGATTCCTAAAACTCTTGCAACATCACGAATCACTGCTTTTGATGATAATCGATTGAAAGTAATTATCTGGCTTACGCAGTTGTTGCCATATTTTTCTCTTACATATTCAATTACATCACCGCGCTTATCATCCGCAAAATCAACGTCGATATCCGGCATTGATTTTCTTGCAGGATTAAGGAATCGCTCAAATAGTAAATTATACTGAAGTGGATCTATGTTTGTAATTCCAAGTGTATAAGCCACCAAACTTCCTGCAACACTTCCTCGTCCGGGGCCAACAGGAATATTCATTTTTTTCGATGAGTTAATAAAATCCTGCACTATCAAAAAATAGCCGGCAAATCCCATCTCTTTTATTGTATCAATTTCGAAATCAAATCTCTCTTTTATTTCCGATGTAATTTCTTTGAATCTGTTATGAAGCCCTTCCATTGCCAGAAGTTCAAAATAGTCATCAAGATTTTTTGCGGGTGAGTCTTCTGGAATAGGAAATTTTGGGAAATGATGTCCTTCAAAATCAATATTAAGATCTACCTTTTCTTCTATTTCAAGAGTATTTTCAATTGCTCCTTGATAACCTTTGAAAAGTTTTATCATCTCTTCCTGTGACTTGAAATAAACCTGGTCAGTTCCGTATCTAAGATTCCTGTAATCCTGACCAGTCTTATCAGCAAGAAGTAATAAAATATTGTGGGCAATTGCGTGATCTCTTTCAATGTAGTGGCAGTCATTTGTTGCGACAAGTTTTATCCCGAGTTCTTTTGAAAGCCTCGGCATTCCTTCAAGAACCGGTTTTTCAACATCCATATTGTGGTCTTGAATTTCGAGGTAAAAATCATCACCAAAAATTTCTTTGTAAGTTAGGGCAGTTTCTTTTGCTTTCTGATAATCCCCGTTTCGCAAATGAACAGCTACAACTCCGCCAGCGCATGCGGATGAACAAACTAGTCCTTCACGGTACTTCCGCAAAAGTTCAAGATCAATTCTTGGTTTATAATAAAAACCTTCTGTGTGTCCAAGTGTAGATAATTTAGAAAGGTTTTTATAACCCTGTTTATTTTTTGCAAGCAAAATTAAATGATTATAAAGTTTCGCTCGTTTTCTTCCATTATTCGAATCGGTTCCTCTATCTTTTCTGCTTCCTTCTGAAACCACATAAGCTTCCATACCTACAATCGGTTTTATCCCTTCTTTTTTTGCTTTTTTATAAAACTCTGCAATTCCATACATTACACCATGATCTGTCAAGGCTACTGCGTTCATATTGTTACGCTTGGCAGCAGCAACCAGTCCTTCAACAGTACAAGCACCGTCCTGAAGACTGTAATGTGTGTGATTGTGTAAATGAATAAAATCTGACATAATTTTAAAACTAAGAAGGATAAATATGAAGATTTTTTCTAAGGGTATATTAATCAATAATTGTCAGAAAATACAGTCTGCCTGACAATAGTCAAGTTGAAAATTAGAAATTATTTTTTGACGAAATCGAAATTCAACTTTTCCCCGTGTGACCAAAACCACCTGCCCCGCGTTCGCTATCTTCCAATTCGTTGCTTTCAACAAGAGAAGCTTTATAAACTTTAGCAACAACTAATTGAGCAATTCTTTCCCCCCCCGAAATCTCAAAATCTTCATCTCCAAAATTCATTAATATTATTTTTACTTCTCCACGATAGTCCGAATCTATCGTACCGGGAGAATTTAGTACTCCAATGCTGTGTTTAACAGCAAGCCCGCTTCTTGGCCTTACCTGTATTTCATAACCAGCAGGAATTTCAACTGAAAAGTCAGTCGGTACAAGTGCTACCTTCCCGGAAGGGATTATCATTTTATCTTTTACAGCAGCTCTTACATCCATTCCAGAACTACCATTAGTTGCATAAGAAGGCAAAGGAATATCATTGAAATTTTTAGACAGTCGTTTAATTTTTATTTTAATCAAATCAGGCATAAGTATTACTTTTTTATTTTTAGAAGTTTTGTTTTAAAGAAATTCATTTCATCTTTATCCATTACATAAAATATCATCCAGAGTGTAAACATTACAAACAATATTATTTTGTAAACGAACAATAAATGACCGCTATACAAAAATGAATAATATAAAACTCCAATCAAAAGTATAAATGAGAAAACCTTAAACATCTTTTTATACTCATAATGAATTTTATAAATTTTCTGTGTTACAAAATATAAACTCAAAGCCATTGCCAGATAGGCAGCAAGCGTTGCGAGTGCCGCCCCCATCATTCCAAAAGAGGGAATTAGCGCAAAGTTTACAATAATATTTACAGCCGCTCCCAATCCTGTTATGAAAGGGATGTAAATACTTTTTTCTTTTATAAAAATTCCGGCTGTAAAAATTACATACAGCCCGTTAAAAAGATAACCAAAAAGAATTACAGGCACTATATTCAATCCACCCCAATAAGCTTTCGCAATTATTGTGCGACCAAAAATATCCAGCTTAACAATATCACTTATAAACAGTGATATAACCACCAAAATAAAACTTGCTGTAATTGTAAAATATGTTAATACCTTTGAGAATAGCTCTTTTGCGTTCTTTTCTTCAGCGTTTTGCAAAAAGAAAGGCTGCCAGGCATACTGGAACATACTTACAAAAAGCATCATGAAAATCCCAAGTTTATAATTTGCACTATAAACTCCGACTGTACCGAGGTTAGTTAAATGTCCCAGGATGGGTCTATCGATGCCCTGCACAAAAATGGATGCCAGGCCTGCTGGCAAATATGGAATTCCGAACTTTAGAAATTTCTTTAATAGATCAAATCTTATTTTTACCCTGAGATACTTTAAGACATCAGGAAAAAGCAAAACGAAAGTAAACCCGGATGCGGCAATATTGCTGATAAAAACTGCCTCAATTCCCCATTTTAATTTTAGAATGAGATAAAGATTCAGTGCCACGTTTACAAGGATATTTAATAATTTAAAAGTCGCAAACTTTTTTGCATGGCGTTGAATCCTTAGCTTAATAAACGGAATGACATTTATTGCATCAATAAATAAAATCGGAACTACTAAATAAATTAATTTAAGATGATCAAATGGAATATCGAAAGTGACGAATATCGCTTTCTTGAGAGCAACGATCAGCAGCACCAGAAGTATCCCTGCGACAAAGACAGATAAATAAGGAGTTGAGAAATTATCTTTATCATCTTTCTCAGAAGGGATAGCAGCATATTTTAGGTAGGCGGCATCCATCCCATAAATAAATATTACATTAAAAATTGCTATAAAAATATAAAGGTTTGTAACAATACCGTAGTTGAAATCAGAAAATACGTGTGTGTAAAAAGGTACCAAAAGAAAATTAAGAAATCTCCCCACCATCGTGCTGACACCATAAATGGCTGTATCTTTAGAAAGTTCTTTTAGCTTTTCAATCATTTTTTAAGATTTTGTTTAGAATTATACTCAATAGATTTAGGTGAGGAAATAATAATTCTAATTTAGTTAATAAAAAATTATTATTCGTAATATTTCTTTATCGCATCGATAAAAATTTTGGGTGGCCTTACGGGGCTCTTAGTTTCCTTATTTATAAAGACGTGTTCTGTATATCCTTCGGTAACAAGTTCACTATTTTCTTTACGGAAAATTTTATAATCTAATCTCATTTTAAATTTAGGAATTTCTCTAAGAAATGTTTCAACTATCAAAATATCATCATAATAAGCAGCTGAGACGTATTTAATGTGTGCTTCAATCAGCGGCAGCTGATATCCTTCTGTTTCAACAACCTTGTATGACAAACCAGTGCTTCTTAGTAATTCAGTTCTTCCGACTTCAAAATATTCAAGGTATTTTCCGTTATATACAAACTGCATCTGGTCTGTATCTGCGTACCTGACACAGAGTTCTGTCTTGTAACTAAACATATTGGATAAATCTTTTTTACTGATATCTAAATTTATAAAAAAGGCGGGTTAATAATGTATTGGGAAAAAGGATTTTTCGTCATTTGTGGTCATTCATAGCCATTCATTATATTTTTAGAATCTCAATAATAATTTAATGGCTACAAATGACCAATGACTAATTACAAATAATCAATAGCCCGGAATAGCAAATCATTTTAAAAGGACCATTTTCCTTGTTTGTGTAAACTTCGGTGTCACTATCTGGTAGAAGTAAACACCGCTGGCAATTCGCGAAGCATCAAAATTTACCCGGTGTTGGCCGGCTTTTTGTTCCGTATTTACCAGGGTTGTAACAAGCCTGCCAAGCATATCATAAATCCGAAGCTTGATCGGACCAGATGTTTTTAGTGAATAGGATATAGTCGTTGTCGGGTTAAAAGGATTCGGGTAATTCTGGTATAGATGCATCTGCCAGGGTAGTTGATCATTCGTTGTTTTATCGTCAATCCCGGTAAGTGTGAAATTTTTCCAGAGAGCCAGATTATTGGAATAGTCACTTCCGGCATAGTTAAAGGTTCCTCCAGCATAGAGTCCAAACGGCGTTCCTGTCATTGCCGCCACGGTACCTGTTCCTCCGCTGAAGGCAATCGGATTTCGTCTGACGCCACTTCCCATAGCACTCCATTTAGTTCCATCCCACTTGGTGATTGACCAGAGCGTGTCATTACCCGAGGAAACAAAATCGCCGCCGGCATAGACATCATTCCCGTTAGTATAAATATCATAGACAGGTCCGCTGAACCCTGACCCAAAAGCCGACCAGTTATTACCGTCCCATCGCGCAACATCATTGCATGTCACATTGTCTATTTGCGAAAAACGACCTCCCAAATACAGGTAGTCTTTATTAGCATACAGAGTTTGATATGATGAGCCCGAGTTGACTGAACTAGCGATCTGTATCCATTTGTCCTGTGATCTGTCATACTCATATACATAGGGATGATAACTCGTCATCACGTAGAGATTGTTTTTGTAATACGCGATGGATATGGCATCACCGGAGGAAATAACCGGGACTTTCGAAAATGGATGCCACATGGTACCATCAAAATAAGCTATATTGTCTGCTGTGTCGAAGAATTGTTCGCCCAGAGCATACAGTGTATCATTCACAAATGTTATGTCATAAACACTCGCATTGTATGTTGGATGTGACAAGCCGTTGCCTAAAGCCACAAACGAGTTGCCATTCCATTTGACGATATTATTAACCGTCATTCCGTCGGCAGTGGCAAAATCACCTGCGATATAAAGGGCGTTGTTATGATACCTCAATGCGTAAACAGCACCTGGTGACGATAATCCAGTGGACCCTAATTGACTCCATTCCATATTAGCCGAATCCCATCTTGCCACGTAATTGACTGAATCATCACCTATATATTCAAAACGGCCACCTGCATATAGATAAGAACCATCCCATGCGAGATCATTGATCTTATTATTCAGGTTGCCAGGGTGACTATCATTGAAAAATGGTCCGACGGCATAGCCCAACCCATGCCAGTTACTGCCATCCCATCTTGCATATCTTTCCAGTTGCCGGCCATCACTAGTAATCATATAATCATTATTGATGTATCCAAGGTAGACTACGTCAGCATTTGTATTACTGGTTACTGCCATTTTTATTCCGTTTGCATCAAGATTGTGACCATCGCCGGATAATACCTGCCATTGTGATTCATTCCACATAGCCATTGATGTGGAGTTTATACCGACTTCGTCTGAAAAGTCACCCACAGCATATACGTTTCCAGCAGATGAAATTTCGACGTCTGATACCGAGTTTACTTTACCTTGTCCAACAACACTCCAGGCATCACCTGAGCTATTCGTATCAGTGTATTTTGCGATATGTGGAATGGAGGTATGTCCGATTGTTTCGGTAAAATCACCTCCGATGTATACATCACTTCCATATGTTGCAACAGAGCGCACATAACTATTCACACCGCCTGCCAGTGCTTTCCATGCGTGAGTTCCCCAGTTCCACGCTGCTATATAATTGACATTCTGACCACCTGCCGTAGAAAATTCACCTCCTACGTACAATGCCCCATTTCCAACGTTTATATCATGTACCTTATCGCTGACACCGACGGCACCCCCCTGATCATCAAGTGTTGACCAGGCTGTTCCATTCCAGTGGACAATATTATTGACAAGTGTGCCATTTCTGAGTTTTGAGAAAAGACCTCCAACATAAATATCACCGTTACCGGTCGGCGCAATTGTTTCGACGGATCCGTCGATCCCTTTCTCAACAGGGTGCCACTGATCGCCATACCACTGAGCAATATTGAAACAAGTATCACCCTGCATAGTGATAATCTGAAAATTGCCACCGATATATATACTGTTTTGATCAACAGCAAC
>Ga0307417_10000881_pt1 | contig 12257 bp, 11 predicted proteins | sample SalMarWE160210MG_2_FD_202514 | JGI IMG/M metagenome (GOLD analysis project Ga0307417, IMG submission 202514) | Salt marsh sediment microbial communities from the Plum Island Ecosystem LTER, Massachusetts, United States - WE1602-10 | ecosystem: Environmental > Aquatic > Marine > Intertidal zone...
CCCGGTGGAGTCGCTGCAGCGTCTGCCCCAGACGGAGCGTCCTCTGTGGCTCGTGGTGCATTCCGGACCCGCCGCCGAGACCGCAGAGCTGCTGGCCTATGCCAGGGACATGGCCCGCGCGGAGCACTCGAATGCCCGGCTGGTGCTGGTCTCGCCGCAGCCGCCGGCCGATTCGCAGCTCACCCATCTGGACCTTTATCCCAGCGCCCCGCTCTATTACCGGGTGGATCGGCTCATCAGCGCCTGCGGCTTCAACATGATGCGCCAGGCGCGGGGCCTAGATGAGCGCCATCGCTTCCTGCCCATGCCCAGGCCCCTGGATGACCAGTTTCTGCGCGCCGCACGCCGTCGCGCCGGGGAGTGCTAGAACGCCTTGACGAAGACCTTGGAATTGCGCTGGTAGTTGTAGAGCTGCTGGCGCTGCACCGGCAGATCCGCCAGCTCGGCAGGATGAAAGCCGCGCTCCTGAAACCAGTGGGCCGTGCGTGTGGTGAGTATGAACAAACGCTCGATGCTCGCCTGGCGCGCCTCCCGCTCGACGAAGCCCAGCAGCTCGTCCCCGCGCCCCCCGCGGCGATAGTCCGGGTGAATAGCCAGGCAGGCGAGCTCGGCCACGCACTCGTCCGTATACGGGTAGACGCCCGCGCAGCCGATGATCATCCCATCGCGCTCCACCACCACGAAACGCTCGATCTCCAGCTCCAGCTGCTCCCTAGAGCGGCGCACCAGCACACCCTCGGCCTCCAATGGCGCCACCAGATCCAGGATACCGCCGACGTCGTCGATGTGCGCTGGGCGGGTGTGCTCATAGCGCTCCGCCGTCACCATGGTCCCGATGCCGTCCCGGGTGAACAACTCCAGCAGTAGGGCGCCGTCGCCGTGGCGGCTGACCAAATGGGCCCGCGCCACCCCCTCACGGCAGGCCAGCACCGCAGCCTCCAGGGTCCGGACCACGTCCCCCGGCAAGTCCGCACGCTGCTGCAGCACGACCTCCGCTTCGGCCGGAGTGAGGCGGTCCACCAGCCTCCCGTCGGCCGCGCTGAGGCCCGCCCCGTCCACCAAGCAGAGCAGCTTGTCGGCACCCAGGGCGGCCGCCGTGGCGCCGGCCACGTCCTCTGCGCTCAGGTTGAATACCTCGCCGGTGGGCGAGTAGCCCATGGGCGAGAGCAGCACGATGGCCCCGGAATCCAGGCGTGCCCGGATGGCGTCGCAGTCCACCCGGCGCACCTCGCCTGTGTGGCAGAAGTCCACGCCGTCGCGCACACCCAACGGCCTGGCGGTGACGAAATTGCCGGAGGCCACACGGATGCGCGCCCCCGCCATAGGGGAGTCTGCGAGCCCCATGGACAGCAGGGCCTCGACCTCCACCCGGATCGTGCCCACCGCCTCCTTGACACAGGCCAGGGCCGCGTCGTCGGTGATGCGCAGCCCGCGGACGTAGCGGTCGCTCAGGCCCCGCTCCCGCAGCCGGCCCTCGATCTGCGGCCGCGCCCCATGCACCAGCACCAGGCGCACCCCCAGGCTCTGTAGGAGGGCGACATCGTGTATGAAGTGGGCGAAATCCACGTCCGCCACGGCCTCGCCGCCGAACAGTACGACGAAGGTCCGGCCCCGGTGGGCATTGATGTAAGGAGCCGAATGGCGGAACCCGTCCACGTAGCCCTGGAGCTGATTCTTGTCGGGCATGGTCAATCGCGCTCCTGCAGGCAGAAGCGGCGGATGAGGCCTCCCAGCAGCTCGAGGGTGGCCGGTATACGCTCCAGCAGCAGATACTCGTTGGGCTGGTGGGCCTGCTCGATGTCCCCGGGCCCGAGGATCAGGCTCTCCAGCCCCATGCGCTGGAAGTAAGGCGCCTCGGTGCCGAAGGAGACCGCCTCGGCCTGCCGGCCGGTGAGCTGCTCGGCGATGCGCACCACCGCAGAGTCCGCAGCGGTCTCGAAGGCGGCGATGCCCGGGAACAGTGGCGCGACCTCGAAACCTAAGCCGCTGCCGGAAAGCGCCTGCCCCACCACCGCGCGCAGCTCGCCGCGTAGATTGCCCACCTCCATGCCCGGCAGCGGCCGCAGGTCGATCTGCAGCTCGCATTCGGCGCAGATCCGATTCGGGTTGTCACCGCCGCGTATGCAGCCCAGATTTAGCGTCGGCACAGGGACGCGGAAAGCGTCCATGCGATGTCCGGCCTGGAGCCGCTGCCGCCAGGCGAGGACCGCCCCGATCACCTGGTGCATGCCGTCCAGGGCACTCAACCCCAAGGCGGGATCGCTGGAGTGGCCGGAGCGGCCACGCACCCGGATGGCCTCCATCAGGATGCCCTTGTGCATGCGCACCGGCGCCAGCCCCGTGGGCTCACCGATGACGGCGTAGCGACCCGGCACGTTGGCGGCAGTCGCCAGTGCCTCGGCACCGTGCATGGCGCTCTCCTCGTCGGCGGTGGCCACGATGGTGAGTGGGTGCTTCAGCCGGCCGGCGTCCAGCTCCCGGGCGGCCTCAATGGCGAGGGCGAGGAAGGACTTCATGTCGCAGGTGCCCAGACCGTAGAGACGACCATGGGCCTCGGTCAGCTGGAACGGATCCTGGCGCCAGCTCTCGGTGTCGTAAGGCACCGTGTCGCTGTGGCCGGCCAGCACCAGCCCGCCCTTGCCCCGGCCCAGGGTCGCCACCAGATTGGCCTTGTCCCGGAAGGCCGGCACGGGCTGCACGTCTACCCGGAAACCCAAGCCCTCCAGCCACTCCGCGAGCAGCGCGATGATCGCCCCGTTGCCCTGATCAATCTCGGGGTTGACGCTGCTCACCGACGGTGTGCCGATGAGCCGGGTCAGCATCTCCATGAGGCTGGGTGCGGAAGCATTCATGACCGGATTGTTGCGCCTCCGCTGCGGTGGCTACAAGGGCCGTGATTCGTGATTCGTGATTCGTGATGCGTGGGACTCTCAACGTGGGTCCTGGTGCGTGCCCCACGCGACATGCACGGAGGGGCCACTGGGCGCCGTTGAGCACGACGAGGCACGGCGTCCCAGCCGACCTGGGTCGCTGAAGGTCTGGCCAGGGGTCTGGGCGACCGAACGGCACCCGAGGTTCTCAAAGAGACGAGCCCTCTAGGCGACTCCGACCTGTGCACCGCTGATGCCGTACCGTCCACGCATTACGCATCACGAATCACGCATCACGACTCCCGAAGTGCAGCGCCAGCCACACGCAATGTTGGCTCGGGTCGGTCCACTCCACCCGATGCCGCGTACCGGGTGGAATGAGGAGGTAGTCGCCGGGCTGGAGGGACACCCGGGAGGCGGGCGATTCAAAGCTCAGATCCGCCCGGCCCCGCAGCAGGATCACCCATTCGGCACGCTCCTGGTGGCACCACTCCCCTTTCGGCGTGGCCTGGCCCAGGGAGACGATACGCTCCAGCAGCAGCCCGGGCTGCTGCACCAGAGGAGTGAGCAGCTCCTGGCTCAGCTCCGCCGGCAAGCTCGCATAGAGATTGCGCTGCATCCAATTGCCTCCTAAAGAAACCCCAAGGCGCCGGCCACGTCCAACACGCTCACGGGCGCCGGCCTCAAGGGTGGTAACATACCCTGCCGCCCCGTACCGAGAAACCCGCAGGAGACCCTCTGCGAGATGACCATCGAGCGGATCAATGGCACGCCTCGGCCCACGCGGTCCGTGAGCAGGGCCCGGCCGTGGGAGCCTGGACCATGAGCTGGTGGGGCAAGCTGGTCGGCGGCGCCTTCGGCTTCGTGGTGGGCGGCCCCATCGGGGCCATCCTCGGGGCGACCCTCGGCCATCAGTTCGACGTGGGGCTGCATCGGCTGCAAGAGCCGCCCCAGGGCACCAGCGGCCAGGAGCGCATCCAGACCGCCTTCTTCACCGCCACCTTCTCGGTAATGGGACATCTGGCCAAAGCCGACGGCCGGGTCTCCGAGGAGGAGATAGGCTGGGCCGAGCATGTCATGGCGCAGATGGACCTTCTGACCGAGCACCGCCGGCTCGCCATGAATCTGTTCCGGGAGGGGAAGCGGCCGGGCTTCCCGCTGGACGATGTCCTGGATCAGCTGCGCTCGGAGTGCCGCTGGCAGCGCAACCTGCTGCAAATGTTCGTGGAGATTCAGTTGGCAGCGGGATACGCGGACGGGAGCTTGGCGCCGGTCGAGCGGCGCCTGCTGCTGCACATCTGCGAGCGGCTGGGCTTCTCGCGCTTTGATTTCGAGCGCCTGGACGCCATGGCGCGGGCCGAGCGCCACTTCGCCGGCGGCGCCCACCGGCCGGCCGCTCCTCCCAGGGGCCCGAGCCTGGACGACGCCTATGCTCTGTTAGGGCTCTCCGCGACCGCCGAGGACCCCGAGGTCAAGCGCGCCTACCGGCGCCTGATGAGCCAGCACCACCCCGACAAACTGGTCTCCAAAGGGCTGCCGGAGGAGATGATTGCCGTGGCGACCCGCAAGACCCAGGAGATTAAGGCGGCCTACGACCAAATACGCCGCGCCCGCGGCATCTAGGAGCCGGCCCAGACCACGTTCTCCCTTTCCGAGCCAGCCTTTATCATAGGCGGCTGGCAGCCACCGACACCTGGGAGGGCACGCTGAAGCAATTCATCTTTAGATTCCTCGGCCTGCAGCTGGTGCTGTTCACGCTCGAGGCCACGGCGCCGGCACAGAGATACCTCATACTGCCATGGACCGAGCTGGTCGCCAGGATGAGCTATCTCTGCATTTGGCTTTTCGATCCCACCGTCGGGCTGCGCGGCGTCGTCATTGAGAACACCCACACCCATTTCGCCGTGGCCATCCGCTCGGGCTGCAACGGCGTGGAGGCGACCATCGTGCTAATCGCCGCGATCTTCGCCACGGTAGCCCCACGCAAGCACAAGATTTGGGGCCTGGTGCTGGGCTTCCTGGCGGTGCAGATCCTCAACATCGTGCGGGTCATTACGCTGTTCTACCTGGGCCAATGGGACTATACGGCGTTCCAGTGGGCGCACCTCTATATCTGGCAGGTGCTGATCATCCTTGACATCCTGATCGTCTGGCTCGTCTGGCTGCGCACCCTGCCCAAGGCGGCGCACCTGTGAAGGCACGCAGCCCCCTGACCGGCTTCCTGCTGCGGGTGCTGCTGTGGCTGCCGATCTGCTTCTTCGTCTGGTATCAGGCGGCCCCGGTGCTCAACGTGCCGCCGCTGAAGCTCAGTGCGGTGATGCTGCGAGTTGTGCTGCCTGGCCTGGTCACAGGGATCGAGAGCAAGAGCGAGGCCGCTGTGAAGGCCGAGCCACCCGCCCAGCATAGGGGTACGGTGATGGGATTCAATCCCTTGCTGCACACGCTGGGACTGCCTTTTTTTGTCGCCCTCACTCTAGCCGCACCCGGACCGGGGCGGCTGAAGAAGCTGGCGATCGGGGTGGCGGCAATCGTTGTGGTCCAGGCCGTGGGCATCACCGCGACGCTCGCCAAGGATCTCTTCGACAGGATCGGCATGCAGCACGCCGTGGTGCTGTTTCACCTTCATCAGTGGCAGATAGGCCTGTTGGTGCTGGTGCACAAGATGGCCCTGCTGGTGCTGCCCACGGTGGCGCCGGTAGTATTGTGGATACTGCTACACCGGCAATATCTTGAGGTGCTGCTGGACAAGAGCGGCGGGCGCGCGCCGGCCGAGGTGGCCGCGCCGACGGACCAGGGCAAATAACAAACCGGAATCGCCACCAGGGAGGTCCCAGTGTGTCCACCATCGTCGTCGTCAGAAGGGCCGGATATGCTGCCATCGCGGCGGACACCCTGGGGGCTGTCGCGGGAACCGCGCTGGGCGGTCAGTACGACCAGTTCCCAGACAAGATCCATCAGATAGGCCACACCTACATGGGTGTATGCGGCAGCGCCGCCTATCACATGTTGGTAGAGAGCCTGATCGCCAAGGACCCCACCGGTCTGCACTTCGGCAACCGGACCGAGATATTCGAGACGCTGCGCAAGGTGCGTCAGACCCTGGCCGACGAGCTCGACCTGCATGGGGCGGGCACCCCTTCCCGCCGCGGCCAATTCGAGGTTCTGGTGGCCAATCAGCATGGCATCTATGGTGCCACCGGCCCCCACGAGGTCTACGCGTATACCCGCTTCTGGGCCATCGGCACCGGGCGGGAGTACGCACTCGGGGCAATGCAGGCGGCCTACGAGCACCAGAAGACAGCCGGTGACATCGCCGAGATCGGGGTCCAGGCCGGCGCCGAATTCGATCCCGACACCCGCCTGCCGCTGACGGTCTACACGCTGAAGCTGAAGGTCTAGTACTCCGTGTCGGACGGGTCAGTTGCCAGGCGCGACTGGCCTCTGACGCCCCCCTGCAGCCGCCGAATCACGGCCGCCTCTCGCAGCAGGCTGGCCAAGTCCTGAGGCGGTGCCGGCAGCGGTCCCAGGACCAAGTACGCCAGCAGCTGGTGGCGGCGATAGACCCGAAAATAGCCTTCTGCACTGAGCAGCGGCCCAGCCAGCTCGAAGCCACGCTCCAGGTGTGCCGTGGCCCCACTCAGCTTGCGGCTCACCAGCAGCTGGCCGTATGCCAATTCCGTCAGGGCCCGGCACTCGGGGTCCTTGCGAGAGCGCGCCAAGGCTGCGTACTGGGCCTGAACCGGCCGCCCCAGCCAGAAGCGCGCCACCAGCTCCCGCAGCTGGCAGCCTAGTGGACAGGCCTCGATACCACCGCGGCGCCGCTCGGCCTGGACCTGCGCCAGCTTGGCGGCGGCGTGCTCAGGCGCCAGGGGCGCCGCAAACCACCCGTCCAGCGGCCACCCACGCCCCTGCGGTGTCTTCTGGTCAGCCGAGCAGCCCATAGCGACCGGCTCCGTCGACGGCCAGCAGATGTAGTGCAATCAGGATGGCCATGGCGATACCCCGCTCGAGGTGATTCGTGACGCTCGCCCGCCCCGTGTCGCTGGGCGGAGGGCTGTCAAAATATCACAATCTGCTGAAATGAAACCTGCGATGCAGTAAAGTTACGGGCTCGCGATTACGGGCGTCAGCTCCCGCATCCGTGGCTAGACAACCCATGAGGCCAGTTCATGTCAGACTATAAGATTGCGCCATCCATTTTGTCCGCCGACTTCGCCCGCCTGGGTGAGGAAGTCACCACGGTCCTGGCGGCCGGCGCCGACATCGTGCACTTCGATGTGATGGACAACCACTACGTGCCGAATCTCACCATCGGACCCCTGGTGTGCGAGGCCTTGCGCAAGCACGGCGTCACGGCCGACATCGACGTTCACCTGATGGTCAAGCCAGTGGATCGCATCATTCCGGACTTCGCCGAGGCCGGGGCGACCTACATCACCTTCCACCCCGAGGCCAGCGAGCACGTGGACCGCAGCCTGCAGCTGGTACGCTCCCTGGGCTGCAAGTCCGGGCTCGTGTTCAACCCTGCCACACCGCTGGAATACCTTAAGTACGTGATGGACAAGGTCGACATGGTGCTGCTGATGTCCGTCAATCCCGGCTTTGGCGGCCAGTCCTTCATACCCGCCACCCTTGACAAGCTGGGCGAAGCGCGCAAGCTCATCGACGACAGCGGCCTGGACATCCGACTGGAGGTCGACGGCGGCGTGAAGGTGGACAACATCCGCGCCATTGCCCAGGCTGGTGCCAACACCTTCGTGGCCGGCTCCGCCATCTTCAGCACCCCGGACTACAAGGTCACCGTCGACGCCATGCGCGCCGAGCTGGCCAAGGTCGGCGGCTGACGCGCCGAGCGATGGCGACGACCACGGCTCCAGCGCAGCCCATGGTCCTGCGCCCGCGCATGGTCCTCATCGACCTGGACGGAACGCTGGTGGACAGCGTGCCCGACCTGGCGTACTGCGTGGACGCCATGCAGAAGCAGCTGGGCCTGCCGCCCCGGGGCGAGGCCAAGGTGCGCCAGTGGGTGGGTAACGGGGTGGAGCGCCTGGTGCGCCGCGCCCTGACCGATGAGCTGGACGGCGAGCCGGAGGAGACGCTGCTCGAGCGCGCCTATCCAATATTTTTGCGCCTCTACGGCGGGAGCACCAGCGCCCGCAGCCGGCTGTATCCGGGGGTGCGGGCGGCGCTGGACTGGCTGTGCAGCACGGGATTGCCGCTGGGCTGCGTTACCAACAAGGCCGCTCGGTTCACCGAGCCGCTGCTGCGGGATCTGGGGATCGCGGATTCCTTCGGTCTCGTCGTCAGCGGCGATACCCTGCCGCGGAAGAAGCCCGATCCCTTGCCGCTGCTCTATGCCGCCGAGCATTTCGGCGTCGCCCCGGCGGATGCCCTGATGGTGGGCGACTCCATGAGCGACGTGCGTGCGGCGCGGGCCGCGGGTTTCTCCATCGTCTGCATGAGCTACGGCTACAACCATGGCGTGGACATCCGCCAGTCTGCTCCCGACGCCGTAATCGACTCCATGGACCAGCTCCGCGATCTGATCGAGCTGTAAGAGCAACCGTGCCAGCCCTGCCGCCCCAGCCATGACCACCGCCCAGGATTGCGCCGCACTGGTCGCCCAGGGCTACAACCGGGTGCCGGTCACCCGCCAGGTGCTGGCGGATTTGGACACCCCGCTCAGCACCTACCTCAAGCTGGCCGACGGCCCCTACTCCTACCTACTGGAATCGGTGCAGGGGGGTGAGAAGTGGGGTCGCTACTCCATCATCGGTCTGCCCTGCAGCACGGTCCTGCGCATCAGCGGCGCCGCGATTCGGGTGGAGCAGAGCGGGGTGGTGGTGGAGGAGCACACCCGCGGGGATCCTCTGGCTTGGCTGACCCAGTTCCAGGCCCGCTTCCGCGTTCCGGAGACCGCGGGGCCGCTGCGCTTCACCGGCGGGCTGGTAGGCTACTTCGGCTATGACACCGTGCGCTACATTGAGCCCCGACTGGGGCACGCGCCCGCCAGCGACCCACTAGGCACCCCCGACATCCTGCTGATGGTGTCCGACGAGCTGGTGGTGTTCGACAATCTGAGCGGCAAGCTGCACCTCATCGTCCACGTGGATCCCGGCCAGCCGGATGCGCTGGAGCGCGCCAGGCTGCGGCTGGACACCTTGGAGCGCCAACTGCGCTGTGCCACTCCGGTCTACCGCCGGCTGGCGCCGACCCAGCAGGTGCGCGAGGCCGACTTCGTCTCCGGCTTGACCCGCGAAGGCTTCGAGAGCGCGGTGCGGCGCAGCAAGGAGTACATCGTCGAGGGTGACATCATGCAGGTGGTGCTGTCGCAGCGCCTGTCCATTCCCTTCCATGCGGCGCCGCTGGACCTCTACCGCGCGCTGCGCAGCCTCAATCCCTCGCCCTACATGTACTACCTGCACTTGGCGGACTTCCACGTCGTGGGCTCATCGCCCGAGATTCTGGTGCATCTGGAGGATGGAGTGGTGACCGTGCGGCCCATCGCCGGCACCCGCCCCAGAGGTACGGACGAGGCCCAGGATCAGGCGCTGGAGCAGGAGCTGCTAGCCGACCCCAAGGAGCGGGCCGAGCATTTGATGCTCATCGATCTGGGGCGCAACGATGTGGGCCGGGTGGCAGAGACCGGCACGGTAGAGCTCACCGAGAACATGGTGATCGAGCGCTATTCCCATGTGATGCACATCGTCTCCAACGTAATCGGCAAGCTCCGCCCGGACCTGACGCCTGTGGACGTGCTGCGCGCGACCTTTCCCGCCGGCACGGTCAGCGGTGCTCCCAAGGTGCGAGCCATGGAGATCATAGACGACCTGGAGCCGGTTAAACGGGGTGTCTACGCCGGCGCGGTAGGCTATCTGTCCTGGTCGGGCAACATGGACACCGCCATCGCCATCCGCACGGCCGTGATCAAGGACGGCGTGCTGCACGTGCAGGCCGGTGCCGGCATCGTCTACGACTCGGTGCCTGCCAATGAGTGGGAAGAGACCATGAACAAGGGCCGCGCCATATTCCGCGCCGTAGCCATGGCGGAGCGGGGCCTGGACGAGCGGCTCTAGCCGGTGAACTCATCCGCGGGACGCCTGCTGGCCGTCCCCAAACGTAGTGTCGCGCACATCGACCAGGCGCACCGCCTCAGCGGCAAGCACATCCTGCTGCTGGCGCGACCCGCGGACTAGCCGCGCGGCACCCGAATCCAGTTGTGCACCGCAAGCCTCCGGTTCCCAAGCGCGCCGAGACGTGGTAGAAACGCGGGTGTGGGCTACGGAAACGCGACCCACCTCTACCGCCCTGAATCAAGTCAAGACGAAGGACCGTTCCTTGTGACACAGCATATCCCCAACGCGCGGCAGTCTCACCCGCGGGTGGCGCCGTGCGGGCCGATGCCGCGCGTCGCCGGAATACTCGACCGTGAGCGTAGCCTGGTGGCTACGCGCGCCCTCCGCAGCCATGCGCACGGAGACCGGCTGCCGCTCACTTGGAAGGCTGCCCACGGTCCGAGTCAGTGAAATGGTCGCTGCACGGCAGCCGGGGCATCCAAGCACCCGAAGTCGGGGCTGACATGGCGGTACGTCGCGCAGCAGGCCCGGCCTTCCTGAGTCTCAAATGGCAGGTGCTCGCCCTGCTCAGCGTTGCGCTGGTGCTCATCAACAGCAGCTTCTTCCTGCTCAGCGAGCGGAACCTGCGCGGGCAGGCTGCGCTCTCCATGCAGGCCCGCCACCGCCAGCATGGGCAGGAGCTGCGCGGCATCGTAAGCGACTCGGCGCAGCATCTGGAGCAGCTCGCAGGGCTGTTGCCGGCCTTCGCGGACCTGCCGCCTCTGCTCGCAGCAGGAGACACTCAGGGGGTGGTGCGCACTTTCGCGCCCTACTGGCCCACGCTGCATCTCGAGATGGGCGTCGAAGACCTGGGTGTCCACGATACCACCGGCGGCACCGTCGCCGGCTGGTCGGTCGGGGGAGGCAGCCAACGGCCCACGGCCGCGGAAGTAGCGGCCGTGGTCGCCACGGAGGGGCCACGATCCCTCATCGACTGTCGGGTGGTCTGCACGCAGTACGTGATTCTGCCCTTCCGCGCGGACGGGGAGGCGGTCGGCGCGCTGACCCTCGGCCGCTCGGTGGCCAGTGTCGTGCTGAGCATTCACCAGATCTTGGGCAGCGACATCGGTCTGCTCGCGCTGACGGACGGCCACGGCACGGACGACCCGGATCTTGGCCTGCCCAACTGGCAGATGCGGGTCGCCGCGCTGAGCAACGCCGATCGCAACCTGCCCCTGCTGCGTCAGCTCAGCCAGCAGCGCGGCGATGCCCCACTGGAATCCCGAGGCGGCGTCGTAAGCTCAGGTGGTCACGCCTACGATATTCAACTCGTTCCGCTGAAGCTCGACCACGGCAAGGCGGCAGTGCTGGCGGCGGTCATAGACGACATCACCGACCAACAGGTGGCCCTACGGCGCGCCACCTTGGAGAATCTGTCCATCGGCGCCCTCGGCTTCGTCTCGTCCGAGATTCTTCTTCTGCTCCTGTTGTGGCGGCCGATGTCGCGCCTACGACGCATCGCCGGGGCGCTGCCCCTGCTGGCCGAGCGCGCCTTCGACCAGGCGCGCGCGGCCCTGGGCCCGGAGCGCAGCCCCCCACTGCGAGACGAGACGGATGTCCTGGACCATAGCGCCGCAGCGCTCATCGCCCGCCTGCAGACGCTGGAGTCGGAGCTCGAGGCCCAGCGGGCGGCGCTGGCCGCCAAGGTCGGCGAGCTGGCCACGGAGCGCGAGCGATACCTGCTGGCCGCCCGGGGCGCCAACGACGGGCTGTGGGACTGGGACCTGAGGCGGGGCAGTGCCTATTTCTCGCCGCGCTGGAAATCCATGCTCGGCTATGAAGAGCAGGAGATTGGGGACAGTCCAGACGAGTGGCTGGGCCGGCTGCACCCGAGTGACGCGGAGCGTCTGGCAGGTCTTCTTGCCGACCAGCAGGAGGGAGCCGCCTCACAATTCGAGGACGAGCACCGCCTGCTGCATAAGGACGGGCACTATGTCTGGGTCTTATGCCGCGCCATCTCCGTGCCCGACGCCCAGGGTCGGGCGTGCCGCATGTCAGGATCGCTGACCGACGTCACGGCGCGCAAGCATGCCGAGATGCAGCTGATGTACGACGCCATGCACGACGCCCTCACCGGCCTGCCCAACCGCGCTCTGTTCCTGGACCGGGTCAGCCAAACCGTCCGCATGGCTGACCGCAATCCCGGATTGCGATTCGCAGTGCTGTTTATGGATGTGGACCGCTTCAAGACCATTAATGACGGGCTGGGACACTACACCGGTGATCAGCTGCTGATCTCCGTCGCACGCCGCCTGCGCTCGGCGTTGCGACC
>Ga0307417_10000883_pt1 | contig 12248 bp, 6 predicted proteins | sample SalMarWE160210MG_2_FD_202514 | JGI IMG/M metagenome (GOLD analysis project Ga0307417, IMG submission 202514) | Salt marsh sediment microbial communities from the Plum Island Ecosystem LTER, Massachusetts, United States - WE1602-10 | ecosystem: Environmental > Aquatic > Marine > Intertidal zone >...
CGCCTCCACCTCGAACTGCACCCGGCGCACGGCCCGGTACTCCACGCGCAGGGCGGGGCTCGTGGTCCACTGGTCGCTGCCGTCGCGCTCGTCGCGGCGGAAGTCCAGGCCGACCCGCGGGTTGACCCGCCAGGCGTGGCCCAACGGGTACCGGGTGTTCAGGCTCGCCGACGAGGTGTTGCTGGTCTCGGTGTTCAGGTAGCGCAGGCCCACGATGGCGATGTCGCCGTTTGTGATGAGGCTGCTGCCGGTCAGGTCCGTCCTCACCGAGTAGGCGTGGGTCGCCGGGATCGGGTCCACGATCGTCGGGAAGCTCACGCCCTTCGTGGCCGTCCCGTCGGAGACGTTCACCTCGCCGCTCACCTGGAACTTGCCGTTGATGGGGGTGGTGGCCCCCAGGGTGGCGGAGCGCAGGGTGCTGGTCTGGTCCTCGGCCATCCGGCGGACCTGGGTCTCGGTGAGGCCCGTGGCGAGCAGGCCGTCCACCGAGTCCACGAGCGGCTGGCCGATGAGGGCGTTGCTGGTGGTCAGGACCGGGCTCTTGCGCTGGTCCAGGTTGAGGTTCCAGGTGGTGCCGGTGCCGGTGGTCCACGAGCCGACGAGCAGGAAGGTGTTCAGGGCCTCGAACAGGATGTCGTAGTCCACCAGCGTGAAGAACGACCGGGTGGGGCGGAAGTAGCGCAGCTCGCCGCCCACGGCCTCGCGGTCGGCGATGGAATCGACCTGCTGGGCGACGTAGAAGACGTTCATGTCGAACGCCTCGGCGAAGGTCCCCAGGTTGAGGGTGGCGCCGTAGACGATCTTGTCGGTCTGGACCCGCATGACCGTGGACGACTCCACCGGGAAGCCCCCCACCAGGCTCAGGGACGTGCGCGGCAGGACGCCGAGGTTCACCAATAATCCGTCGAATCGCCCCAGGACGCCGCCCGTGCTGCGCGACTGGCGCCCCAGGCGGGCCGACAGGTTGCTCGTGCGCCGGCTGGCCTCGGCGTAGAGGGAGCTGACGCGCCGGTCGTTGCCCGGGCCGTCCGCCAGCAGGTCGTAGGTGTAGCCGGCCGAGACGCGGGTGCGGACGTCCAGGCTGCCGGTGCGGCGGCGGGCGGTGAGGTCCAGGTCGGTGGCCAGCTCCGACTGCACAACGCGGGAGGTGCCCAGGGGGTCGGTGAAAGTGCTGCGCCGGTAGAACTGGGAGATGCCGCCGAAGGTGTCCCACCGGGCCGCCTCGGTCTCGGCCTTGGGGGCGCGGAGCTTTTCCGGCAGGGGCTCGCGGGCCGTGAGGAGCCCCGCCAGGCGCTGGCGCACCCGGTCGCTCGCCTCCCCTTCCGGGTACTGCTCCAGGTAGCGCTCGTACACCGCCTTGGCGTGGGCCACCTGGCCGTTGCGCTCGCGCGCGAGGCCGAGCAGCTCCAAGGCGTCGCGGGTGCGGGTGTGGCCGGGGTACTCCAGGACCTTGGTGTAGGTCCGGATCGCGTCGTTGTAGTGCCCCTCCGCCAGGGCCTGGCGGGCGGCCTCCATCAGCTCGTCCAGCCGTTCTTCGGAGATTGGCGCGGGGGCCGAAGGGGCCACTGGAGCCCGGGCGGCGGTGCCCAAACGTAGGGCCGTGTCGGCGGAGGCGCTGCGCTCGGACCATGGCACCCGGGTCACCCAGTTGCCCGGGAAGAACGGCTCCAGCTCGGCCTGGTGGCGGGCCGCCTCGTTCGCCGTGGCGAAGAACCCGAGGCGCAGGCGGTACCACACCCGCCCGTCCCGCGTGTAGGAGGTCGTGTAGAGCCGGTGGGTGCGCAGGACGGCCAGGTCCGGGAGGGCGCCTGCGTCCGGGGGCCGGGTGGAGAGCGAAAGCTGGAGGGCGTACGGCAGGGCGACGTCCACCTGCGGGCCCGCCGCCTCCGCGCGGGGGGGCTCCTCCAGGGCCGAGAGGCCGAGCAGCAGGATGCCGATCAGCCGTGCGGGCAGGGATCGGGCGTGGCGATGGCGGCGCGGGAACATCGGGGGGTTCGGTTCGGGACGGCCGGGAAGCGGGCGAGGAAGAAGCCGGGCGGTCCTCCCCTACTCGACCCCGGGCGGCGGGTCCGCGTCCGGGTTCTTTGGGACGGTCACCACCAGGCTGCGGAAGTCCTTGCCCTGGCGGACCCAGAACGTGACCGGGTGGGAGAACAGGAAGCTCACGACGGGCCCGTCGTCCGCATCCCCCTCCCAGGTCACCTCCATCAGCCCCATGGCCCCGGCCCCCTGCGGGCGCACCGACTCCCGGCCGGCGGCGCCGGGCGCGTCCAGGTTGCTGACCGCGAGGGGCTGCATGGTCACCCGCAGCTCCGTTCCGTGGCGCGGCGGGAAGTGGTGGTCGTAGCGGGCCGGGAAGGTCAGGCCCACGTGGATCTCCCAGGCATCCGGCGTCTCGGCCACGAGAACCTCGTCCAGGACCCGGTCGCGCGCCGGCTGGGCCCACGGTGTCGGGAACGGCACCAGCAGCGCCGCCATGATTACGAGGCCCAGGAGGAAGGTCTCGACGGCCGACTTCACGTGGTCGCGTGCCATCAGTCGTCCCACGTCCGGGTGTTGTGGCAGGCGTTGCAGTCGCGCGAGGTGTTCGGATGGTCGCGCGGCTTGCCCCGGGCGATCGTTCCGTTGTGGCAGATCTGGCAGGCGGTCATGCGGCTGTGGTCCACGCTCAGGCTGGTCCACGACGACGTGCGGTGGCAGGCGTCGCAGTCCAGCGACGTGCTGATGTGCCCGCTCTTCTTGCCGGTGGCGGTCGAGCCGTTGTGGCAGCTGCTGCACGAGCCCGTCACGCCCGAGTGGTCGAAGCTGGCGGGCGTCCACGCGGTGGTGGAGTGGCAGCGGTCGCACGCCAGGGTGGTGGGGACGTGGTTCGCTGGCTTGCCCGTGGCCGTGCTGCCGTTGTGGCAGGTGGCGCAGGTGCCCGGGGTCACGCCGGCGTGGTCGAAGTGGACGCTCGACCACGACGCCGTGACGTGGCAGGTGGCGCAGTCGTTGCTGGCCGGGATGTGGCCCGCGGGCTTGCCCGGCGCCGTGCTGCCGTTGTGGCACGAGTAGCAGGTGCCCAGCACCTCGGCGTGGTCCACCCGCGTCACCGGCAGCCAGCCGGCCGTGCCGTGGCAGCGCTCGCAGTTGTTCGAGCTGCTGATGTGGCCCGCGGGCTTGCCGGGGGCTTTGGAGCCGTTGTGGCAGTCCACGCAGCCGCTCGTGATGCCGGTATGGTCGAAGTGGGCCGCGGCCCAGCTCGTGGTGACGTGGCAGACGGCGCAGTCGTTGGTGGTCGGGATGTGGTTCAGGGGCTTGCCCCCGGCCGTCACGCCGTTGTGGCAGGTGGCGCAGGCCCCCAGGACCTCGGCGTGGTCCACCCGGAGGGCGGGCGTCCAGGATGCGGGCGAGTGGCAGCGCTCGCACACGTCCGTGGCGTTGATGTGGCGCGCGTTCTTGCCCGTGGCGGTGACGCCGTTGTGGCACGAGAAGCAGTCGGCCGCGATGCCGGCGTGGTCGAAGGTGGCGTCGGCGAAGTTCGTGGTGTTGTGGCAGTTGTCGCAGGCGTTGCCCGACGGGACGTGGGTCACCGGCTTGCCCGTGGCGGTCACCCCGTTGTGGCAGTTCGAGCAGGCACCGCTCACCTCGGCGTGGTCCACCCGGCGCACGGGCGTGAAGGCGCTCGTGTAGTGGCAGGCCTCGCACCGGTCGGTGCTGGCGATGTGGCCGAAATTCTTGCCGGGGGCGTCGGTGCCGTTGTGGCAGCGGGAGCAGCCGTCCGTGATGCCCGTGTGGTCGAAGCTCGCGGCCGCCCACGAGAAGGTCGTGTGGCAGACCTCGCAGTCGTTGCTCGCGGGCGGGTGGTCGCCCGGCTTGCCGGTGGCCGTGGTGCCGTTGTGGCAGCTGACGCAGGTGCCCGTCACCTCGTTGTGGTCCACGCGCGTGGCGGGGTTCCAGGCGGTGGAGCTGTGGCACCGGTCGCACTGGTCGGTCGAGGCGATGTGGCCCGCGGGCTTGCCCGTGGCGGGGCCGCCGGTCTTGTGGCAGACGGCGCAGCCGTCGGTCACGCCCACGTGCTCGAACACGCCGGTGGCGAAGGTGGTCGTCGTATGGCAGTCCTCGCACCGGTCCGTGGTCGGGATGTGGGTCGCGGGCTTGCCGATGGCGGTGGATCCGTTGTGGCAGCGGGCGCAGCCGTCCACGATGCCGGCGTGGTCGAACACGGCCGTGCTGAATGAGGTCGTGTTGTGGCACACGTCGCACTGCTGGGTCGTCGGCAGGTGGTCCGCGGACTTGCCGGTGGCCGAGCTGCCGTTGTGGCAGGTGGAGCAGGAGCCCCGCACCACCGTGTGATCGACGCGGAGGACCGGCACCCACGCGCGGGTGCGGTGGCAGCTGTCGCACGTGTCGCCGCTCGCGATGTGGCGCGCGCCCTTGCCGGTGGCGGTGGACCCGTTGTGGCAGCGGGCGCAGTCGCCGACCACGCCGGTGTGGTCGTACACGGCGGAGGCGAAGGTTTCCGTGGTGTGGCAGTCGTCGCAGTTGGGGCCGCTGGCGATGTGGTTCGGCGACTTGCCCTGGGCGACACGGGCGTTGTGGCAGCTCGCGCAGGTACCGCGCACGGAGAAGTGGTCCACCCGGATGACCGGCTTCCAGGCCTGGGTGGTGTGGCAGTCGCCACAGGCGTCCGTGGTCTGGATGTGGTTCGCCGGGCGCGGCGTTGCGCTCACGCGGCCGGCGCGGGTGTGGCAGGCGGCGCAGGCGGTGGGGGTGCCCTTGAACAGGCCGCCCACGTGGCAGTCCTCGCACGCCACGCCGACGTGGGCGCCGGTGAGCGGGAAGCCGGTGGAGAAGTGGTCGAAGGGGTTCTCCACCTGGCGGGCGGCCGCGGGCGCCACGAAGACCGTGGCGATCAGGGCCGCGGCCAGGGCGAGCTTGAGCGCATGGGTCGGTCTCTTCATCAAGGGTTCACCGTCCGATCCGGATGTCGTCAAACGCCTCGGTGGTGTGGCAGCGGCCGCACTCGGTGCCGAACCCGCCGTTGTGCACGTCGTCCCGCATGTGGCAGGCGCCGCAGGCCGCGTCCTGCCGCACTTTTCCCCGGGTGGGCGTGCGGTGGCAGGCGCCGCAGGCGAGGCCCTCGTGGGCGCCGTCCAGCACGAAGTCGGTCTGCTTGTCGTGGTCGAACCGCCACCGCTTCCAGCCGTTCGGGTTGTGGCACAGGCCGCAGCTCGTCCCCAGGGTGCCGTGGTGGTCGTCGTCCGCCTCGTGGCAGGCGTCGCACTCCAACGGAGCGCCCTGGAACCGGGCCGACAGGTGGCACGCCTCGCACGGCTGGGCCGCGTGCATGCCGATCAGCGGGAAACGCGTCACGCCGTGCTCGAAACGCACCTTCGCCCCCCACCCGGATGGGTCGTGGCAGCGCTCGCAGGCCTTGCCCTGCTCGCCGTGGTGCACGTCGTCCGGGGCGTGGCAGGCCCCGCAGGCCGTGTCGAGCTTCTCGGAGTACGCGTCGCCCCGGTGGCAGGAGGCGCACGGCACGTCCTCGTGCTTGCCTTCGAGCGGCCAGTCGGTCTCCTTCGTGTGGTCGAAGGCCGCCTTGGGCCATCCCCCGGGGCTGTGGCAGGTGTCGCACTTGTCGCCGTAGCGGCCCTTGTGGACGTCGTCCCCGGCGTGGCAGCCGTGGCACTCGGTCTCGGTCTCGTGGTGGTAGAGGCGCTTCGTGTGGCACGAATCGCACTCGACCTTTTCGTGCCGGCCCTTCAGGGGCCACTTCGTGTCCTGGTCGTGGTCGAAGACGGACTCGTCCCACGCCTTGGGACGGTGGCACGAGTCGCACTTGTCGCCGTAGCGCCCGCCGTGCCGGTCGTTGATGCGGTGGCACGCCACGCACTCCGTGGGCGTGTGCTCGTAGTGCTCGCCCGGGTGGCACAGGGCGCAGGCCACGTCCTCGTGGGCGTCGGCGAGGGGAAAGTCGGTCTCGCCGTGGTCGAAGCGCGCCCGGGGCCAGGCCTTGGGATCGTGGCAGTCGCCGCACTCCTCCCCCAGCCGGCCCTTGTGGACGTCGTCCTCCTTGTGGCACGCGTAGCAGGCGTGGGGCGCCTCCCGGAACGGCTTCTTCGCCTCGTGGCAGCGGCCGCAGCGGGCCGCGGCGTGGGCGCCTTCCAACGCAAAGTCCGTCTGGGTGTGGTCGAAGGTGTCGGCGTCCAGGCCCACCACGTCGGCGTCGCGCCCCACGTGCTCCGTGTGGCAGCCGCGGCACTCGATCTCCGTGATCCTCGGGATGCGGCCGTGGAAGCCCTCGCCCTTCTTCACGTCCGCCGCGATCTTGTCGTGGCAGTCCAGGCAGAGGGGACGCTGGGGGCGTTTGGAGAAGCGCTGGTGGCACTTGTCGCAGTCGTTCTCGAGGTCCGCGTGCCCGGCGATCACCGGCCCCGGCATCACCAGCGACTCCAGCTTGGAGGCGCGGGCGCTTCCGGGGGCGATCAGCAGGGTGGCGAGAACGCTCATCACGCAGACGAGGATCCGGTCCTTCATTCGCTGCGAAGACGGGCCAAAAAAATCAGTACGCGTGCACCGCGATGACGTGGACGATGCCCGCCCCGATCAGGAGCAGGAAGAGCGGGAAGTGGAGCACGTGCCACAGGGAGAAGAGCCGCTCGTAGAAGCTGAACTCCACCACCCGGCGCACGCTGGCGAGATACGCGGTCAGAAACGCGTCCACCTCCTGCCGCTGGTGCTTGAGCTCGGCGCGGCTCCAGCCCTTCTCCCGGGCCCGCTGGCGCAGGGCCGGGCGGATGAAGCGGCGCAGGGAGCGGCGCCCAAGGTTCAGGGAGACCCCCAGGGCCACCATCTGCCAGGCCCGTCCCAGGGCGCCACGGGGGCGCAGGACGCGGGTCTCCACGTCGGTCATGCGGTGGCCCAGCTGGGGGGCGAAGGCGAGGCGCCGGGTGAGGGCGCCCTTGGCGCTCTCGGCGTCCTCCCGCAGGGCGATCATGTCGGCCCGGCGGCCGTAGAGGCCGTAGTGGATCTTGGTGTAGACGAACCGGCCGATCAGGCCGCTGCCGGCCACGGTGAGCATGGCCGCCATGGCCACGGAGCCGTTGACGGAGCCGGTCTGGAAGCCCGCGTGGTAGACGACCAGGACCGGCGCCACCACGCCCGTGATCATGTGGATCCGGAACCAGTGCCGCACCGCCCCCCAGCGGCGCATGAAGCGCAGGCGCTTGCGCATGGGGTAGAGCACCAGGGTGAGCATCAGGGAGGCCCCGACGATGCCCAGCCAGTAGCCCGTACCGGTCTCGGGGGTGAGATCGCCCGTGTCGCGGTGGAGCCAGCCCCAGCCCAGGGCCGCGGCGAGCAGCGCCAGGAAAGCCCAGGTGGCGGCGGGGGTGGAATCCGCGGGGGCGTCGGGCCCGGTGCCGGGGGCGGCACCCGGCGCCTCGGGGGCCAAGAGACCTTGAGGAGCCTGTGCCGTGGGCGGCGGTGCCTGTGCCGGGCGCGGGGCGAACCCGGTTTGGGCGGACGGGTGGACGACGGGCGCCTCGGGCGCATCGTGCGTCGCGGTCTGGGGGGGCATTCCGCTCTCCTTCGCCTTCACCCGCCCGGGCTCGGCGCGGCGTGACCTAGCAACGGCCGTGCCGCCGGCCCGGGGGATATCCAACCCGCGGATTTCACGCGGCTTGTCCGATCGCCGGGACGCGGGATCCGGAGGTCGCCTCCCGGCCCAAGCGGTACATTTTTCCGTCCGGTGTTCAAAATCGGCCCAGTTTCCTCGGGTCGCCCCGGCGCGCCGGGCGCGCGCGGGAAGGCGCACGGCGGCGGTCGGGTCGTTAGACGCCCCAGGCGGCGGCAAGGTTCCCGGGAATGCCTTTTTTTCGGGCTGGGTCGGCGGCGGGAGGCGTTTTCAATCGGGAATGGAACTTGCTGCCCGCTTCGTTCGTCTTACCGAAACGACACCGATGGGATTCGAGCTGCTGATCTACGCCGGGGTGCTGGTCCTGATCTGGGCCGGCTTCGCCCTGGCGCGCCTCAAGACCCAGCGCCGCTACCGGCGCATGCAGCGGGCGTCCGAGGCCGCGGGGCTGACCGAGCCCGCCTCCCTGCACCCGCTGATCGACCCGGTCCGCTGCGTGGGCAGCGGGGCGTGCGTGCGGGCCTGCCCGGAGCAGGACGTGCTGGGCCTCATCGACGGCCGCGCGGCCCTGGTGAACCCCACCCGCTGCATCGGCCACGGGGCCTGCGCCGCCGCCTGCCCCATGGACGCCATCACCCTGGTGTTCGGCACGGCCCAGCGCGGGGTGGACATCCCGGTGGTCAAGCCCAACTTCGAGACCAACGTGCCGGGCCTGTTCATCGCCGGCGAGCTGGGCGGCATGGGGCTCATCAAGAACGCCATCGAGCAGGGCCGCCAGGCCGTGGACGCCGTCGCCCGCCTGGACGGCATCGGCGCCCCCGACCGGCTCGACCTGGTGATCGTGGGGGCCGGCCCCGCGGGCATCGCCGCCACCCTGGGGGCCATGGAGCACGGCCTCAAGGCCGTGACCATCGAGCAGGACTCCCTGGGGGGCACCGTGTACCACTTCCCGCGCGGCAAGGTGGTCATGACGGCCCCGGGCCGTCTGCCGATCGTGGGGCGGTTCCGCTTCGCCGAGACCAGCAAGGAGCAGCTCCTCGAGTTCTGGCGCCAGGTGGAGCGCGACACCGGCTTCCAGGCCCGCTACGGCGAGCGCCTGGAGGATCTTTCGCGGGAGCCGGACGGCTCCTTCACCGTCACCACCACCGCCGGCATGTACCGGACCCGCGCCGTCCTGCTCGCCATCGGGCGGCGCGGCACGCCGCGCAAGCTGGACGTGCCGGGGGAGAACCTGCCCAAGGTGGTCTACCGCCTGACCGACCCGGCGCAGTACCGGGGCCGGCGGGTGCTCGTGGTGGGCGGCGGCGACAGCGCCCTGGAGGCCGCCACCAGCATCGCCGAGCAGCCGGATACGACGGTCACCCTGTCCTACCGCAGCGAGGCCTTCTCCCGCGCCAAGGAGAAGAACCGCGCCAAGGTCGCCCGGGCCGAGGGCGAGGGGCGGCTCACGGTGATGCTCGAGTCGCAGGTGCGGGAGATCACCCCCGACGTGGTGCGCCTGGAGCACCGCGGCCAGCCCGTGGAGATCGGCAACGACGCGGTCATCGTCTGCGCCGGGGGGGTCCTGCCGACCCCGTTCCTGAAGAAGATCGGGATCGCGGTGGAAACCAAGTATGGGACCACTTAGGGCCCTCGCCGCCTCCCTGCTCCTGGTCGCGTTCCACGCCGCGCCGGTCTTCGCCAACGGCTTGGACGACGTGAAGGCCGCCGTCCGCGTGGGCGACATGGCGCGGGCGGCGAAGCTGCTGAAGCCCCTGGCGGAGTCCGGCGACGCGGAGGCCCAGTACGAGCTGGCGGCCCTGCTGCGCTCCGGCACGGGGGTCCCCAAGGACCACGCCACGGCCTTCGCCTGGTACCGCAAGGCCGCCCTCCAGGGGCACGTGAAGGCCGAGTACCAGCTCGGCGTCATGTACGAGAACGGCTGGGGCACAAAAGCCGACCGGAAGGCGGCGGTGAACTGGTACCGCACGGCCGCCGACGGCGGCGACGCCATGGCCCGAAAGCGCCTGGAGGCGGGCGACCTGGGCGGGCGCCGCGACATGCCGGTGGTGGGCGAGGCGACCTCTCCCGAGGAGGCCCTGCGCTGGGCCGCCCGCAAGGGCAACGCCTCGGCCGTCCGGGCGCTCCTGAAGAAGCACGCCGACCCGAACGCTTCCGACGACTACGGCGCCACGCCCCTCATGGAGGCCGCGCGGGCCGGCGAGGTGGGCATCGTGAAGACGCTCATGAGGGCCGGAGCGAAACCGGGCCACAAGGACAAGTACGGCGACACCGCCCTGCTCATCGCCGCGGCCGAGGGCCGTCCGCGGACGATGCAGGCGCTGCTCGACGGTGGGGCGGTGGTGGACGAAGCGGACGCCCACGGCAACACGCCCCTCATGGTCGCCGCGCTGGCCGGCCACGCCCGGAGCGTGGGCGTGCTCCTGGCTGCGGGGGCGGACCTCCACCGCCGCAACCAGAAGGACCTCACGGCGGTGCGCATCGCGGACGCCCAGGGGCACGCCGACGTGGTGGCGTCCCTGGTGGCCCACGGCGCCGTCCTGGAGGAGAAGCAGACCGAAGCCCCCAAGGCCATCCCACTGTCGGCCCTCAAGGCCATGGAGAAGCAGGGCGCCGGCAAGGGCGACGACGCGCGCTTCTATGCGGGCTGGCCCACCCTGGCCCTGGCGGCGTGGCGCGGGCAGGAGGACGCGGTTCGGGTCCTGCTCAAGAACGGCGCCAACCCGAACGCCCGCGACCCGGAGGGCCACACCGCCCTGGGGCGCGCCGCCGGGCGCGGCCACCCGGCCATTGTCCGCATGCTCCTGAAGGCCGGGGCTAGCCCAAAGGTGCGCGGCAAGGACGGCCGGACGCCCCTCGGCTGGGCGGCCGAGGCGGGGGACGAGAAGGTCGTGGACCTGCTCCTCGCCGCGGGCGCGAGCCCGAGCCCGGCTCCCGACACCGCCGGCAACACCCCCCTCACCGTGGCCGTGCGCGGCCGGTCCGCCGGGGTGGTCCGGCGCCTCCTGGACGCGGGCGCCGACGCCGGGGCCGCGGGGGAGGACGGAACGACCGCCCTCATGGTGGCGGCCCGCAGGGGCGACGCCCCCACCGTCCGGGCTCTGCTCGCCCACGGCGCGCCCGTGAACCGGGCCGACGCGGAGGGGCGCACGGCCCTGTGGTTCGCCGCAGGCTCCGGCGACGCCCCGACGGTGGCGGCCCTGCTGGACGCCCACGCCGCCGTGGACCGGGCCGACGAGCGCGGCGACGCCCCCCTGGCGCAGGCCGCGCGCCAGGGCGACGGGGCGGTGCTGGACCGGCTGCTCGCCGCCGGGGCGAAGGTGGACGCGAAAACCGGAGCCGGCAACACGGCCCTCATCCTGGCCGCCGACGCGGGCCACGCCGGGGCGGTGGAGCGGCTGCTCAAGGCCGGGGCCGACCCGGACGCCCGCAACGAGACCGGCTATACGAGCCTCATGCGCGCCGCCGAGGGGGGCTACGCCGACGCCGTGCGCGCCCTGCTCGCCGGGGGCGCCGACCCGGGCCTGCGCAACCGGCGGCGCGACCGGGCCGTGGACCTGGCGGCGGCGGCCGGCCACGACGACGTGGTCGCCCTGCTCGAGCATCCACCCGCCCGCAAGCGCGTCTTCGGGATCTTTTAGCGTGGACCTTCCAGCCCCACGGCGCCCGGGCCGCCCTCACACGTTGCAAACAATGTACGTTTAAAAGCGTGCGGCGGCGCGGCGCCTTTGCCCGCACCCGTGCCGCACCGAGTGAGGCCCATGCACGTCGTCGACAGCACCCTCTTCTACGGCCCCGCCAGCGGCGGCGTGCGCACCTACCTGAGCGCCAAGCGGCGCCGCCTCGCGGCCGTGCCCGGCGTGACGTGCAGCCTGGTGGTGCCGGGCGCGCGGAACGGCCTGACGGACGGCGCGGGCAGCGCTGGCGGCGTCCACACGGTGGCGGCCCCGCCGATCCCGTTCGGCCAGGGCTACCGCTTCCCCCTGCGCACGGGGCCGTGGACGCGGGCGCTTACCGACCTGGCCCCGGATGTGATCGAGGCCGGCGATCCGTACCTCCCCGCCTGGGCGGCCCTGGAGGCCGGGCAGCGCCTGGGCGTGCCGGTGATCGGCTTCTACCACTCCGACCTGCCGCGCCTGGTGGGCATCCGCTTCGGCCGCGGCGCCGCGGCCGCCATCCGGGCCTACGTGGCGAACCTCTACCGCCGCTTCGACCGGGTCCTGGCGCCCAGCCGCGTGGTGGCGCTTCGCCTCCGGGCCCTGGGCCTGACCCGGGTCCACGTGCAGCCGCTGGGGGTGGACCTGGAGCGCTTCCACCCGCGCCACCGCGACCCGGGCCTGCGGCGCGCGCTGGGGGTGCCCGAGGGGACCGCCCTGCTCGTCTTCGCCGGACGCGCCTCGCGCGAGAAGAACCTGAGCGTCCTGCTGCGCGCCGCGGCCCGGCTCGGACGCGACTACCGCCTGCTCCTGGTGGGCCCGGACATGCCCCGCCGGGTGCCGGACAACGTGACCGTCCTGAACGGCTTCCAGGACCCGGCCACGGTCGCCCGGGTCCTGGCGAGCGCCGACGCCCTGGTCCACGCGGGGGACAAGGAGACCTTCGCCCTGGTGGCCCTGGAGGCCATGGCGAG
>Ga0307417_10000884_pt1 | contig 12245 bp, 18 predicted proteins | sample SalMarWE160210MG_2_FD_202514 | JGI IMG/M metagenome (GOLD analysis project Ga0307417, IMG submission 202514) | Salt marsh sediment microbial communities from the Plum Island Ecosystem LTER, Massachusetts, United States - WE1602-10 | ecosystem: Environmental > Aquatic > Marine > Intertidal zone...
AAGGGCGGCAAGCCCGAATACGATACCGACGACAGCGCCGGACGCTTCATTGCCATTGTGCCGGGCTTTCTCGACCCGCAGGTGTACGGCGACAAGCGCACGATCACCGTCACCGGGACGCTGCTGCGCAACGAGGCCGGCAAGGTGGGCGAGTTTGCCTATACCTACCCGGTAGTGCAGGTGCAGGACTATTACCTCTGGCCCAAGGAAGTGGTGGGCCCGCCACCGCCCCTGTGGTACCCGTGGTATTACGACCCCTGGTACTATGATCCGTGGTATTTCGATCGCGGTTACTACCACTCGCCCTATTACCGCTAATGGCCGGGGCTACACATGCTGCGTGAGCGACTGACCGCCCTGCGCGGGTCCCGGCTGCTGCTGGCGCTGCCGCTGCTGCTCGCGGCCTGCGCCACCGGCCCGCGCTTTGACGCCGCCGGGGTCAACCGCGCGCTGACGCCCAAAAACGCCGTGGCGAAGCTGCCTGCGGCCGAGGGCACACAGGTGTTGTGGGGTGGTGTTATCCTCAACACCACCAATCTGAAGGACAGCACGGACGTGGAAGTGCTGGGCTACCCGCTCGACACAGACCAGGAGCCGCAGCGTGACCAGCAACCGCTGGGGCGCTTTATCTTCGCGGCGAAAGGTTACCTGGAGCCGGCCACCTATGCGAAGGACCGCAAGGTGACGGTGGTCGGCAGGCTCACCCGCTCCCAGGCCGGCAAGGTGGGCGAATCGGACTATGTCTACCCGGTGGTCACCCCCGGACAGCTCTACCTGTGGCCGCAGGAGAGTGACTACAATACCGGCGGTGTGCACTTCGGCATTGGCGTGGGGGTCGGGTTCTGAGCCGGGCCGGGGTTTTTTGCGGACGTCCGGGAGGATAATCAGTTTGAACAAAGCACAACGACTGCTGCTGGCGCTGCCGTTTGCCAGCGGCCTGGCCATGGCCACCGACTACACGGTGGATTTTTCGCGCATCGACAACCTGGAGAGCATCCGCCCGCTGGTGCAGCAGTGCGGCGACTTCGACGCGCTGGAAATCTACCGCACCAAGATGGAAAACAGCACCAACCTCGAGACGCTGCGCCCGACATTGTCGAGTGTTGGCTTCGCCCTGTTCAACGACTGCCCGGATAACATCTCCGGACCCGGGATTGCGCCGGTCAAGCCGCCCGAGGTGTCGGCGACCATGGACTATTCGGTGGATTTCACCCGCGTGAAGAACTTCGAAACCCTGCGCCCGCTCATCGAACAGTGCCGTGATTTCGGTGGGCTGGAAGCGTTTCGCAGCAAGCTGGAGGGCGCCGCCAAACTCGAAGACGTGCGCAAGACGCTCACCAACGTCGGCTTCGGCATGTTTGAAGACTGCCCCCGGGGGGTTGCGGGACCGGGCATCACACCCAGTCAGTAGCCGCACCCGCCGCGCTGTTTGCGCCAGCCCGGGGGCTCAGCGCGACGCTGCCTGTCCGGCATTCAGGGTGAAGTAGAAGGTGGCACCCCGCCCCGGTTCCGCGTCTGCCCACACGCGCCCGCCGTGCCTTTCGACCACGCGCAACACGATGGCCAACCCCACGCCGGAGCCCGGAAACTCATGGTGAGCGTGCAGCCGGTGAAACGGCTTGAACAGCTGGTCGGCATAGCGCATATCGAAGCCCGCACCGTTGTCGCGCACGTAATATACCATCACGCCCGAGGCGTCCCGGGCGGCGCCTACGCTTATCCCGGCAGGCGTTTCGCGCGCGGTGTATTTAACCGCGTTGCCGAGAAGATTCTGCATGAGCAGCGACAGCAACTGCTCGTCGCCCAGCACCACCACGCCATCCTGTACCGAGCAGTCTACCTGCCGGTCCGGCTCGGCCTCGCACAGATGTTGCAGCAGACGCCGGCTGATGGCACTCAGGTCCACCCGCGCCAGCGCCATGTCGATGCGACCGACCCTGGACAGCTCGAGGATTTCGTCGATGAGCTGTCCCATGTGGTTGCCCGCGCCGGCAATGCGGTTGAGATTGTCCTTGTCGCATTCCGTCAGCCTGTTGGCCGCATCTTCCAGCAGCACCTGGCTGAAACCCGTTATGGCGCGCAACGGTGCGCGCAGGTCGTGCGCAATGGAATAGCTGTAGGCTTCGAGCTCGCGGTTGGCCAGCGTCAGCTGCCGGGTGCGTTCGCGGACCTTTTCCTCGAGGTTGGAGCGGGCCGACGCCAGCGCCCGACCGAGCGACCATTCCTGTGCCACCAGGAACACCAGCAACACCATCGCGACTGCGAGAATAAACGTCTCGAAAGCGTGACTGACCGGCTCACCAAAAGCCCACAGCGTGCCGATGATAGCGCTCATCGACAGCGCGGGCGCGATACCCTCGAGCTGGAGCAACGGGGATTTGTCCTCGGCCGTGCCCTTGCTCTGCCTGTCGCCGAGCGCGTCCTGCTCGGCCGCGGCCCAGTACTGGAGCGCGAAAGCCACCATCCAGACCACGTTCAGAAGGTTGGCCACCCCGTAGGACCTGCCCAGCAACTCGAAGCCGTACAGCGTATCGGCAACGGCGTGCAGGAAAATCGTTGCCAATAGAATCAGGAATACCAGGCGGTTGTTGTTCCAGCGGTAGCGCCAGTAGCTGAACAGCGTGAACAGGAAGGCGGACATGAACACCACCGCATAGGCGATGGCGAAATAGACGTAGGCGTTCGGCTGCTCCGATACCCGGATCTGCGGATACAGGACAACGGTGCTGACGATGATCAGCGTGCAGACGATAATCCCCATATTGCCCATCTGAACCAGGGTCATATAGCGCGACGGCGTACCTTCACGGTAGCAGAAGACGCCGATAACAAACGCCGGACCCAGCGCCAGGAAAAAATAGTCGGCGAGCGACGGATAGGGAGTGACGACAGCCAGCACCAGCTCCTGGTAGTCCCAGATGAGCATGCCGGTGAACCACAGCAGCGCGCCAACACCGAAGGCGACCCACGCCCGCCGCTGACAGCCCTGCGGCCGCTGGACGGCGGTATGCAGGCACTTCAAGCCCGCCGCAAGCGAGATCAGGGTCCACGCTGCATCGGACCACCAGAGCTGCGCAACGCCGTCGAACAGGCCGCCGTAGTTGCCGATCGCGTAGACGAGTATGAACAGGCCGAGCACCGTGAGCACGGTGCGCCTTCGGCCCAGCCGGGCAAGCGGGATTTGTCCGGGTCGCGAGGAGGCTGTCAATGGCATACTGATACCCGGTATCTCTCCATGATTGGCGGTGCATCCCTGCCCCGGGCGCCGCCGGTCTTTTAGGGTTTCACCAGCGGCCCGCTGTCTGCGACGCAGTGCGCCGGTGATGTCTCAGCAGCAATAGTAGCAAAATCCGTTCCCGGGTTTCACCGGGCATTGCCGCCTACGGGTAGCTGCGCAGCAGCGCTTTCAGCACACCCTGGATCTGCACCGCATCCGGTGGATACGTCAGCGGCATCATGTCGGCATTGGCCGGGTGCAGGATGACTTTGCCGCGTGTCTGCTCGATGCGCTTCAGCGTAACCTCTTCGTTGTCGACCAGGGCGACGACGATCTCGCCGTTGCGGGCACTGTCGCGCTGTTCGATCACCACGTAGTCACCGTCGAGAATGCCCGCCTCGATCATCGAGTCGCCGCGCACCCGCAACGCGTAGCAGGGCCGCCTGCCCAGCAGTGCTTCGGGCACCTGCAGGGTTTCCGGTTGCGGCACGGCCTGGATAGGCTGGCCCGCGGCGATGGTGCCGAGCAGGGGGATGCCCGGCTGCGATTCGCCCTGGTCCACCAGGCGGATGCCACGGTGCATACCGTCCAGCGGCTGCACCAGCCCGGCCTGGATCAGCGCCTGGATATGCTTGTGGAGCGAACCGCGCGAGCGCAGGCCCAGCCGTTCGCAGAGCTCGTCGTAGCTCGGCGGGTGGTCGAAACGCTCGGCGTTATCGCGCAGGTAGTCGTAGATGTGCTGCTGGCGGCGGGTGAGTTGCATACTGGTGGCGGCCCGTGGATCGACGTGCTGCCGATTCTACCCCAGGAGAACCGGGAGAGAACAGATCGAAGATGCCTCGGCACATACGGCCGCCGGCATCAGGGTGCGGCGAGCAACAGCGAGCGGATCACCCCGCGCACCAGGTTGAACGCCGCGACTCGCGGCAGGTCGGGAGAGCGTCCCACCACGAAACCGCTGGCAGCGGCGATGATGAGCGTCTGCATGGGGTGGCGTTGTATCCAGGGGCGCACGCCGACGCGGGCCGCAGTTGCCCGCAGCCGGGCTTTCGCCATCTCCACCGTCAACGGCTCATTCGCTGACCGATCCACAGCAGACCTCCCGCTATTGCCACGGTCGTTACGCCGGTGAGCAACGCCGCCGCCGTGCCCCCCAGGCTCACCGCCAGGTATTGATACAGGCCCCAAAGGCAAAGACACAACCCGCCCGCGGCCAGCAGGCCGGCGAGCGCAAACAGCACCAGCGAACCTCCCAGGCGCGCCGTCGAACGCCGCAGCGCGCGCCCCTCCGCTTCCAGCAGGTCGGCCACCGCCACAATAAGCTCCGCGAGGCTGTTCAGCGCCGCCCCCCCAGGCCCATGAGTTTGGCGATCACGAAGCCGATACCGAAAGCCGCCAGGACACTGCCCAGGGGGTGCTCACCGATTTGGCCCGCGAAGTCACCCACACGCTTTTCGCCGTAGTCGCGGGCTTCGTTGACCTTGCGCCGCAGTTCCTCGCGCGCCTGCCGAATTTCGTCATGCATCCTGGCGTTGGCATCGTCGACCTTGTCCGAGGCCACGCCCTTGACGGCCCGGGTCAGGTCCGCGACATCCGCTCGCAGCTTGCCGATGTCGGCTTTGAGGGTCTCCAGTTCTTTTGCCAGTGCGTCGTCTGCCATGTCGGGACTCCTTTTGTTGGATCAACTGTCCTAAGCCAATTATAAACCCAAGTACAGACAACCGCAGGCGCCCGCAAAATTCTCTGGTGTACAATGTCGTCCACGATGTGCAGAAAATCGGGGAGTTGAGACATGTCTATTGAGAGAGCAATGTTCGCCTTCGGCGGTGTCATGGTAATGCTCACGTCGCTGCTCGCGCTGTTTCACAGCCCTTACTGGACCTGGTTCACGCTGTTCATCGGCTTCAACTGCCTGCAGAGCTCGTTTACCGGGTTCTGCCCGCCGACCATGCTGATGAAGAAATTCGGCATGAAGACCGAGGCGCAGCTGGCACTGGAACACGCCGGCGACCAGGGCTGAAGCCGGGGATGGCTCCCCGCCGAACGCCGCAGCGCACCACAACAGGGCTTCACAGGACAACAACCGGTAACCACGTATAGCCTGACCCTGAATATTTTTTGCGGCGTCGTTTCCTTGTTGTTCCTGTATTTTTTTCCACGACGAATTTAACAATGGCTGATCACCTTCCAACGTCCCGGGCAGACAAAAAAACACCCCGCGATAAGGCGGGGTGAAAAAACGCTTTTCAGCGTCGGAGGAGTCGATCGAGCAGGAACCGTCAGTCTGTAATCCCCTGTGGCATGAGTCCAAGCAGTTGAACCTGTCCGACATACCTGTATGGGCCGAGTGACACTTCAGGAGTTCCGCTGCGCGGATCTACACACCATGTCAGCAACCGCCCGGCGTGGCTCAGAAACTTTTAGGGTTCAAAGTCGCTGGACTCATGCCACAGAGGACTGCATTACACCGTCTTCGTCCTGCTGATACAGCAACCACCGGTCTTGCACTTGAATCGATGTCTGCTGCGGTCATGATTAGTTCTGCAATGCTGATGCCAACTCCGGAAAAAAGTAACATTTTCTTATTTCTCATAACGTTATAAGTTACACCTCGATGTCCGGAGAGCTCCATTCTGACGCGATGCGGCACAAAGCCCTGTCCACCTGCGTCACCTTTTTGTCACCTGACGGTTGGCTGGCGGCACACGCGTCATTCTTCCCGCGGTGTTCACCCCCACAATGAAAGCCTGGCAAGCAGTACAATTCCCGCCAATGAATAACATCCTGTGTCTTCCATGGTTACAAGGAGAAGCCACGGCACCATGCAAGTCATCATGAGAGTCGGCATCCTGTGGGTTATGGCGGTACTGACGATGCCGGCCGTTGCGGCGCCCGGTATCGACCTGCACTGGCTGTGGGACGACCGTTGCGCCGAGTGTCACGGGCATGCCGGCGATTTCGCCCGCAAATTTCTCTGCGTTTCCGGCGGCCGGCTGCAGGGAAGGCACCACGTCGAGGATCTACACGGATTTTTACGCAACCACTACCTCGCCGGTAACGAGGTCGATGCGGTTTATAACATGTTGCTCGCGCAGGCAAGCAATCAGGCACGCTTCAAGGATGAGTGCAGTAGTTGCCATGAGACCGCCGCCACGTTCGTGCGCAATGCACTTGAGCTCAGAGACGGCGTGCTCTACGGCCGTAACTCCGGGCGCTCAGTCGGCGACTTCCTGAAACATCATCGCGGCCTGACTCCGGAAGACGCCGGCTTCTTTACAAATCTGCTGACGCGGGTTGCCCGTGAAGTCTATCGACCATAGTGCCGGTCGGCGAAACCGGTCAGTCCGACAGGTAGTATTCCACCGTCGACACCACCCGCACCCGTTTGATATGCGGATTGTTCCTGTCCCGGTCGCTGATGCTGAACTGCCCCTGAGAGGCACTCCTGATTTTGCCGAGCGTGCTGTCGGAATCCTCGGCAAACTTCTGTGCCACCTCCCGGGCATTGCGGGTGGCCTCCTCGATCATCTCCGGCTTGACCTCGTTCAGCCGGGTGAACAGATACTCCGTCTGGGAGTTGTACTGGTCCCCGGTAAAGGCAATGCCCTGTTTGCCAAGCTGCAGCAGCTTACCCATCACGGCACGGACAGCGTCGATGTTGGTTGAGTACACATTGATACTCTGCACGCCGGTATAACGAAACTCGGCACCGGCATTCGCGTTGTACTGTTGCGCGGATTTGTCGGTGATCGCCGGCGGCGCAGTGGTGATCTCTGCGGCGGCAATACCGTTGCCCTCCAGAAAGCCCCGTACCTTTGCCGCCTGATCATCGATCGACTGGTAGAGCTGACCCAGATCATTACCGGCCACCGAGAACTGGATCGGCCAGATCACCACGTCGGCGTTGTATTCGCGTTCGGACAAACCCTTGACCGTGACAGTGCGATCGAGGCGCTTATACGCCAGCACGGTATCGCGGAACAGGCTGCCGAGAACGGCCAGGCCGATCACAAGACTGACACCCAGGATGATGGCACTGGCTTTGCTGGTCTGGTTCATACTGTGTAGCCCTCAGGCAGGTATCCACCCTCTTGCGTCCGGACAGCGGCTGCCAATGACCGGCAACTGCCACACGGGCAAGGCTCACCGCGCATCGGACTATTTGCCGATCAGCTTGAGAAACTCGGTGCGCGTGCGGTAGTTTTCGCGGAAGGTACCGATCATCATCGAGGTGACCGTTTCCGAGTTCTGCTTTTCCACACCACGCATCATCATGCACAGGTGCGCGGCCTCGATTACCACGCCCACGCCCTCGGCGCCGGTGGCCTCGTGAATGGCATTGGCGATCTGCGCGGTGAGTTGTTCCTGTATCTGCAGGCGGCGTGCATACATGTCGACGATACGCGCGATCTTCGAGAGGCCGATCACCCGGCCCTGCGGCAGGTAGGCGACGTGCGCCTTGCCGATAAACGGCAGCAAATGATGTTCGCACAGGGAATACAGTTCGATGTCCCTGACGATCACCATCTGGTCGTTGTCGGAAGGAAACACGGCGCCGTTGATCACCTCGTCCAGGTCCTGATGATAACCGCGGGTCAAAAACGCCATTGCCTTCGCCGCGCGTTCCGGTGTCTTCAGCAAACCCTCACGGTCCGGGTCGTCCCCGATACCCTCAATGATATTGCGGTAGCTATTGGTGAAGTCCTCGATCATGCGCGCGCCCTGTCTGTGATCCCAGGCACGAAGCTTAAACCGGTTGTTAACCGCGAATCCAGCAGCGTGGCATCGCACTCTGCAACCAGCTTGTCCGCCAGGTGCCCCGCGAGGGTGTCCTGGATACGCCGGCAGCCCCGGAGGTTACTCGTCACCGCTCATGAAACCCAACAGATGTAACAGGCTGGTGAACAGGTTGAAGATGGAAACATAGAGCGTCACCGTCGCCATGATGTAGTTGGTCTCGCCACCGTGGATGATGTTGCTGGTTTCGTACAGAATCAGACCCGCCATGAGCAGCACGAACATCGCCGACACCGCCAGGGACAGTCCGGGCAGCGCGAAGAACACCGCACCCAGACCGGCGAGGAAAGCGACCAGGATGCCGACCATCAGGAACCCGCCCATGAAGCTGAAATCCTTGCGGGTGGTCAGCGCGTAGCCGGACAGACCCAGGAAGATGGCGCCGGTGGCACCCATCGCCGTCATGACCACCTGACCACCGTTGGGCACGGCCAGGTAGGCGCTCAGCACCGGCCCCAGGGTGTAACCCATAAAGCCCGTGAGGGCGAACACGCAGGCCAGCCCCAGGGCGCTGTCACGAAATTTTGCGGTCAGAAACAGCAGACCGAAATAGCCGCCGAGTGTCAGCAGCAACCCGGGATGGGGCAGCTTGAGCGCCATAGCAACTCCGGCGGTCAGTGCGCTGAACAGCAGGGTCATGGACAGCAGCATGTAGGTATTGCGGATGACCTTGTTGGTCGCGGTGACCACACTCTGCGCGCCGGCGCGGGCCGTCGTATTGTTAACCATGGATGTATTCATTGCGGTTCGTCTCCTGTGAGGACAATCGAGCAATGGCAGTTGCGTCGGTCTTCGGGACCGCTTCGGCCCGGCAACACTGGCCGGGCAGGTGCTGTCTGCCTTGCGAACATGCTAGACCGGACCGGAACACAAGAAACGACGATTCTAGTCGCTGTACTGCTCGAAAATTCCGATGTATCAGAGGATCTCGGCAGGTTGCCGGAACCGGCGACCACGGTAACCCCCTGACCTGTCTGCCAAGTTCCGTTCAGCGGAAGAAATAAGCTGTCCACAACCTGTACAAAAGCAGTACTTGACTGAAATAATCCGGCACTATAGCTTAAACCTCGCAGTATCCCTGGATCACTTGCTTGTACAACCATGCCAGGAGACTAACACCCTGATTGATGAAATGATCCGGGAAATTGAAGAGAACTACGAAGTGCTGGACAGCGTCGTTCCGGGAAGTCGTCTCCACGAGATCATCAACAATCCGGTGGACGAGGGAATCGACGAAGGTTAGACCGGAAACTTGTACAACTCAGGCGCATGGAAGGTGGGCAACCCCCTTCCGGGGCATCCGACCGACGCGCCTGGCAAGTCGGTGGTTAAAAACACGAGGGCAGAATCATGAATCATTCAAGAAACTGGTTGGACGCGGGTACACAGAAAGCTCACGACACGCTCAAATGGCTGCTGTCCGCCTTTTCGGCTGCCGCCACAATCGGGTTCGTCGTCTTCCTGGAGACCGCCTGAGCACGCGCTGACGCCGGAACTGGCTAAGCGTGGCTTCCCCGTGTACTCGACAGGAAGTGCCGTTGGCAGCGGCGCTGCGACGACGAGCATTGCGGTCGATGAGAGGATCAGCCATACAGTGCCACTGATGCCACGCACAGGTCGGCTTTGTAAGCTTTGCCGATGGCCACGACAGCGATGCGTTTCAGATGCTCCAGGTCCAGCGGAGCACCGATGCGATAGCCTTCGAATGCCGTAAAGGGCACGCGTACCGTATGCCAGCCAACGGGCGCCTGAAAGCCGGCCCGGTAGGCTTGCCAGGGCAGCCAGACATCATCCGTGCGCAGGTGCAGGTTATATGCCTGATCATTGCCGTAGACTTCCAGCGATATTCCCTGGTACGCGGACGCGCCGAATGCGCGCGTGCCTTCGAGATCAAGCGCGGCCTGCACGAACCCGCCGTTGTTTTCCAGACTGACATCGCCGCGCAGCCGCAGGCAGGCCCTGTTTTCGACGCTGTCCAGTGTCAGCTCTGCGCTGGATACGCCGCCCATTACCGTGTCTGTGATCAGCCGCCAGGCAGTGCCCAGCGAAGAACGATAATCGCCGGAGCTGCGATCGTCGAGTATCAGTGTGCCATCAGCCATGACAGTCGTATGGACAGTGCAACAGATGAGTGCCGATATCAGTAACCTCAACATTCGTACTACCAGTTCAAGGTGCCGGGCTCACCCTTGAATGGACCGACGATCTTCCCGGTAACCCAGCCGCCATAGAAGCCGCCAGCCTGTGCACGCACCCGCTCGCCATCCACATAACACTCAAGCCGGTCGGGATAAAATGCCAGGTAACCCCTGATCCCCGAAAAGCCGGCGAAGGGCTCGCAATAGCTCCAGGCGGCGTGTTTGACGCAGCCTTTCCCCGCACAGACACTGAAATAACTTGCCGTTCCCTTCCATTCACAAAAGCTGCTGACGCCGCTCTCGGGTCGCAGGCAATCGCTGTTCACGGACTCGGGCGGCAGGTAAAACGTTGGCGGGCTCGCAGTCTCCAGCACCCGCCTGGCGGCGCGTGTCTCGGCAATCAGCGTGTCGTTGAATCTGACCTGCACCAGGCGCGTATCATCAACGATCACCGGCGGGCGCGGGTAGTCCCACACCGATTCCTGCCCCGCTCCGGGTTCCGGCGCGCCGGCGGGGCGTCCCTGTCCGCGGTGCCGCCACGCTTTCCGGGCGTACTCGGTATCAGCCTCGTTCATGCCGGTTCGGCTCGCAGCACAAGGTTCGCGCGACACCCGAAAAGCCCGCGTCGACAGGCGGCCGGCTGCTACGTTCAAGCCGGAGCATCACCGACGTTTCAGCGCACATTGGCCAGTTTCTCACGCAGCATGCCTGTGAGCTGTTCGGCGTCATCCTGCAGCTCCGGCGGTAGAACTTCGAACACATACGCGAGTTCATCGAGCGCCGTTTCAATGTCGTGCCGGGTTTCGAGCTTGCGCATGCGCAGCGCAACGGCCTGTATGCGCGCATACGGGTCGATGCTCACGTCTCTGCCTCCAGCTGTCGGGGCAGCGATATGCGCCTAGGACTTGCGCACCCAGGCGGAGCACCAGCCGTTCTCGTTGACGCCCTTGCCGGGGAATATGGCGCACTGGCGCAACTGACCGGAGTCGCTTCGCACCAGGTTGCAGTTGTGGCAGAACTCGTCCGGCTTGCGTTTCGGGTTGGTGGTTTTGGTGGCATCGTGGACATACCCGAGGCCTTTGGCGGCGGGATCATCTTCCGATAAGGGCACCAGCTCTGCCGCATGAGCGCGGCTCAGGAGCAACAGGTTGCCCAGGGGAACGGCTACGACGCCTGACAAGGCCAGTTTCAGGACCTGGCGACGGCTTTTATCGGTTTGCGACTGTGACATCTGTCACCTCCTATGGATTGATCCCGCCTAGGTTGACGAGGCTTCTGCGTTGATCGATGACTACATAATAGTCCGGCAGCACTGTGGACATTAGTCGCCGTTTCAGAGTTTGTCAATAACCTGTACAACTCTTGTACGTTGTTTGTACATTCGCCCCGGTACTGCGGGTCGGTGCTTGCCCGCCCCGCCCCAACAGGCGGAGACAGGCGATTTTTCGGACTTCACTGCCTGGCGCGTGGAACCCGCCGCGCTTCGACCGACGCCGCGCAGTTGAAACACCCCCGCAGCACCTCGCGGGGCAGCAGTCTCCCCGGATAAGACCCCGGCAGCGCGTCTCAGTTCGATGCCTCGAGCAGACCGCCTGGCCCGGCGGTGTCCACGCCCTCGGCGACCCGGCGGCCATGGCACGGCCGGTGACGGCAGAAAAAGGCGGCACTGCTGGTCGCGGCAGGCGAGCTCAACGCGGCTCACTGGTGTCGATGCCGGCGTCGATCGGCGATTCACTATAGTGTTATATTGATACTGCTGATGGTTATGGAGAATGGTATTGGATATCCGCTTGACACCCAACGAAGCGCGCGTGATCGGCTGCCTCATCGAAAAACAGCACACCACCCCCGAACACTACCCGCTTTCGCTCAACGCACTCACCAATGCCTGCAACCAGAAAAGCAGTCGCGACCCGGTGATGGAACTCGACGAGGCCACGGTGCAGGACACGATTGATGCACTGATAAAGAAGCGCCAGGTGATCGAGAAGAGCGGCTTCGGCAGCCGTGTCACCAAGTATCAGCACCGGTTCTGCAATACCGAATTCGGCACACTGAAATTTTCCGACCAGGAACTCGGCATCGTCTGCGTG